>ENA-OSET01005307-OSET01005307.1-sediment-metagenome-genome-assembly--contig:-NODE-5307-length-10961-cov-26.204153_pt1 | contig 10961 bp, 13 predicted proteins | sample MGYA00237882_ERZ534229 | MGnify/ENA primary metagenome ERZ534229 (study PRJEB26408, sample SAMN06266212) | sediment metagenome | isolation source: Hudson Canyon methane seep mesocosm | place...
TCGCCTGCAACCGCTCTGGCTAACAAGGTTTTACCTGTTCCTGGAGGACCAACCATTAAAACACCACAAGGCATTTGACCACCTAATTGTTGATATTTAGTTGGCGCCTTAAGGAAATCAACCATCTCCATCACATCTTCTTTTGCCTCTTCACAACCTGCAACATCAGAAAAACGTGTTTTAACCTGATCTTCTTCCATCAATTTGGCTTTGCTTTTACCAAAGCTCATTTGACCGCCACCACCAGATCCCTGGTTTTTACGCATAAAGTATATCCATACAGCAATCAACAATAGCATCGGTGCCCAGGAAATAAAAATCTGCATCAATAGAGATTGCTTCTCATCAGGATGGGCTTTAATTTTTACCTTGTTCTCAAGCAGCTCATCAATTAATTTGGAATCATCAGGATTATAAGTAACGAAAAGCTCGCCATTACTACGGCGTCCTTGAATAGTATCGCCCTGTATTTCTACTTTAGTAATATTGCCACTACGAATATCTTCAATAAAATCGGAGTACCTGACGGCATAATCGCTTTCTTTATAGGTATTATCCCGAGTAAATATAGAATATAAAACAAACCCTATAAGCAAAACGACTACGACTCTAAAAACTGATTCTTTCATTGTATTTCTCTCATTTTCGTTCCTAAGCCCATATCAAATTTCAGTGCAGTGTATAGGAACCACACAAGGAAGGGAATAATCCCTAAGCTAAAAATTTCAGCCCACATGATACGCTTAAATTAATTTATTATCATTTTAAGATGCCTCATACGATAAAAACCATTAAAGCAATAGGCTTTAGATTTCATTTGACAAAGAAAAACATTTAGTAAAACAGAGCCTAACGCCCTAAGAATAACCGCTCAAGTCACTTAAATACATAAAAAAACAAAATCACACAATCTTAAAATATTCGCATGTTTGAACGGCTTAAATTTCCTCCTTATGACTTATGGTTCTACTATCTCCACCGATGATTATACAAAGTCACTTATTTTGCACAATCCAGACAAAAGTTTATAATATACATACATAGAGTTTATAAAAGTGGCTTCAATCATGGATAAACTAAATAACATACAGGTTTTTTGTCGTAGCGTAGAATTAGGCACCTTTGCAGCTGTGGCCAGAGAAAAAAACGTCTCCGCCATGATGATCAGTAAATATGTTGCTCAATTAGAACGCTCTTTAGGCGTAGTATTATTAAACCGCACGACCCGTAGCTTAAACCTGACGGAAGCAGGAAATGTCTATTATCAAAAAAGCAAAATCATACTGGAAGAACTCTCGGAACTTGATGATTCAATTTCTCAAATAGGTGATTCAGTTAAAGGTTTGCTTAAAGTTAGCGCACCTATCGATTTTGGTGGCACCTATATGGTCGCAGCCATTGAAGCCTTTCAGAAATTACATCCAGACATCAGAATATCAATGTCATTGGATAATAAACATCAAAATTTACGTGATGGCTTATTTGATATCGTCATCCTAGTGACTGACAATCTTGATTTAGGTGTGGTTGCTAGAAAAATCAAAGATACAGAACTTGGCACCTATGCCTCTCCCGATTATCTTGCAGATAAGGGGATTCCGTTAACATTAGATGATTTATCGCAACATCGTTGCCTGCATTATTTAAACACCCCCCATGGAGATGCCTGGATATTCAAAGAACAGGGCGAGTTAATTAAAATCAAAAGTGACTGGTGTTTTTCTACCAACAATGGACGTGCACTATCTCAGGCAGCCGCCTTAGGGATGGGAATAATCCGCGCACCCAAACTATCTGTAAATGATTTTTTAAAGCAAGGTAAGCTAGTTGAGGTTTTACCTCAGTACCGCATCCCTACTTTATCCATCTATGCGACTTATTTACAAAAACGCTTTTATCCAGCCAAACTAAGTTCTTTTGTCGAATTTTTACAAAAACATTTTCAGCAACTTGCCAGCTAAATAAACCTTTAAAAATGCCGTCCATGGCTACTTAACAATATCTAACTTCGCATTTTATTAAACATTATTTTTACTGCCCCACAACCAGGACACTCCCAATCATCAGGCACATCAGCCCAAAGCGTTCCTGGAGCCAATCCACTTTTTGGATCGCCCTTTTCTTCATCATAGATATGCCCACAGGTTTTACATTTATATTTAGCCATTGTTACATCCTTAATTACATTAAAAAACATGGTATTTAAATAACCATGTTCGGATTGTAACCTAAATAAAATAGCCATAACAATGTTTAAAATTACTCATAATAAAAACAGCTAATCCCTTATTTTTTATACGCTTATAATTAATGAAACAATTAATATACTAAAAAACAGTTTAATTTAATAATCAAAAAATATAACTACATCAGAGATCCCAGTTATTTATAGATCATCGCTAAAATTATTGTAGAATATCCCCTGCTGATATTATTAAACAACTTCTAAGCAGGTTCTTTTCCAGCATCCTTAAACAAAATACAGGCTAATCACTTAATGGAATTTTCTTCTGACATACCCTCTGAAATCAAACAACGTATCGAACTAGCCATTTCAAATGCGCAAGTTGATGTCATGGTAGGCGGTGATCGTCACTATGCTTTAATCGTGACCTCCAAATCTTTTGAGGGCTTAACTCAGGTCAAACAACATCAAATGGTTTATGCTGCGATTAAAGATCTGATGGCTGGCAACGATGCCCCCATACATGCAATTGATAAAATGGAGATACGCATTGACTAGATCAAATGCATACAACTGATCACTGAGACAAATCTTCTAATTTATATAGATCATAAGCAGGCTGTTGATATGGATGAGCATCTAACAACGCCATCACCACCTGCTTAATAAACTGATCCTCACAAACCATTTCAACTTTATACTCAGCCACTTTCTCTAATTGCCCCTGCCGCCCAATATAAGGCAAGCTACCTTTCAAAGGTCGAAACTGCCCCTCACCCAAAACTTGCCAGCAGCAACAATCATAATCACCCACTCGGCCCGCCCCCTCATTAAATAGAGCGAGTTTAACGGATTGTAAGTGCGACTCAGGTACAAAAAAATTTAATTTATACACCACTATTCCTATTTCCAATTATCAGTATTTACATAAACCAGATACAGGCCAACATTATCCATATTTACCTGCACTACGATTTCTAGGGTAAAATATAGGGTTTTTTCGCTACCAGCAAGCAATGGCGAATAACCTAGTAATATAGTAGACTATACCAAAATTTACAGAGCTTACCCTTATGACAGCAGCAGAAAACGTACATCAACACGAAATAGAGAAATTTGGCTCACAAGCAGAACGCTGGTGGGACCCTCAAGGTGAATTTAAAACCTTACATGATGTAAACCCATTAAGAATTAGTTTTATTCAAGATTATGCAGATCTACAAGGCAAACGTATTGTCGATGTCGGCTGTGGCGGCGGAATTCTTACCGAAGGCCTTGCCAAACATGGCGCTGATGCCTTAGGTATTGATTTAAGTGAAGAGCTTATCGATATAGCAGACTTACATGGCCTGGAATCCGGCATTAAAGCTAATTATAAAAAAATCAGTGCAGAAGCTCTGGCAGAACAAGAGCCTGGAAGCTTTGACCATGTTACCTGCATGGAAATGTTAGAACATGTGCCAGACCCTGCCTCAATCATTTCTTCTTGTGCAAAAATGGTTAAACCAGGCGGCATGGTTTTCTTTTCTACACTAAACCGCGTACCTAAAGCTTATTTATTAGCCATTGTGGCTGCGGAACATGTTTTAAAAATGGTACCCAAAGGTACTCACGAATACAAAACATTTATCAAACCATCAGAACTCAGCCAGACTGCAAGGCAGACTGGACTGGAACTACAAGGCATGGTTGGCATTGAATATAGCCCGTTTAGCAAGCGTTTTAAATTGGGCAAAGACATTGATGTTAATTACATTGCCGCCTTCAAACGCCCAGAATAAAGCTAATGGCTTCAGATTTTAACTTAACCTGCGTGTTATTTGATTTGGATGGTACCTTAGTTGATACCGCACCCGATTTAATTGCTTGCCTAAATAAGTCACTACAAACACATGGCTTTAGTAGCATATCAAGTGACGCAATAAAACCTTTTATATCCTATGGCGCTGCAGCCATGATAAAAAAGAGCGTCACAAATACTGATGAAGCAACTCAACAGCAAATACTCAATACCATGTTGACGCTTTATCAGGAAAACATTGCTGAACACAGTCAGTTTTTCTCAGGTATGGCAGAAACTTTAGATACCATTGAATCACTAGGCTTAAAATGGGGTATCGTCACCAATAAAAGGAAACGCTTTACCAATCCATTAGTGGCCGCATTCAATCTAAAAGAACGCGCGGCCTGTGTGATTAGTGGCGACACGACAGCAAACAGCAAGCCACACCCAGAACCGATGCTAACCGCTTGCGCACAGGCCAACGTTAAACCTGAAGAATGCGTTTATATTGGCGATGCCCTGCATGATATTGATGCTGGGAAAAACGCTAATATGAAAACTTTGGCTGCCGTCTATGGCTATCTTAAGCCCGACGACACCCCGACCAATTGGGGAGCCGATGCACTTATAGAATCTCCCGAACAATTAACCTCATGGATTACAGCCACATGCAACTAAAAGACCAGGTTATTTTAATTACAGGAGCGGCCGGAGGATTAGGAAGCACAGCCGCTCTTGCACTCGCTAAACAGGGTGCGCATATTATTTTATTAGACAAAAGCATCCCAAAATTAGAAAAAATTTATGATGCAATTGTTGATGCCGGAGCACCCACGCCAACCATTTACCCTTTTGATCTTGCTGGCGCAACTGAAGTACAATATGAAGAATTAGCCGTTACTATCGATAAAACCTATGGCTCACTCCAGGGCGTACTGCATTCTGCTGTTGAATTAAGCGCCTACACCCCCATAGAAATCCATGAAACCAAAGACTGGGGACATACCTTAAATGTCAATTTAAACGCCCCCTTCTTACTGAGTCGCGTACTCCTTCCTGTTTTACAAAAAAGTGAACACGCCTCTATCGTTTTTACCAGCGATTCCATGGCCAGAACAGCAAGAGCCTATAGTGGCGCCTACGGGGTCTCTAAAATTGCGCTGGAAGGCTTTGCAAAAATTTTAGCCGAAGAACTGGAAGCTAAACAACAAATACGCGTTAATACACTCGTACCCGGTGCAGTTAACTCACCTTTACGCAAAAAATTATTTCCAGCTGAAGACATTAGCAAACTATCATCAATGGATAGCTTCAATGACATATATTGCTACCTATTCGGCCCTGAAAGCATTGGTATTACTGGCCAAATCATTAATGCAGAAACATTTAACTCATAACTCATACCATGTCTGATAGAGAAACCGTTATTCTAACCCGAGATGTCAATGTTGTGATGATTCCTGATGGCAATCATGGCACTTTAAGTAAGGGTAAAGAAGTCACCATCCATCAATCGCTGGGTGACAACTACACCGTTGTTACTGACCACGGTCATATGGTTCGTATTTCGGGTACTGATGCCGATGCCTTGGGAAAAGAACCTCATACATTACACACACTGGTATCAGAAACCGACCCAATTGCGGTTGAAAAAAATTGCTGGGAAGTAATGAAAACCGTTTACGATCCTGAAATCCCCGTTAACATTGTTGATTTAGGACTGGTTTATCTATGCGAAGTAGAACCTTCGGAAGAAGGTAATAGCGTGCATATTCAAATGACTTTAACTGCCCCTGGTTGTGGCATGGGCCCCGTTATTCAGGGGGATGTTGAAAAAAGTGTACGCGCTTTGCCTGGTGTTACTTCTGTTAATGTCGAAGTCGTTCTGGACCCACCCTGGAGCAGAGAAATGATGTCTGAAGTTGCTCAAGTTCAACTGGGATTATTCTAAAACTGTTTTAATCTGCCAAATTTTCACGATAGTAGGGTGGGCAGTGCCCACCCTACTCTGTAACACTTATTTCTGCAGTGTTTGCAAAGCGCTTCTGCGCACCTCTAACTTATTAGCTTTTGGGCACAAAACCACCAAAAGAGTGATTTAGTTGTCTTTTCTTTGTGTCTCTGTGCCTTTGTGTGAGCATAAAATCTTGTTAAATTTGTTAACTTAATGACACAGGAAAAGCCATCAACAATATCCCGTATCACATAAAAACAGCTAAAAATCAAAAAGTGTTCTACTACTAATTAACAACCTATGCTATTATGTGCGGCTTTACTTACTAGACAATAATAAAGATGGCAAAAGAAGATCAAATTGAAATGGACGGGAAAGTAATTGATACGCTTCCTAATACTATGTTCCGCGTAGAATTAGAAAACGGTCATATTGTAACCGCTCATATTTCAGGAAAAATGCGTAAACATTACATCCGTATCTTGACTGGTGATAAAGTTAAAGTTGAAATGACACCTTATGATTTAACAAAAGGTCGTATCACATTCCGCATGCGTTAAAAGATTTACACTTCTGCTACTAATAAAATCCCACTGACCTAAGCTCTATAAAAAAGCCAGGACAGCGGGAAAAGCGAAGATTAGTTTTTTTCAGTAACAATCAGCTCTTTACTTTCGACAGAAAAAGCAAGCTCAGTACCTTCAACGTAGATTCTAACATGCCCTCCCTGGGCCAACTTCCCAAACAACAAATCATTAGCCAATGGTTTTTTGATCTTATCCTGGATTAGTCTAGCCATCGGTCTGGCACCCATTTTTGGGTCACATCCATGCTCAGCCAACCACAACCTTGCCTCTGCTTCTAGAGATAAAGTGACATTCTTTTCAGTTAAAACATGTTCCAGCTCAAAAATAAATTTATCAACCACACTGCCTACAATTGAAATATCCAGCGGTTTAAATTGAACGATGGCATCAAGACGATTCCTGAACTCAGGCGAAAAGTTTCTTTCTATCACTTTCAAACTGTCTGAACTGTGATCTTGCTGAGTAAACCCAATTGAAGCACGACTTCCCTCTTCCGCCCCGGCATTAGTAGTCATCACCACAATAATATTACGAAAATCAGCTTTACGGCCATTATTATCAGTTAACGAACCATGGTCCATCACCTGCAATAATAAATTAAACACATCAGGATGGGCTTTTTCTAACTCATCCAGCAATAAAACAGCATGAGGGTGCTTATTAACTGCTTCAGTCAACAAACCACCCTGATCATACCCAACATAACCAGGAGGCGCTCCAATCAAGCGAGAGACCGTGTGACGCTCCATATATTCAGACATATCAAACCGGATTAGCTCAACCCCCATCACTTTAGCCAATTGCTTGGTGACTTCAGTTTTACCCACCCCTGTTGGCCCAGAAAACAAAAATGAACCAATGGTTTTTGTGGTGTCTCGCAAACCTGATCGAGATAACTTGATGGCAGAAGACAACTCTGCAATGGCCTCGTCCTGACCAAACACCAACATTTTCAAATTCTTTTCCAAAGATTCCAGTTTATCCTTATCATTACTAGAAACTGATTTTTCGGGAATTCTAGCAATTTTGGCAATAATCTCTTCAATTTCAGCGGTATCAATAACCTCTTTACGGTTTTCAGCTGTAAACAGGCGCTGCCTGGCACCAGCCTCATCAATCACATCAATTGCCTTGTCTGGCAGAAAACGATCCGTAATAAAACGATCGGCCAATTCAGCCGCCAGCCTTATCGCTTCTTTGGTATATTTTAACTCGTGATGCTCTTCAAATCTCGATCTAAGCCCCGTTAAAATCTTTATAGTATCTTCAACAGAAGGTTCAGTAATATCAATTTTCTGAAATCGTCTAGCCAGCGCATGATCTTTTTCAAAAATACCACGGTACTCTTGATAAGTTGTAGAACCTATACAACGTAACTGCCCAGATGCTAATACGGGCTTAATCAAGTTTGAAGCATCCATTACCCCACCCGATGCAGAACCAGCACCTATAATGGTGTGAATTTCATCAATAAATAAAATAGATTCAGGCTGTTTTTTAAGCTGATTAACTAATGCTTTTAGACGCTTTTCAAAATCCCCCCGGTATTTAGTCCCCGCAACCAAGGAACCTAAATCTAATGAATAGATGACATTGTCCAGCAACACATTTGGCACATCCTCTTCAACAATTCGCTTGGCCAGACCTTCAGCAATTGCTGTTTTACCAACACCTGACTCCCCGACTAATAAAGGATTGTTTTTACGCCGACGACAAAGCACTTGAATAGTTCTTTCAACTTCAAGTTCCCTGCCAATTAAAGGGTCAATTTTCCCCTGCCTGGCCTCTTCATTAAGATTGGTTGTATATTTATCCAGCGGTGAAGACTCTGTCGATTCAACACCCTCGCTGTCAGCATTTAACGAGTCAGTTTCTTCATCGTCATCATCCTGCTCAATTTTAGTAATGCCATGAGCCAGGTAATTAACCACATCCAGTCGACTGATTTCATACTTACTTAAAATATAAACAGCATGAGAATCTTGTTCACTAAACAAGGCGACAAATAAATTAGCCCCTGTTACTTCCTTTTTATCAGAAGCCTGAACATGAAAAACCGCACGTTGCAAAACCCGTTGAAAACCTAAAGTAGGCTGAGTTTCTCGCTGTACATTTTCAGCAATTAAAGAGACCGTCTCATCAATAAACTGGGTCAACTCACCTCGAAGCGCATTACAATCACAAGAACAGGCTTGTAAAATAGGCTTTACCGTTGCATTGTCTAATAGCGCCAGAAGTAAATGCTCTACCGTAATAAATTCATGCCGCTTTCCATGTGCATTGGTAAACGCTTGATTTAATGTAATTTCCAATTCTTTACTTAGCATAATATTCTCTTTATCTTTTACGCTTCTTCCATCGCACACATCAATGGATGATGATTCTCACGAGAGTAATCATTAACCAAATGCACCTTTGTTTCTGCTACATCACGGGTAAAAATGCCGCAAACCCCCACTCCTTGAGTATGAACCTGCAACATCACCTGCGTGGCCTTATCTTCATTCATATTAAAATGATCAGTTAAAATTTCAACCACAAAATCCATCGGTGTAAAGTCATCATTCAACAATACAACCTTATATAAGGAAGGTCTTTTTAACTTTGGCTTTGCTTCCTGTACAGCAATTCCACTTTCATCATCATGGTTTGGATCAATATCGGACATACAACTAACTGTGTTATTTAAATATCATTAAAGTGTAACATAGTACCTAAAGTTGCATATTTCAATCTTTACACATCAACTAGGTAATTCTTGTAAAATAGAACGCTTTCACAATCTAGAGAAAAAACATGGTTTGGAAGCCCCATGCCACTGTCGCCGCAGTGATTGAAAAAGACAATAAATTCTTACTGGTTGAAGAGCAAACAGACAACGGACTGGCATTTAATCAGCCAGCAGGCCATTTAGAAGAAGGCGAATCTATCATTGCAGCCGTTAAACGAGAAGTTAATGAAGAAACAGCCTGGCAATTTGAACCTGACGCTATTGTTGCCATTCAACTTTGGCGTAAAAACCCTGATTTCCCTAGTTTTTTAAGAGTTTGTTTTGCAGGAAAAGTTCACTCTCACCAGGCAGAGCAAAAACTTGATGATGGAATAATTACTACCCACTGGCTTACACGAGATGAAATTGCAGCAAAAAAATCACAACTACGTAGCCCACTGGTTTTAAATTCGGTGGATACTTACCTGTCAGGTGAGCACTACCCTCTATCACTATTAAAATCTTATATAGATTTAGCACATGAGTAAAAATATTATTGTTGGCATGTCTGGCGGGGTAGATTCATCCGTCACCGCATTAAAACTATTAGAAGAAGGTCATCACGTCACTGGTTTATTTATGAAAAACTGGGAAGAAGATGATGGCACTGAAGACTGCACAGCCATGGAAGACCTGGCCGATGCTCAGCAAGTCAGCGACAAGCTAGGTATCGAATTAAAAACCGTTAATTTTGCCAGCGAATATTGGGATGAAGTCTTCGAAGTCTTTTTATCCGAGTTTAAATTGGGACGCACCCCTAATCCCGACATTTTGTGTAATAAACATGTCAAATTCAAAGCATTTTTAAACTATGCTATTGAAGATTTAGGTGCAGAATATATTGCCACCGGACATTATGCCCGAGTACAGCAGCATAATGGCGAATATCAATTACTAAAAGGCCTGGACCCAAATAAAGAACAGAGTTATTTTCTCTACACTTTAGCTCAAAAAGCTTTATCAAAAACCTTATTCCCTATTGGCGAATTACATAAACCCGAATTAAGGGCAATGGCCAAGAAAGCAGGTTTTGATAATTATAAAAAGAAAGACAGCACCGGCATCTGTTTTATTGGAGAACGAAAATTCACTGAATTTTTACAGCGCTATCTACCAACTCAACCCGGAGAAATGCGCACACCAGAAGGCCAGTATATTGCTCAACACCAAGGTTTGATGTATTACACCTTCGGACAAAGGCAAGGCCTGGGCATTGGCGGTGTTAAAAATGCACCCGATGAGCCATGGTATGTATTAGACAAAGATTTAGATAATAATGTATTAATCGTTGGTCAAGGCCATGACCACCCATTAATGCTGCATAATACCTTAGAAGCCAGCCAGCTTGACTGGTGTAACAATAAACCCTTAACAGAAACTATTTATTGCAAAGCCAAAACACGATACCGTCAAAGTGACCAGGCCTGCATGGTTAAACCATTGACTGATGGCCGCATCAAAGTTGTTTTTGAGTACTCACAAAGAGCTATTACCCCAGGCCAATCCGTGGTTTTTTATGATGGAGATATCTGTTTAGGTGGGGGAATTATTGAAACCAAGTACAATGAATAATATACTACTCAGATTTACCTTATATACATTGCTCTTAACCACAGGACACACATCTTAATGACTAATTTCGCCCTCACTGCAATTTCACCTATTGATGGTCGCTACGGTAG
>ENA-OSET01005309-OSET01005309.1-sediment-metagenome-genome-assembly--contig:-NODE-5309-length-10958-cov-28.366878_pt1 | contig 10958 bp, 10 predicted proteins | sample MGYA00237882_ERZ534229 | MGnify/ENA primary metagenome ERZ534229 (study PRJEB26408, sample SAMN06266212) | sediment metagenome | isolation source: Hudson Canyon methane seep mesocosm | place...
AGCGTGGGAATGCAGTTTGTGATGCTCCAGCGTCACAGAACGCTGGAGCGTTCAGCAATGAATTCCACGCAGAGCGTAGGAACTATTTGTAATATTGGTGAAAACTAAGTCTATATAGGTAGGAGGGGCCTTTGGCCGCGACCAAAAGAAAGCTCAAGAGCAACCGCAGCTAGAAAGCCCCTCCCACTTCCTATAAGTATTTTCTAAGGGTTGGGAAATACCTTGATTTTCTTCAACCTTATGATTTGTTAAGAACTAATCATTTTTAGTTTTATCTGGGGTCACTTAAAGTAGAGGCAAGGCATGCTTTGTCTCTGCAGCTCTAAATAATACTGCCAGAACTTATGGGACGGTTAATAGATGAGTTCAATAGATGAAAAGGAAAGAACATTAGTTCGCACTGCTCATCATAAATATTCTAATGGCATATTTCGTGCTTTTAAATCCGTGGGCTAGCTTTTATTAAAGTTTGCTTGTAGATAAAAGACATAATCAATTGAAATCATTAACTCAATTTAACGTTTTCAAATAATAGAAAAGCAATAATTAGAGACAGAAAATATTAGCAAGTGAAATATTATTTGTTGATGTAAAAATGGATATAAATGTGAAAGAAGAAAAAATGATTTACTGGCGTTTTGGAGTCAGCACTTGGTTATTATTAGTAGCAGCTGTTGGCTTAACCATTTTTGCCTACTATGATGGCTTAGAAAATCTAGTACATCGCTGGGAAGTAGAAGAAGAATACAATCATGGCTATTTTTTACCCGTAGTTACTCTGGTTTTTCTTTGGCAATTAGCCCCCATTTTTGAGAAAAAGCAGTTTGAACCTACTTGGGCAGCATTGGCTGTTGCAGGGGGAGCTTTACTTTTATTTATAATTGCCGAATTAAGTGCAATTTACCTACTGATTCACTACTCCTTTATTCTAGTTTTATTTGCTTTATCGTTAGCTTTAGTCGGCTGGGCAGGAACAAAGCTAGCGTTTGTACCTATCGCATTGCTGGTGTTTGCAGTCCCAATTCCTTATTTTTTAGAAGCAGCAATTACAGGCAAGATGCAGCTTATTTCATCTCAATTAGGTGTTGAAATAATTCGATTTTGTAAAATCCCTGTTTTTAGAGAAGGCAATTTAATTGATTTAGGCGTCTATAAACTAGAGGTGGTAGAAGCTTGTAGTGGATTAACTTATTTATACCCATTATTAGGTTTTGGGGCTATCTGTGCTTATCTTTATCATACAACTGCTTGGAAAAGGGCTTTTATCATAGCCTCAACAATTCCTATTGCTATTCTTCTTAATAGCTTTCGGATAGGTATGATTGGTTTTCTGGTTAAATATTTTGGTAATGAACAAGCTGAAGGCTTTTTGCATGACTTTGAAGGGTTTGCAGTCTTTATGGCTTGTGTTGCTATTCTGTTTATAGAAATGTGGCTGTTCACTTTTGTAGGAAAAGACAGAAGACCGTTTAACCAAGTTTTTGGTTTAGAGTTTGAGCCACCACAAGTAATATCAGCAGATCAATTGCAGGAACGTCCCTTATCAAAACCTTTGATAGCCTGTTTAGGGATGATAGCGGCAACCGCAATGATCATTGCATATATAGGTGACAGAGAAGAAATAAAACCAGAAAGAAGCTATTTCTCCTCATTCCCAAGAGTGATTGATCAGTGGAAAGGTACACCAAGTACCTTAGCTGAAGGTGTGTTAGATACATTAGATTTAACCGACTACCTATTAAGTGATTTTGTTAGTGATGCAAATGTCCCAGTTAATTTTTACGTGGCCTATTACGAATCGCAACGCAAAGGCTCCTCACCACATTCACCTACCGTATGTATGCCAGGCAGTGGCTGGCAAATAACCAGCTTAACAAGCAAAGCCTATACGGGTACGGGTGCAAAACAACCCTTTGAGTTTAACCGCGTAGTAATCAGTAAAGGTAAATACAAACAGTTGGTGTATTACTGGTTTGAAGAGCGCGGAAAAGTGATGTCGGATGAATACGCCATTAAATGGCAGTTATTTTTGGATGCCATTTTTATGAATAGAACAGATGGAGCCTTGGTGCGCCTAACAACACCTATTATGGCTGGAGAGCTAGAAGGTGCTGCTGATCAGCGCATAGCAGATTTTCTATCTGGTGCTTTACCTCAATTATCAGAGCATCTCCCAAAGTAAAAAACACAAATATAAAGTACCCCTCTTTGGAAAAGAGGGGTTAGGGGAGATTTTATAAAACTCCCTTCTATTTTTAAAATTTTAGAAAAAACCATATTTTAAAGGAAAAATATAGTGAATAATTTATCCAAAACGCTTGTTCTTTGTTCGGCTCTAATGCTAACTGCTTGTGCTGAAGATGATCCTCAAAAGTTTATTGAGGAGGGAAAGGCTCTTTTTGCTAAGGGTGAGATGAAGAGTGCAAAAGTTCAATTTAAGAATGCATTACAGATAAATCCAAAATTAGAAGATGCCTATTATGGGCTTGCGCTTATTGAGGAGGAAAAACCAGACTGGAACGCAGTTAGAGGGTATGTCAAAGATGTTCTGGTTCTTAATCCAAATCATGTAGATGCGCATGTGAAGCTGGGTTTTTTACTTCTTAGTCAAATTGATAAAGCAAAAGAACAAGCGGGTATTGTGCTTAAGCTAGATCCAGAAAACGTTGGAGGTATTCTTTTAAATGCTAGGGTTAATTTTCTTGAGGAAAATAATGCTGAGGCCATGAGGTTGGTTGACCTAGTATTGGTTAAAGATAAACTAAATTCAGATGCTATTTGGTTGCAGGCAAGTATTCTTTTGTCTGACAAGCGATATGATGAAACGTTGGTTTCATTAAACCGCGGTCTTGAGACCTATCCCGATAATAAGGGGTTGGGGCTTTTAAAAGTCAAGTTGCATAAAGAGCTGAAGAACTACGACGAGGTGATTAGTGATTATAAAGATATTGTTGCAAGAAACCCCGAAGATAAAGCTTTACGTTATGCGCAGATTGAAGTGATGGCTCGATTTGGTAAGCCTGAGCAGTTGGAAAAATTACTGCAAGATACGATAGCAAGGGATCCTGCTGATATTGATCTCAAACTATCGTTTATTGATTATTTAGAAAAGCATGATGATGCAGTGATGGCCGAAGCAATATTAAAAGAGTATGTTGCTGCAAGCCCTGAAGAGCTACGTTTTAAGTCTCGTCTTTCAGATTTTTATATTGTACGTAAACGTTATTCTGAAGCAGAGCAAGAATTACGAGCGATTGAGGCGGCTGATGCAACGGGTAAAGAGGGTCTTGCTTCCAAGGTGCGGCTGGCAGAATTAGCTTGGTTGCAGGGTGATAAGGTAACTGCAGAAAGTTTGGTTGAAGAGGTGATCAAAGTTGATTCAAGTAATAGTGATGGATTGCTATTTCGAGCAAGTATACGTCTTGATAAAAAGGATGCCGATGGGGCTATTTCGGATCTTCGTATCGTGCTGCGTGACCAGCCTAATTCTGATCAGGCTTTAGTTATGATGGCGCGAGCAAATATATTGAAAAGTGAGCCAGAGGTGGCTGAGAGTAATTGGCGAAAAGCGATTGAAGTTAATCCAGATAATCTAGATGCAATAATTCCTTTAACATCAGTATTGATCAAGCGAGGAGATTCTGCGCAAGCAGATGCGTTATTGTCTAAGGCGAGTAAAGCTAGTTCCGGTAATCCGGTGTTGCTAGAGTTGCTCGTGAAACTGCGGGTTTCAAAAAAAGACTGGGCCGGAGCTGAGCGCGCGGTGAATGATTTAAAACAACTACCTCAAGGACTTGTTGCAGCGCAAATGTTGGCTGGAATGTTAGCTGAGAAACAAGAGCACTATCTTGATGCTATTCAGGTTTACAAGGATATTTTATCTAAGGAGCCTAGTTTTGCTGATGCTTTTAAGGCATTGGCTCGCGTTAATAGGTCTTTGGGTCAGCGTACAGAGTTTATTTTATTCTTACATGATTTTATTAAAGAACACCCTGATAATATTATTGCTTATAACATGCTGGGGAAAACATATGCCCTTGATAAAAAGTGGGATGAGGCTAGTAAAGCTTTGGCTGAAGGCTTAAAAGTTAAGCCCAAATCTATAGCAACATACGGTCTTTTGGGTGCTGTTCTTATGCAGCAAGGAAAAGTTAAGGAGGCTGGTGAGCTGTATCGTAACGGCTTGCTTGTATTGCCAGGCAATCGGCACTTAATGATGGCATTGGCTAGGTATTATCAGCGTACCAATAATTTTAACGAAGCCGTTGTTACTTACGAAAACCTGATTAATAAATTTCCTGATAATGATGAGGTCGTTAATAATTTTGCTGACTTGTTGGTGAGCCCTAATGTTATTTCTTTTGGATTGGAGAAAGCATTAACTCTTGTTGAGCGTTTTAAAACGTCAAGTAATCCGTATTTTTTAGATACTTATGGTTGGGTATTGTTTAAGTCGGGAGATTTTGAGGGTGCTGTAGACGCTCTGAAGAGAGTGGTTGTAGCTACGCCATCTGTTGCGGTATTTCGATATCACCTAGGTGAAGCTTATTATGCTGCGAACAATAATGATGCCAGTAAGATTGAGTTGGAAGAAGCCTTGTCATTAGCAAAAAATAGCACTAGGTTTTCATGGGTAGATAGGTCTAGGAAGCTACTGAAAAAAATGGGTGTAGTAGTAAATAGCTAGGGTGGTTTTTTTATTAGTACGGTGTTATACCATGCGTTAATTGAGTTTATTATATGGATAGTATAAGCGTAAATAAATTTAGAGATAATTTGAAATACTATGTAGAACAAGTTGTTGATGATCATATGCCTTTAAAGGTGACACGTAGAGCGGGGGAGGACTTTGTGGTTATAAGTGCTGAAGACTGGGCGCGAGATCAGGAAACGCTCTATGTTTTAAAAAACAATCATTTGATGAGACAGATTGCAGATTCGGCGGTTACTCATGCTGGAAAAATGGGTTATATGTCTAGTGAAGAGGAGTTGGATGAGATCGCTGGTATTTGAGGGTAATTCATGGGCTGTTTATAAAGAGCTTCGTGATAAAGATAAAACGCTGCATGCAGCGTTTTGTAAGGTATTAAAAGAAATGCTTCAAAGTGATCCGTCTATTGGCATGGGAAAGCCTGTGACATTAAAGTATGAGCTCGCTGGCTTATGGTCTCGTCGATTAAGTCAGAATGATCGAACTATTTATAAATATGATAGTGAGTTTATATATATATTTGCAATTGGTGGTGGGGGTGTTCAGTTTTAAAAGGGCGCAGATTTAATGATTTTGGTTTGGTCTAGCTGGGGAGTAGCGCTTTATTTTGCTTTTAAGTCCCCCTTTGTTGGTATAGGTATCTACACAACTTTATTGTTTATAAATAACAATGGGTTGAGATCGTCTTTTGCTCCCTCTCCTGCTGGAGAGGGCTGGGGTGAGGAGAAATAAAAAAATTCTCTTTTGCAAATGTTTTTTCTATATTGCTAGAAGCAAAAAGGATTTGTTTTAACCTCTCATCCATCTAGTATCTCTGTAATGGTAGTTGTACGGTATTTATGGTGGGTTAAATCCCCTATTTATATTTTTCTATAGGTGTAATCACTCATTCTAAGTTAATTTTTTCTTGTTTCTGGGTGTTGTTTTTTCTGTAAAATATTGATTTAATAAAAGAAAAATTTTTTGGCATAATAGATGCTAAATCTAACGTTAAGTAACACTTGTTACGGGTGATATATGTTCAGGGTGAACAATTGGGATCGGTTGCATTTTGCAATTTGCACCATAAATATGGACAGGATGTCCGATACACTCAATTTGCCACAGCCGTTGTGAGGCGGGGTCGGAAAGCCAATGGGTCTGATGCATAATCAGATAGCCGGGTTGTCTCTCTAAGTAATGGGGGCTTTATAAATCAGTGGTTTAATTGCTGATGTATAGAGTGGATTGCTTAAAATTTTTAACTTTAACTTTAACTTTAACTTTAACTTAAATTTAGGAGATTAGATCAATGAATCTAAAAACAAAATTAGCTGCGGCAGCATTATTATTAGGTAGTGTATCTATGGCGCAAGCAACAACTTATGATGTTATGGGTGAGATTTTTGAGCCAAATGCGGCTGTATTTAATACAACATTCACAGGAACATTTGACTGGAATGGTACTTCATTATCAAACCTAATGGGTACTATGAATTCATCTATGGATTCACCTATTGAAGATTTGACTCTTAATCAAAACCTTCAATGGTCTCAGACTGGTTCGGTTGTAACGGCTTCTATCTTTAAAGAAAATACTTCAGATGTTTTTGCTGGTGGTGGTTATGCAACAGGCGGTATGTATAAATTTGGTAGTAATGGAAATATGGGATCACCAAATGATGCTCCTAATGTAGCAAATGAAAATGCTTACTTTAGCTTTTCGTTTGATACTGTGGGAATGATGGCTGATATTTCTAGTATGGTATATGGGGACTGTACAGCAGAAGGCTTGATGATGATGGGGCAGGTATGTATGACAGGTAGTAGCCTAGGTGGAACAATGGGAGCAACTCCATTGGCTCTTTCTATTTCTGAAGTATCTGCTGTACCAGTACCAGCTGCAGCATGGTTATTCGGTGGCGCGCTAATGAGCTTATTCGGTGCTAACCGTCGTAAAAACGTTTTACCAGCTTAAATTTGGTGAAATTTAGTTCGTTGGTAGCATTAATAAGTGTAAGGATGGGTGTTATTTATTACTTAAATTCAGGATGAATTGTTTTAATGTTTACTAATGATAGAAGGATCTTAAAATGCACGTTTATAGAATGGAATATTCTAGAGACCTGCGCCAGATGACCCTCAATACAGAAAGCTGTGTTGAGGGTTTTTATAATCTTTTACGTAATATGTAATTGAATTTTTAACAATCAGTTGATTTTTTAAGGTATTTCTTTATGGTTCAAATACTAAAAGGTAAAAGAACATGCATATTTTTGTAGCATTAATGGTAGCAATTACTAGTATAACAGTAGCTCAAGCAAATGTTACCTATAATGTAGAGGGTGTGTTTTTTGAACCCAATGCGTATAACACTGTATTTACAGGCACATTTGACTGGGATTCGGATACTAATACATTGTCTAATTTGACGGGGGTGATGAACTCATCTATGTTTTTTGTTGAAGATGATCAGAACCTGACGCTTGATAATAACCTTATTACAAGTATGTCTGGAAGCATAGTAACTTCAAGCATATTTTTGAATACTAGTTCTGTTGTTTTTGCCACGGGTGGATATGATGCGTCAGTGGTTGGGGTTGTTGGTGATATCTTTACTTGGGGAGGGGTTGCTCCAAGCCTGAATCCTCAAAATGCTTATTTCACATTTTCTTTTGATACTGCAGCTGGTGTTCTTACTCCAACTGAGATTGGTAGCACAATGCAATATGGAGATTGTACTTCTGCTGGGATGATGGGCCCCTTTTGTATGACAGCTTTTGGTGATTCCATTAGTGAACTTGGTGAGCCTCTTGTGGGTGAAGGTACAATGTCTGGTTTTTCATCTTCATTAACTATTTCTGCAGTACCTGTTCCAGCAGCAGTCTGGTTATTTGGTAGCGCACTTTTAGGTATACTTGGTGTAAGCCGTAAACGTACTTTATCAGTTTAATTTAAGGTCAAATTTGACAACATCTTGGTTGTTAATAAAGGAAATAATTTGACCATACAAGGACTGTATATTTCTTACTTAATTAGTAAGCGATAAATTTTTTTGAATAACTGACGCTATAAATAAAGCTATTTATAGCGTCAGTTATTAATTGTAGTATTCACGCAGATAATAACTAAAAAATAATACATTGAATCCTATAGAAAGCAATATCCCTACCTCTATTCCTTTGTCAGAAAGCCATGCCTTTGATCAAAATGCAGCTAATTCTCCCATGTATTCTTCGACAATGGTGCGCCCGCATCAAACTAAACAACAAGCTTTAGTTCGAGTTATTGATAGCTGCATAGTATTACTGTCTTTATGGTTGTCTGTATTGGCTTTAAATAAGTATTGGCCCACCCAATACGATTGGAATGACCTTTATATGACCTATGGTTTTATTGGTTTGTTAGTATTCCAGTTTTTTGCAGAATATAATGAGGTGTATAACAGTTGGAGGGGATCTAAACTTTCTAATCAGTTATTTAGAATTATAGGGTCTTGGATGCTGACTCTAGCCGCTATGCTTGTTTTGTTCTTTTTTACTCAAACAGCTGTTGATACATCTAGGCTAATAATTGCTACTTGGTCAGTAATGGCAATGGTTTTATTAGTAGCATTTCATGCCAGTTATTATTATTTAGCGCGTATTGCAAGCCCAGCAGAAAGAAATACTTTAAAGGTTGGTATTGTGGGTGCTACTTCATTAGGTCATCGTTTAGTTGAATCTTTTGCATCAATGCCTGCATTAGGTTACAAGTTTGCTGGTTATTATGATGACCGTAAAGATGATGATGGAAGGTGTTTTCTAACTGATAATAAAACCATGCAAGGGAATCTTGAGCAACTTTTTGAGGATGCTCAAGCAGGTAAGCTAGATGTTATCTATGTAACGTTACCCATGGCGGCTGAAAAACGTGTTCGTGAAATATTAGATAAACTAGGTAATACTACCGCTACAGTGTTTTATGTCCCTGATCTGTTTGCTTTTAATCTGATCAGTTCTCGTTGCGTAATGATGCAGGGGATCCCTTGTTTTAGTGTGCATGGTTCTCCCTTTGATCAAGAGCCTCTTGATAGTATGCTTAAGCGTTTTGAAGATATCGTGTTATCTTCAATTATTTTATGTTTGATTGCATTGCCTATGTTGTTTGTTGCTATCGGAGTAAAATTAAGTTCTCCAGGCCCTATCATTTTTAGGCAAAAACGTTATGGTGCTGATGGTTCAGAAATTAATGTGTGGAAATTTCGTACCATGTCAGTTTGTGAAAATGGAGCCAAGGTAACCCAAGCTACCCGTAATGACCCAAGAATTAAGCCTTATGGCGCTTTTTTACGTAGATATTCATTGGATGAATTACCTCAATTTATTAATGTGCTACAAGGCTGTATGTCTATTGTCGGCCCTAGGCCTCATGCTGTTTCTCATAATGAGCAGTACCGTAAGGAAATCTCTCAATATATGTTGAGACATAAAGTAAAACCGGGTATTACTGGATTAGCACAAGTTAATGGCTGTAGAGGGGAAACAGATACTTTGGATAAAATGGAGCGTCGTGTAGTTTATGATTTACGCTTTATCCAGAATTGGAGTCTTTTGTTAGATTTAAAGATCATTTTTCTAACCGTCTTTAAGGTTTTTCATGATCCTGATGCTTATTGATTTATCATAGGTTGATTTAATAAATTAAGCAGGGCAACTGTAGGGCGTGGACTTTAGTCCGCCATAAATGCAGTATTTACATACTATTGCGGACTAAAGTCCACTCTACAGTTATATTTTATCTTGATTAGTGCACTAAATGTACATACACTAGGTTTTATGAAATATGAATGGGATTCGTTAAAAGCTGCTGGAAATATCCGAAAACATAGTGTGGAATTTGCTGATGCTGTTATTGCATTAGAAGATGAATATGCTCTGACTATTGAAGATAATTTTCATAACGAACAAAGGTATAAAACCTTAGGGATGGGAGCTTTACTAAATATCTTACTTGTAGTTCATGTTGAGCGCGGAGAAAATAATATCCGCATTTTATCTGCTCGAAAAGCAGACAAAAAAGAGATCAAACAATACTACAAAGGGTTAAATTATGAGTGAAGATTTTAGTAAAGGAAAACGTGGGTCAGTAGTTCCTTCTGATCCAAATAAAGTACGTATTACTATTCGCCTAGATGCAGATATTATTAACCATTTTAAAGCTGAAGTTAATAATGCTGGTGGTGGTAATTATCAAACGTTTATTAATGAGGCTTTAAGAGAACACATTCAGTCTCACAATAAATCATTAGAAGTAACGCTACGAAAAATAATTCGTGATGAGTTAAAACTAATAAAGGTGGCATAAAAACATAACGAATCCTGGTTACCCATGTGTTTCCACCATTTTTAGAATACGTAATTACCCTGAGTTTAGCAGTTACTCTCCCCCTGATTTTCAGCGAATGATTCGCTGTGTGGCGGAACTGTAAATTATCTTTTTAAAGTAGCGGAAGTTCATGGGTAATCAGAATTACTTTTATTCTTAATGCTGTAAGCCATTCATCTTGCATAGCTACTTCTGTAACATCAGTAGAGACAAGGCATGCCTTGTCTCTACGTTCTCAGGCAATAACTGCCAATTTGTAAAATACCCGTCAATCCCTCATTGTGCATATATGTAGTAGTGTCGCAGTAAGCCGGAGCTGATTGTGACCTTTTTCAACGGGGGAGGCTAAAATTAGTATCACTCCATTTTTTGTAAATCAAGCTGTGATAAATTTATAGCCAATAACAAAGCTTAGTCGGCTCGATTGGAAATTTGATTGTTAGGAGGGGGCTATTGGCCGCGACTGGAGCAATATCAAGAGCAATCGCGGCCAATAGGCCCCTCCTACTCTTATTGTAAGGTTTTATTCTTATGCTGCAAGCCATTCATCTTGCGTCTCTAATTCTATAATGTCGGTCATTTTTGTTTTCTGTTCTTGAATATATTGCCATTCAAAATGGTCTGACAGTGGTAGATCATCCATATTTTCGTAGTCAATCTCGTTATTTATCTTTGCTGTATCATTCATAATCTTTCTCCAATGATGTTAGATACAACTATACAGTTAGCAAGAAAAATTCCAATTGTACTTTAGTACTAATTTAAGCTGATTTTTCTGAAACTGTGATGTTAATCAAGCTAGAATAGATCAATTCTGCTTTTTCTAACTCGATGTTCCAGTTTTTTTACTTGAATTTAGAAAACACTGAAAACTGGAGGGGTAGCATCTGGCTCCCACGCG
>ENA-OSET01005311-OSET01005311.1-sediment-metagenome-genome-assembly--contig:-NODE-5311-length-10956-cov-2.700432_pt1 | contig 10956 bp, 6 predicted proteins | sample MGYA00237882_ERZ534229 | MGnify/ENA primary metagenome ERZ534229 (study PRJEB26408, sample SAMN06266212) | sediment metagenome | isolation source: Hudson Canyon methane seep mesocosm | place: USA:Hudson...
AAATCACCAATACGCTGAAATCCGAACATGGAATAAAAGGTATAAAAAGGAATCAGTGGATAATCATGCGTACTATAGGCTGTCGCACAAGCCATCCAAGCTGCCATCGCTCCGGCTTCGTTAATACCCTCTTCCAGAATCTGTCCCGCTTGATCTTCGCGATAATACATCACCTGATCACGATCATTAGGAACATATTTCTGCCCCTCAGACGTATAAATTCCCAACTGCCGAAACATTCCTTCCATACCGAAAGTTCGCGCTTCATCAGGAACGATCGGCACAACACGCTTACCAATGCGTTTGTCTTTGGTTAAAGCTGAGAGCATTCTGACAAATGCCATGGTTGTTGATATTTCTCTCTCTCCCGAGCCTTGCAACTGGGTATCGAAAATTGAGAGCTCAGGGATTTTTAAAGGCTGGCTAGACTCACGCCGCTTTGGGAAAAAGCCGCCTAGGTTTTCCCGCTTCGATTTCATATATAGCGCTTCTGGACTATCTGGAGAAGGCCGGTAATATGGCACAGCTTCTATTTCATCATTATTAATTGGAACACCAAAGTGATCCCTGAAAGCTTTCAGGTTTTCCAAATCCAGTTTTTTAAGCGAGTGCGTCGTATTCGTCGCCTCCCCAACCTTTCCAAATCCATACCCTTTAACCGTATGCGCCAATATTACCGTAGGCTGACCTTTATGGTTTACCGCCTGATGATAAGCAGCATAAACTTTATAGGGATCATGCCCCCCTCGATTAAGCTGTGAAATATCTTGATCGGACAGCCCTTCTGCCAATTTTGCGAGCTCTGGATAACGACCGAAAAAGTGCTTCCGCGTATAAGCGCTGCCGTTAGATTTAAAATTCTGCATTTCGCCGTCGACCATCTCATCCATCGCGCGCTGCATAGAACCGTCAGTATCTTTATCAAATAGAGGATCCCATAGGCGTCCCCAGACAACCTTAATAACATTCCAGCCAGCACCGCGGAATACACCTTCCAGCTCTTGTATGATTTTCCCATTCCCTCGAACAGGGCCATCAAGGCGCTGCAAATTACAATTCACAACAAAAATCAAATTGTCGAGCTTCTCTCGTCCAGCTAATGCGATGGAACCAAGAGTTTCTGGTTCATCTGTTTCGCCATCCCCCACGAAACACCAAACTTTGCGATCCCCTTGATCAGTCAGTTCGCGACTATGTAAATACTTCATGACATGAGCTTGATATATCGCTTGTAGCGGCCCTAAGCCCATCGATACCGTTGGAAACTGCCAATAATCTGGCATTAGCCACGGATGTGGATATGACGACAAGCCATTGCCATCAACTTCATTTCGATAGAGATCCATTTGCTCTTCCGACAAGCGCCCCTCCAAAAAGGAAAGAGCATAAATGCCTGGAGAAGAATGCCCTTGGACATAAACCAAATCAGCATCGCGCTGCGCATTCCCCGCATGGAAAAAGTAATTAAAGCCCACATCATAAAGTGTTGCACTTGAGGAAAAAGAAGAGATATGACCACCCAGTTCGCCAGGCCTTTTATTCGCCCTTAAAACCATTGCCATAGCATTCCAACGAATTAAAGAACGAATTCGTCGCTCCATAAATAAGTCACCAGGCATTTTGGCTTCTTGCTCTCGGGATATGCTATTGCAATAAGGCGTTGTCACCGTGTAAGGCAGTTCAGTTCCCAGTTTTTTTGCTCTTTCGGATAGCCTGGTGAGTAAATAATGGGCACGCTCTACGCCTTCATTTTTGATAACTGACGCTAAGGCATCAAGCCATTCAGAAGTTTCTAACGGATCTTTATCATCCTGCATTCATAGCTCCTTAAGTGGGCGGAGTACTTGGGCGAGTGCCGAAGCTGCTAGTGGTTTTGTTTATTAGACTTATAGAACCATGCATCTGGTGGAATACTAGCTTCAATTAGCTTAGTCGCAGAACTACTTTTCAGCCATCCCAGTCGGCTAAATCAGGCAATAGACCAACCTAACGTCACAAAACATGAATATTATTTATGTTTTGTGCGATTTATTCGCCAACTTCTTGTACAATTTCGTTCTGAATTACATAAATTAACGAAAAGTTTTCACGTCATGAAAAAAAATCATTCACTTAAATCAGTACCTCTTTTGCTTATCAGCATTGCTCTTGGTCTACCCTCGCTTACCATTCACGCAGCAGAGTCCATGACTGAGATGACTGAAAGCGATCTAGACAATATTTCAGCTGAGGCTGGGTTCAGCCTATTAAACATATTCGGCGCACCTGCAGCGGGGCTTACAGATGACGCACCTTTCGACGAGCAAGAAGGTGATAAAGAAACTACGAGCGATTTTCAGATAAGTTCCGGTAACCGGTTAGACGAAGAAGAAAATAATACAAGGAAAACAGCTGAGGACAAACTTGGCGATATAGAGTCGGATCAACTCGAAGCAGAAGTCCATATCAATACACCAATACTAAGTTTTAATGAAGTATTGGGTTCATTAAAAGCCTCAGAAGAGACAATAATCAAGGCCTCAGCCTTAGTTGGCAGAGATCAAGATGATACCACCACCAATGAACTTCAATACCAAAATCAAGATTATCATCACGGACTTGAAGTCTTGGGTAAAAACGAAGTCATTAATACTCGAGATTTACAGATAGACCTGCTTAAGCTTGAAAACTTGCGCGGCGATCACTTTGATGACAGTAGGTCTGTAGGAAGTATCTATATTTCTGACTGGCACTCACAAGGTTCCACACACACTCAACTACGCACTGACCCCTAAAGCGGGTATTAGCTTAACAAACAAATAAGCAGGTACTTAAGCGAGTGCAGCAGCTGCTAGTAATTTTATCTATTGAACATTTCAAAACCATACTTCTGATTGAGCACACGCCTCAATTGGCTTAGTCGCTTTTCAACCATTTTAGCTGACTAAATCAAGCGTTTGACGAGTCCAAAAACACACAACATGAATGTCATTTATATTTATTGGTGATTTATTCACCAACTTATTATATAATCTCGACTCGTGTCACATAAATTAACAAAAAAAATATGTCATGAAAAAAAATTACACGCCTAAATTAATATCTCTTTTGCTTTTCAGCATTACACTTGGCCTATTCTCGCCCACCATTTACGCAGCAGAACTCGTGCCGGAAGTGACAGAAATGCCGGAAATGACGGAAATGACGGAAGGCGACCTAGACAACGTCTCAGCTGAGGCGGGACTGAATCTATTAAACATATTCGGCGCACCTGCAGCTGGACTTACAGATGATGCACCTGTCGGCGGCGGCCTAGAAGGCGATAAGGAAGTAGAGAACAATTTTCAGGTAAGTCCCCGTAACCAATTAGACACAGAAGAAGATAATACGCGAAAGACAGCTGAGGGCGAGCTTATCGATATAGAGTCAGATCAACTCCACGTAGAAGTCCTTATCAATATACCAATATTGAGTTTGGATGAAGTAGATAATTCGTTGAAGGCTGCTGAGGTGACATTTTCCCAAGCCTCAGCATTGGCAGGCAGAGACCCTGACAACACTACCACTAGTCAGCTTTATTACCAGAACAAAAATTATCATCATGATCTTGAAATTTTAGGTCCAAACGAGATCATTAGTACTCGAGACGTAGTGGTAGACCTCCTTACACTTGAGAATTTGCGTGGTGATCATTTTAGTGATCCTACTGATTATGGGAGTATCTACATTTCTAATTTTCGTTCGCAAGGCTCCACACACACTCGTGTGCACGATTGATCCCTAAAGCAAAACAAAGACGGGCAGTAGCTAAAAGGCTCGAAGACCAGCAATTAATAAGCAAGCAACTCGAAGACACAAAAAAGCAGGCTTAAGCGCCTGCTTTTTATCGGTCATTACATGACCCGGTAATAATATAGCCCCACTACGTCAACGCGTGCCGTAGACAACCATAGTCTTACCTTTGACTTGAACCAAACCTTGATCCTCAAGCGTTTTAAGTACCCGGCCTACCATTTCACGGGAACATCCAACAATTCGCCCGATTTCTTGTCTGGTAATTTTGATCTGCATCCCGTCAGGGTGAGTCATAGCATCCGGCTCTTTGCACAAATCTAATAAGGTTCTAGCAACACGACCGGTGACATCCAAGAATGCCAAGTCGCCCACTTTCCGCGTTGTCTGCCTTAAGCGAGAAGCCATTTGCTCGCCTATAAAGTATAGGATACGAGGATCTGCAGTCGAAATCTCCCGGAATTTAGTGTAGCTAATTTCCGCCACTTCGCATTCAGTCTTTGCTTTGACCCAAGCACTCCGTGAGTCCATATTATCAAATAGCCCCATCTCACCGAAGAAATCTCCGGTGTTTAGATAGGCCATGATCATCTCTCGACCATCATCATCTTCAATAATTACCGTGACCGACCCTTTGATAATATAGAACAAAGAGTCACTTTTATCTCCGGCATAAATAATTGTACTTTTGCTTGGATACTTACGACGATGGCACTGAGAGAGAAAAAAATCCAAGTGCTTAGTTTTACTTTCTACCGGTTTTAAAATAGAGGACATTCTGTATACCTTTTTTATGCTTACTCGCTATCAAACGTTTACTTCCCTTAAGGAGCGTTTGAACTCGCTTTACAATACTCCATATGGCTTTGACCTTAGCAATAGACGCTAGTAATAATCTACTAGTAAGTGCCTCCAAGCCATTGATCTATAAAAAGTATAGACCAAGAAATCAAATACACCTTTATTAATAAATCACTATTTGTGTTAACCTGCGAAGCTCTTTTGTAACAGGGCCGCAGGCTAACAACATGAACGCTACAATTCGCTGGGACGGCAAAGCAAAATACGTTGGTGAAACGGAGTCCGGACATTCAATTACCATGGACGGCCCACCGGATCACGGCGGTAATAATCAAGGCCCGAGACCAATGGAAATGTTGTTGCTGGGTTTAGGTGCCTGCACCTCTTTTGATGTTATGAGCATCCTGCAAAAGTCGCGTCAGAATGTGAGTGACTGCAGAGCAGAAATCAAAGCAGATCGTGCGGATAGCGTACCTAGTGTCTTCACCGATATTCGCATCCATTTTGTCGTGAGTGGCAAGGGTTTGAAAGAATCTCTTGTTAAGCGAGCAGTTTCGCTCTCTGCTGAAAAGTATTGTTCAGCGTCAATTATGCTTGAGAAAGGCGGCGTTAACATCACTCACAGCGTTGAAATTGTCGAACTCTAATGCGCCCGAATTAGTTATCGATTAATGACTACATCATCATGGTTTCTCGCCTAGAAAACACCTGACTTTATATTCAACCCACACGAAGTGTGGTGCCCCGAGGTTATTATGGACAAGAAGCTGAAACTACATGGGTTTAACAATCTCACTAAGTCTCTCAGTTTCAATATCTACGATATTTGTTATGCTCAAACAGACAAAGATCGTAGAGAATATATCGCCTACATCGACGAGATGTATAACGCCGAACGCCTGACCCAAATCCTCACAGACGTTGTCTCCATCATTGAAGCGAATATTCTGAATATTGCGCGACAAGATTATGACCCTCATGGCGCAAGCGTCACGATGTTAATCGCAGAGCACGAGGTTCCACCCAGTAAAAAGCACACCACGGAGGCCCCGGGGCCACTTCCCGATGCTGTCGTCGGCCATTTGGATAAGAGCCATGTTACCGTTCATACCTACCCAGAAAGCCACCCTGTAAATGGCATAAGTACATTTCGTGCAGATATAGACGTTTCTACCTGTGGCTTAATTTCGCCGCTCAAAGCCCTAAATTACCTTATTCATAGCTTTGATTCAGACATTGTCATGCTGGACTACCGGGTTCGAGGCTTTACTCGGGATGTTGACGGAACCAAGCACTATATAGATCACGAGATTAACTCAATTCAGAATTACCTAAGCCAGGACACACAAGACGCCTACCAAATGGTAGACGTCAATGTTTATCAAGAAAACACCTTTCACACCAAGATGTTGCTCAAAAACTTTGATATCAAAGATTACTTGTTTGGGGAAGGTAAAGATAATTTTACGGCATCGCAACTTCGTGATATTGAAACCGATCTCAAAAGAGAAATGCAGGAAATTTTCTATTCCAGAAATTTTAATCTCTGACGAACAAAAACTATCAAGCCAGCAACTCGTACTCAGAAATAGTCGAACCTTGGGCGTGATCTATGCCTAGTTTTTTCATTCGTTGCAAGCATATGGCAGTATCCACCGACGATGCGAGCACTTCCTTTCCTAAATAGTGAGCGACATCAACGATAGAATCTGCTGTAGTCTCATCGGCATCATCCTTGTTTAAGCTGCCGATATAACTTTCATCAATTTTTATCATTTGTGCCGGAAGTGCTTTTAGTAATACAAACGGGGCCCGTGATGTACCAAAATGATCTAAACAGAAGCGAAAACCTTTATCCGTCAAATGTAACATTCTATCCGCAGCCGCGTGCACATTATCTATCCCCGCACTATCGTAAACATCGAACCAAACTTGGCTGGCATCAATACTTCCTGCCTCCGTCAGCTCAATCAATTGGTTAGTCACCGTTTCATCATTCAAAGCAAAGCCACTTAACTTGATACGCACGGTATCTATACCATCCCACCCCGGATTGGCGCCCATTTGGCGCGTAACCAATCGTTCTAGCCACCACTGATCAAGCCCTTGCGCGATTTCGACCGAGCCCGGCTCAAAAGAGAGCCCCGTACCCGCCTCAGAACACAACAACTCATACTGATCATTGTGCTGGGCCTGGCTCGACAGTCGCATAGAGCGCTGACAATAAATTTCAAAGTCCATATCTAGAATTTCTGGGGGTTCGCCTTCTGCGAGCTCGTCAATTTGTACCGGGTCAGTGTTAAGCCGAGTTTCAAACCCTTTGCCGCTTTCTATCTCAGAGTCCAAGGTTGTGGCGATATATTCTTCCACATTTGACTCAATGCCCTTCGATGTACCCACCAACGACTTATCACCATCAGTACGTTCGTCTGCAAAAATATCCCCGATAGGTTTCACTGCGTGACTAATCATGGATTCGGGGTTATTGAAACCAAGGTGTGCACGACTTTCACTCACTTGGAAGCGCAATTCAGTCGCAGGAGACAACTCATCTTTGAGCAACAATAGTTGCTCATTGCACCGGACATTTAACATTTCCAGATCATCATTAACGGAAAATAAAACAAAATCGGAAGTATTTAGACGGCTAGCTATAGAAATATCAGCACCAAACGCCTGTATAGTCTCGGCCAAGCGCTCAATCAGACTTTGAGACAACTCTACGCGTAAGCCACTAATGTATTCAGCAATCCGCACATACAACAAACTACAGGAGGCGTCACGGTGCCCTTCCGCCATAACCTTACGCACCTGACGACAAAACTCTATGCGATTCATTAAGCCGGAATCGGCATCATAACTCGATTCATAGGCCATTTTCTCATAGACATCTTTAACCATGTCATCCAAGCCTTGATTAACGATGGGTACTTCATAACTGGGATCGGGTTTTATCAACCCTTCTTTTAAATGTGTCGCAAACTTAAACAAACCCAGCTCTATAACCTTCATCCCCTGATGATTAACAAAAACATATTTGCTATAACCCTGTGCAATCCACACTAAGCGCATGTATTGAACCGAACCCTTGACCTTTGAAAATTCAACCCAAGATCCGACCTGGAATGATTTAACACGTAAGATCCATGGTTTTAACCGCTTTAACTTTTTCGCATTTCGCTCTTCACGTGTTTCATCAAGATCATTTACTGCTTCGACATGCGGAACGGCCATTTCCTGCGTCCCCTTAGGTGCATCAGAAAATAGTTGTTTCAGCTCATCGCGTACAATTGAGGGTGCCTCGTCGTTCGCCGATATCATACGCAAGCCATCTTGAACTTTTGGTAACAAGGCCTTCAGATCTAGCTGAGCATTAGGGTCGCCGCTATAACTAAGCAAGGCATCAAGCACCGCTAAGTACTCATGCCAATCATTGCTATCTCCGCCTTGTTTGATATGAACGAGGTTAAGTAAGTCTCTCCAGCCATTATCAACCAGAGTTTTAACCGCCTTAGGAACGCTCCGATCACCGAGGCGCTCGTTGAGAGCTCGTGCTACCGCCAGCTTCGCCTGCTCGACACGGTGAACACCTTCTGCTGCAGAAGCGACTCGCTCGACATTCTTTTGATACAAGTGATCATGCCGCTCTACCAACTCATCCAAAGTCGATAAAGCCTGATCAAAAATGGTGGTATCTTGTTCAAAATTTTGTGCAATATGTTGTACTAATCCTTCAATCTTAGACTGATTCTTAGGGCTAAGCCGTGACCCCTTCGCGCCAAGCTGGGCAATTCGATTCATGACTTCTCTAACCGAATTACTATGTTCACCAAAAAATGATTCATCCTGTAGAAGAACTTTTAAAACAGGAATTTCAAGTTTATTCAGCTGTTGCTTAGCTTCATGCGTCAATCTTGGGTTTTGCTTAAGGCTAACAAAGAAACGATCCACCACATCAATCGCGACCTGTTGATCTTCGTGTATCCCTTTCTCATCGACGTTTTCCTGGGATAAATTCCCCAAAACCCGCTCTAACAAGCTGTCATCATTTTGTTCTTCAGCAACGGGCTCAATAGACGCGGCTTGTAACGAGGCCAAACCTTCAGTCAGCTCTTGACTTGAATACTTATCACCAATATCTGCACGTGCACGCTCAGGGTTCGATCGCCCTCCAGTGGAAGTTCGCAGCGAACGCACCAGTCCCAATACGTTTTCGTAGGCTTGTTGTGCTTGTTCTTGGTGACTTTTGAAAGTGCCTACAGAAGCGCCTACGGAGTTACCGGACGGACTACCCTCCCTTGAAAAGGGAGGTGCAGTCGACGTAACACTTTGATGTGCCGCAGATTGCATTGCTTGGGCATTACTAGCTCGCCCATATGTGAATCGAGGCTCTAGTTCTGGCTCAACCTTGGCCTCTGCCTGCCCGCTTTCATCTTCACTACCTGAGATCTCATGCGATTGATCAGGGGCTGCCTCAGTGTCTCCTTTGGTAGTATCACTCACATCTTTTGTAACACCTTTATTGCCAGCTAACTCAGGAAGCACACCATGCTTGATCAATAATTCATTCAACGAAATATATAAAGGTTCCAAACTTTGCATAAAGTGCTTTTCAAAAACAGAAAACAACAACTTTTCAGTTTTAGAGTCTTTGCTATACGCTTGAATAGCGGTTCGAAAAGCCAAAACAAATAGTTCCGGCCCAAAAGGGCTTTGCTGTCGCTGCTCTCCCGCCAACCCAATCGCATCTAAACGGGTTTTTAAGGGTAAAAGCTGCAAGCGATATAAAGATTCAGCCTTGGTAATGAGTACACGAGAACTTAGCCAATGTTCAAACTCCCCTTTATCAATTAGACTCAAACGTTCCGACATATCGGCCGCGTCGCTATACTCTCGACGTAAAAAAGTTACCGGCTCTTGCAGTGGGCCCAAGAAAGCCGCGTGAATTTTCTCCTTATCGCGATCAATCTGTTTCGACAATTCCATCAAGCTGTTCGCCCGCTGGTCTGTTGACGCGCTGAGGGACGATGATTCAACTTCGCCAACCAGAATAGGATAAATATCCTGTATCAATGGTGCAGAAAACTGATAAGTCATTTTTGCACACGCTTCAATAATATATTCATCTGACGTTTTAAGTTCATCAACCAACGAAACCTCTAGGGCTTTCGAACCAAACCAGATATCACCCGTTGCAACATTCTCAATATCAACCGATGGACGACGCTCTGATACATAAGACTTAAAAAGTTCATGGGTATCTTCCAAGTCAGTTTGAAACTTCTCACGCCCCTGCTCTGTATTTTCTCCAAACATAGTCAAAGTACGTTTATATTTTCCAGCCGTTAGTATTTCGTAATCGATATCATTCTTTTTAAGTAATTTACTAAAGTTAGGAATCTGAGCAACAACACCAATTGACCCCATAATGGCAAAAGGTGATGCAACAATTTTATCTGCAACACACGCCATCATATAACCACCACTTGCTGCCACCTTATCAACACAAGCAGTAAGCTTAATACCTTTCTTTTTAATACGATCTAACTGTGCCGCCGCTAAGCCATACGAATGCACCATACCGCCAGGGCTTTCAAGCTTTACGATTACTTCATCACGACTAGGTTCGGCCATTTGCAGCACAGCGCTTACAGACTCTCTAAGCCCATCTACTGCAGATGCTTTGATGTCGCCATCAAAATCTAAAACAAAGACTTTAGGCTTCGTTTCAGTCTTATGAGATTTCGCCTCAGCTTTCTCTTTTTTCTTTTGATCTTTTCTAAGTGTCTTTAAGGCGTTTTTATCTAGCATAAATTCTTCAAGCAACTCTTTTGAGTCGTTAAACTTTTCATTTAGCTTTTCTACCTGCATTTCTTTACTTTCTGGCTTTTTATTCTTAATAGCTGCGCTTGCTGCTGCAGCCATAACAAACATAATCGCTACAACAATCGTGACTGTCTTCGCTAAAAACACACCGTATTCGGATAAAAATTCCACGCTTACTTCCCCAATGATTCTGACTTAGTTATACCTAGTACATTAATTAGGGCTATTTTATGTAAAACAAGGGCCATAAGCTTGCTCGACTTAAAAACAATCGCGAAAACTTGAACCAAAACAATAATTCAAACAAGCGTTCGATTTAGTGTTGACATTGCATATAAGAAAAACTAATCTTTAGGTCGTGCGAAAAACGCTCAATCTATTGCGCGGTTTAATTCCACATTCAGGCCCATTATTCTCTTTTAGAACAATGGAGCAACAATTGATATATTAAAAGGTTAATCTCATGTCTGTAGCTACTACCTTTGAGACACTAAAAAACAATTTTGACGCTGACGCTGCTAGCGGCATCGACTTAGTCTTCCAATTCAACATTGAAGA
>ENA-OSET01005313-OSET01005313.1-sediment-metagenome-genome-assembly--contig:-NODE-5313-length-10949-cov-34.197296_pt1 | contig 10949 bp, 7 predicted proteins | sample MGYA00237882_ERZ534229 | MGnify/ENA primary metagenome ERZ534229 (study PRJEB26408, sample SAMN06266212) | sediment metagenome | isolation source: Hudson Canyon methane seep mesocosm | place...
AATGTGCGACTATGCTGTACTAGGATGTACAGATCAAGACGCATTAAACTTTGATGCTGAGGCTACAGAAGATGACGGATCTTGTGAATACCCCGTTGACTGTGAAGGTTTAACTAATGTAGTGGTTACTATGACTGATTCTTACGGTGATGGATGGAACGGAAATGTTTTATCACTTAGTGGTCAATCGGTAACTCTAGAAGCAGGTTCTGAAGGGACTGCTATAGTATGTATAGACATGAGCATATGTAATGCTATTACAGTAGATGGTGGAGAATGGCAAAATGAAATTAGCTGGAATTTAGAAAATCTTTCTGGTGGAGCGCCATTTGAAGGGCAAATAGGTAATTGTGAAGATGTGTTGGTTGTTCCCGGATGCATGGATGAAGATGCTGTAAACTATAATCCAAATGCAACCGTAGATGACGATTCTTGTGAATATTTTGAATGTGAACATGAATTACTTGTTGTTAGTATGGCGGACTCTTATGGAGATGGTTGGAATGGAAACACATTAACAATAGCCGGTCAATCAGTAACTCTAGAAGCAGGTTCTGAAGGAGTTGAATTGATATGTGTAAACATGAGTATATGTAATGAAATTATTGTTGGTGGAGGTTCTTGGCAAAGTGAAGTTTCTTGGTGGATTGGAGATATAAATGGCTTATCTGGTGGAGCTCCATTTGAAGGTTATATTGGAACTTGTGGTGATATCATAGAAGGATGTATGGATCAAGAGGCTATAAACTTTAATCCTGACGCTAATTTTCCTGTTGATGAAATGTGTGACTATGCTATACTAGGATGTACAGATATAGATGCGCTTAACTATAACCCTGAGGCTACAGAAGATGACGAGTCTTGTGAATATCCTCTTGAATGCTCAAGTGGAATATTAAACATGAGTGATTCCTATGGCGATGGTTGGAATGGAAACACATTAATCATTAACAGTGTAGAGTTCACCCTTGAAGAAGGTAGCTCTGGATCAGAATGTGTTGATGTATCTGATTGTATGATTATAACATCTATCGAAGGATCTTGGCCAGAAGAGGTTAGCTGGGAATTATTAACAGCCGATGGAGGAGTAATTCTAGAAGGTGGAGCTTCATATACAACTGTTGTTGGAGAATGTGGTGATATCATTGAAGGTTGTACAGATGAAGATGCTCTAAATTATAATCCAGAAGCTAATTTTCATGTTAATGAAATGTGCGACTATGCTGTACTAGGATGTACAGATCAAGACGCATTAAACTTTGATGCTGAGGCTACAGAAGATGACGAGTCTTGTGAATATCCTCTTGAATGCTCAAGTGGAATCCTAATCATGAGTGATTCCTATGGCGATGGCTGGAATGGAAACACATTAATCATTAACAATGTCGAGTACACCCTTGCAGAAGGTAGCTCTGGATCAGAATGTGTTGATGTATCTGATTGTATGATTATAACATCTCTGGAAGGACAATGGCCAGAAGAGGTTAGCTGGGAATTGTTAACTGCCGATGGAGGAGTAATTCTAGAAGGTGGAGCTTCATATACAAATGTTGTTGGAGAATGTGGTGATATCATTGAAGGTTGTACAGATGAAGATGCTCTAAATTTTAATCCTGAGGCTACAGAAGATGATGGTTCTTGTGAGTACGAATCAACAGGATGTGAAGAAGGGTATGTAGAAGATTGTAACGGAAACTGTGCTCCAGATGGATGGATACTAGATGGAATATGTGATGATGGAACACTTGCTGAAGCATATTTTAATTGTGAAGCATTTGATTGGGATGGTGGTGATTGTGATGATATTACTATACTTTATGGATGTACAGATGAAGACGCACTAAACTTCGACCCTGAGGCTACAGAAGATGATGGCTCTTGTGAGTACTCAATTGATTGTGAAGCAACAGAATTAATTATCTCGATGAATGACTCATACGGCGATGGTTGGAATGGAAACTTACTAACTATAGGAGATGAATCATACACACTAGAAAGTGGTTCAGAAGGAACCGTTACTATTTGTTTAGAAGATGGTACTTATTTTGTCTCAAATGGAGGAGGATCTTGGGAAAGTGAAGTTTCTTGGTCTATTGGTGATTTACTAAATGGTGGGGCACCTTATGAAGGAGAATTAATTATTGGTAATACTTCAACAACAGGACCATGGTCTGTGAATAACACAGGTTCAAATCATACCTTGATTGTTGCTGAAGATGTTTTCTTTGACATCATGGGAACGTCTATTTCAATTGGAGATTGGCTTGGTTTATTCTACACCAACGAAAATGGCGATCTAGTGTGTAGCGGAGCTATGCAGTGGAATGGTTCTACTTATGCAATACCAGTTCAAGGAGATGATTTAACTACAGACGAAATTGATGGATTTGTAGCGGGTGAAGAATTTAATTGGATGATATGGGATGCCTCTGAAAATCTAATTTGGAATGCAAACGCAACTTATCTTGAAGAAATGCCAAATGCAGGGGAGTATGTGACAAATGGTATTTCTGCTGTGTCTTCTGTTACAGCGATTCCGCCAATTGTTGACCAGACTCTTGAATTCATGGAAGGATGGAATATGATTTCTACATATATCGTGGCTGACAATATGGATGTAGGTGATTTATTCTCAGAAATATCTGAGCAATTAGTTATTGTAAAAGATAATATGGGATATGCCTATTTACCTGACTGGGGCTTTAATGGTATTGGAGATATAATCATTGGTCAAGGGTACCAAATAAAAGCAAGTAACCAAATAACATGGACTATAGAAGGAACTTATATTGACCCTGAAAACAATCCTATTTATCTTTACGAAGGCTGGAATATGTTTGGTTATTTACGTTTAGAGCCTGCAAATATAATTTCTGTATTTGAAGACATCGTTGATGAATTAGTAATTGTTAAAGATGGAAATGGATTTGCATATTTACCAGAATGGGATTTTAATGGGATTGGAAATCTAGAGGCTGGAAAAGGCTATCAAGCTAAATTATTATCCAATCAAACATTACAATATGTATCCAATGATGACTCATATAGACTAGATTCTAATTCAATTCCTCATAAAAATGTATCACACTATAAGCAAGCAACTCCTACAGATAATAATATGACAATTGTTATTCAAGATATAAATTGGGATATTATTCCTTCTAAAGAATCTGAAATTGGCGTTTTTAACACTGAAGGAAAACTAATTGGTTCAGCAGTTTATACAAAGCCAACAACTGTCATTTCTATTTGGGGAGATGATCCTACATCACTAGAGAAAGATGGTGCGATTTCTAATGAACAAATTACATTTGAAATTTTGGATACTGAAACAAATAGTATCATGAATTTTGTTATTGCAGAATGGTTAGAAGGCTCTGATCATTATGAGGTAAATGCTATTAATGTTGCTTCTTCTATCGTAACTCAAAGTAACGAGTCAGAAATAGCTAATTTTAACAACAAATCTCTTGTAAAAATCATCAATGTACTTGGGCAAGAAGTTCAGTTAGCAAACTCAAAAATAGGTGATATCTTATTTAGAGTTTATGATGATGGAAGTGTCGATAAGTTCATAAAATAGTCTTAACAAAAAAGCCACTAATAATAGTGGCTTTTTTGTTATATTTATACTGATAATAAGAGCTAAAACAGCCTAAGTGTTTAAACAGTGTTGAGTGGGTAAGAAAAGGGGCTAAACAGCTGAAAATCATTGCAAAGAGAAAAGTGTTCACGCCCCTTCATCAACTCTAATATTTAATAAATTACTAGTGTCTTATTAGTGTCTCCTCACCTACTTCATTTGGTATTTCATTTATAATCTAACCATTACAAATAGGGTTCTAGAGGGGGGGGGAATCAATTCTAATAGGAGTTAAATACATAATTACAGCAATCTCAAGCAAAGAGATGCTACTTTAAAATATACGTATATCAACACACCAAAAACTAAAAAAACTTTATTAGTTTTGATTTATGGATGTTTCAATCAGAAAAGGTGTTAAAAAAGATTTGCCACAGGTTCTTGCTCTTATTAAAGAATTAGCAGAGTATGAAAATGCACATAAAGAAGTAACAATAACATTAGATGAGCTTGAAAATGATGGTTTCAGTCATCAACCTCTTTTCCAATTTTTTGTGGCTGAAAAAGAAAATGAATTAATCGGGTTATCATTTTATTATATTAGATACTCAACCTGGAAAGGGAAGTTTTTATACTTAGAAGATCTTATTATTAAAGAACCCTATCGAGGGAATGGCATAGGTGCCTTATTATTTGAAGAAACAATTAAAATTTGTAACTCTGAAAAATATCAAGGAATGACTTGGCAAGTACTTGATTGGAACTCTCCTGCGATTAACTTTTACAAAAAGTATAATTCAGAAATCAGTTCTACGTGGCTAAACGGTAAGTTAACAAAAGAACAGATTCACAACATTTGCAATAACAAATCCGATTTATAACAGATTTCCTCCTGATTCTTCGAAGCATGTAGCACTTTCATTTCAGTGCCCCCACTTCTACTTTTAATCGTATTCCACTTATAATCAAATAGCTACAAATAGGGTTTTAGAGGTGGGGGATATTTTTTTAGCTATATTAGCATAGCTAATAATTTAACCACCTAGAAATGAAAAATTTTAATCGAAAGTTTATCACCTTATTATCAATTACGTTTACTCTATTTATTTCGCAATCTTTTGCCCAATTGAGTCTTCATATAAATACCAGTAACAATGATGTATATTTCAATAATACTGCAGCATATAACTTACCTATTTATGACTTTAATTTAGTTTCATCCACACCATGGAGTGTTACTACTACATCTGGAGTTGTGTTTAGTAATTTTGGTTGCAGTAATGAAACTTTCGGAGATGGTACTTCTGCGTATATGTGTTACACATATGGTGGAACCTGGGATGCTAACGCTAACGGACTTTATGACCTAAATGGAGTACCTTTGTATAGTGATACATATGGTGGTGGAATACATAACAATTATATATTGATAGATTATTCTTCAAGTGATCAAGCAAATGGTGTCCCACTTGAACCAAATGTTATTTCTGGTGGAGGTGGAACCACAAGTGCTAATCCTGGAAATCATCACTTAGCTTATATGGCACCTCAAACTATTGAGTATATCTATGCTGAAGTCAATATGGGTAATGATATGGTATCCATTCCAGTTTATATTGACGGTCAACTTCTTGAACAAGATTGTGCCGGAACGTGGGGCGGATCATTAGTAAATGACGCTTGTGGTGTTTGTGATGGAGATAATTCTTCATGCTCTGGTTGCGTGTCTGGTTGGGCAACAAATTATGACCCAAATGCAACCCTTGATGATGGTTCTTGTATGCTTTCAGGTTGCACGAATCAAACATCATTTAATTACAATGAAAACGCAACAAATGACGATGGGTCTTGTATAGCTGTAATATTAGGATGTATGGAGGCTGCAGCTGTCAACTATGATGCTAATGCAAATACTGATAATGGTATGTGTCAGCCTTACACTCAAGCTGATGTGGAGGCTGCCGTTGCAGCCGCTGAAGCCGCTGCCGCTACTCAGATTACAGAATCATATACTAATGGTTTTTCTGAGGGTGCAGCTTCAGTGACTCCCGAAGATGGAATTGGTCAAGAAGATTTAGAGTCTGCGTATGCAGAAGGTGTTGCTTATGCTTCTCCCGTCCTTGTTGATGCAACTTTAGATTTATCAGAAGGATGGGGAATGTTTGGTTATACCTGCATAAACCCAGTTGATGCAATAGTAGGATTCGCTTCTATATCAGATAAGATAGAAATTGTAAAAGATGAATGGGGGCTATCTTATTTACCTTCATGGGAATTCAACGCATTAGGTAATTTACAATTCGCTAAAGGTTACCAAATTAAAATGATAGAAGCGGTTGATTCCTTCCATTTTTGTCAGACACATGCTCTAAAAGTCTATGGATGTATAGATGAAATAGCATTTAATTACAACCCTGATGCAAACACAGATGATGGATCTTGTGTTACTGTAGTTATGGGTTGTATGGATGAAACAGCATTTAATTACAACCCTGATGCAAACACAGATGGTGGATCTTGTGTTGCTGTGGTAATGGGTTGCCTGGATGCAAGTGCATTCAATTATAACTCAGACGCAAACACAGATGATGGATCTTGTGTTGCTGTGGTAATGGGTTGTATAGATGAATATGCATCAAACTTCAACGAATCAGCAAATACTGACGATGGTTCATGTATTCCAGTTATTGAAGTTTGTTATAATAATCCAGGATGTGGTTGTGATAATCCAGCGCCACTTGAAGGATTAAATTGTGAAGGAACTGCATTACAAATCGGAGATGAAATTTATGGAGGTATGGTGTTCCAAATAAATGAAGACGGTTCAGGATTAGTAGTATCGATGGAAGACATTGAGGTAATGACTTGGAATGACGCTCAATCTGCTGCTGCTGCTTCCACAACAGAAGGATATGAGGATTGGTATCTTCCGAACATTAATCAATTAGGGATATTGTACAATACAATTGGTCCTGGGGGTGATAATTCATTAGGCTTAGTTTTTCAACCTGGTCAATATTCATCCCAATGGAGTTTCTGGTCTAGTTCGATTACGCCATCAAATTCTAACTACGTTTATCTTATGAGCTTTATTGATGGTAGTCTAAGCGAAAACTATTACCCTTCAAATTGGACATATAGCTCTCGTGCTATTCGCTCTTTTTAACTATTTTATTCTCAACAAAAACCCCGCTCTTTCGAGCGGGGTTTTTGTTATATTTATACTAATAATAAGAGCTACAAACAGCCTAAGTGTTTAAACAATGTTGACTAAAAAAAACAAGGGTTTAAACCTCTGAAAATCATTGCAAAGAGAAAAGTGTTCACGCCCCTTCCTCCAACTTTAATATTTCATAAATTACTAGTGTCAAATTAGTGTCCCCTATTCTACTTCATTTGGTATTTCATTTACAATCAAATCGCTGCATGTAGGGTTCTAGATGGGGTACAATCCACTATTGTTGAGCTGATATAATATATAATACTGTGTAAGTTGGACCTAATGTAGTACATACTATTTCCTCATCAGGTTCTAGCATTCTATAATCAACATATATTTCTATACCATCAATCTTATATTAATCTGGCAAATTGATTTCATAATATGTACTATTTATTGTTTGTGGAAGCTCAGTAAAATCATCAATAAACTGAATCAAATATTAGTCCCCACAATCTATCCCTACACTTACAACCATTGCATTTGGTACTACTTCATATATAACATTATCTTCCTTATTACACGAGATTAAAGTCAATAAACTAAATACTAAAACTACTTTTTTCATAGTTTACATTTTATTATGAGTACCATCACAATAAGGGGGATTAGAAGTTTGTTTACAGTTACATAGATATATTTTTTTATCATCGGTTTCAGTAAATATTTTTGGAACAAATTCAAAACCCCTATGTGCTCCATTGCAAAAGGGTTGTTTTTCTGACAATCCACAAGAACACCAAGCATATCTTTTATCTTTTATTACATCTACTTCGACCGGTTTGTTTCCAGACATTTTAGGTACTTTCATAATTTCAATTTTATTTAAATATACAAGTTTTAGTATTGAAAGTAAATAGTAAAACTTGTATATTTAAATGATGAAAAAAGTAAGTCTTTTATTTGGTATTTCTTTTCTATTTTTTGTTATAGGACAGAGTTTATGGTCAATTAGATTGTTTAATCAATCTCCTGTTTTTGAGGACTATATTATTGATGATTGGGTCGTGAATATTATGTTTTTTTTATGTTCCATTTTTGGTTTGATTGGTAGTTATAAATGGTATAAAAACTCTTAGCATGAAAAAATTATTACTACTTCTTATTATTCCTTTTGTCAGCTTTGGGCAACTAACAATGATACCTGATTCTAACTTTGAACAACGATTAATTAGTTTTGGGTATGATGACATCCTGGATGGAACTGTCCTTACTGCTGCTATTGATACTGTGACACAGCTTGAGATAAGCTATTATGGTATATCTGATTTAACTGGAATAGAAGATTTTACTGATTTAACAAACTTGTTTTGTGCCTATAATGGACTCTCAAGCATTGATGTAAGTCAAAACACTGCTTTAACTTATTTACATTTGGCAGGCAATCAATTAACAAGTCTTGATGTAAGTCAAAATACTTCTTTAACTCAGTTGTGGTGTGATGACAATCAACTTACAAGTCTTGATATAAATCAAAACACTGCTTTAACTTATTTGTCTTCTACCTGGAATCAACTCACAAGCCTTGATGTGAGTCAAAATACGGACTTGACTTATTTATATTGTGGCTGGAATCAACTCACAAACCTTGATGTAAGTCAAAGTACTAATTTAACTGATTTACAGTGTAATGACAATCAACTCACAAGCCTTGATATAAGAAATGTTAATAACACTAATATGGGGTCAATCCAAGCTGGAAATAATGTAAATCTTACGTGTATAAGTGTAGATGATTTTCAATTTTCAATTTCTAATTGGACTAACCCTTTTTGGTTTGGATTTGACTCACAACATTACTTTAGTAATAATTGTGGTGCACTAGCTATAGAAGAACTCACTATAAACAAAGAACTTCATAAAATTATTGACATTCTAGGAAGAGAAACCGATAACAAAGGCTTCCAATTACACATCTATAATGATGGAACAGTTGATAAAAAATATCTTATAAAATAAAAGCTCCCCCTTTCGTAGATGCTTTACCTGTTTCTCATATATAAATGTTAATCATTTACTAGTGTCAAATTAGTAACCCCCGGCCTACTTTTAATCGTATTTCATTTATAATCAAATCAGTATAAAAGTGTAAATTTTGTAAACTCAACTTAACCAAAACTTATTTCAACAATATTATTTGTGACAAAATTGTGACATAAATTAACGAAATATAAAATTCATAAAAAAGTTGAAAACGAAAAAAACCCGCATTAAAGCGGGTTGTAGAAGTATATAAAAATAAATATAAGTTGTTTTACTTTCCGATACAAAATCATACTATCCAATGATAGTAAGTGATAAGGAAATTTGAGTGACTGTTTTGAGCCTCTATGATAAAGCCAATTATAGATAAATAAAAATATCCCTGATAAGAGTAGCTTTTATATTGAGTTATGGTTACTAATTATATTGTTGAGTCATCAAAAAATTAGATCTTGGTTCAGCTTTATATAATAAGCCATTCCAATATCTAAGGCGCCAATATTATTAAAATCAAATTCAGGTAAATAAACATTCCCTACTTGATCTTTTACGATTATAATATGCTCTACTATACTCTCAAAATATACCACTGCATTGATGGACTCACTCGCATAATATGGGATAATATTCCAGCCCATATTAAGCTCAATATGAGTGCTTTCTGGAATTAAATACCCAAGAATATCAAGAGAGATGTTTTCATTAAATTTTGCCAAATACCCCTTGTTTATATTATATTCTCCTAGAGTGTTTAAACCAAATTCTGGCCAATACACATTACCAACTTCATCCTTTAAAATAACCAACTGATCTTCTACAGTTTGAAAAATAGATTCCATTGATTCATCTTCAGTAAGGACTCTTTTTGATAGAAGACTCCACCCCTGATTCAATTCTAAAGTCTGTGTTGTTATAACAGGTGGACACACATTTTCACTAATCCCATTATCTATTAATATTTGAGAGAGTTCGGAATAAGTCATCGCCCCTTCATTTTCGAAAACAATATTACGAGCCGTATCAATCAAAACATAACTTGGAAGAGCAGTTATTCCATAAGTATCTTGTACATGGTCCCCTCCTCCATCTATACCACTCACAATAGGGTGCATACCCCCATTTAAATTTTGAAATACTTGGGTTGTATAATCTGTTCCATCAAGGCTTACTGAAACGGTAAATAAATCTTCCATATTACAGCCATAATCTTGATAGATCTGAGAAAAATCTTCAAGACCATCTGCGCATGGTCCACACCAGGTAGCCATAAAGTCTATTAAAACAAACTGACCTGAGCTTAACACCTCATAAAGGTTAAGTTCCACACCCTGATTATCAACTACCATAAAATTTGGAGCCTGATTTTGTGGATAAGCTACAGTGCAATACAAAACTAAAACTAGCTTTAAAAGGGACTTCATACTTACGAAGTTTTAATTATAGTACAATTTTTTCAACAGTTCCATCATCATAAACCTTAAATATTACTTTTCCATTAAAGGTATGAGAATTTGAACCTATATCACGTCCTAAAATATCTATGACTCTTAATAATTTTCTATCTGTTGCGTTAGGAGTTGTAAGATCATTACACGTTTCTATTGTACTAGCTATATTAATTCCATCTACACAGTAAGCAGATGAACCTACTTTCCATTGTGAAACTGTAAAGTCACGAACTCCTTCGGAACTCCATAGTTTAAATGAAACTTCTTCTGATATTGCGAGTCCATCCTTAATTGAGGTAGTCAGATCATCACCCCAAACTGTAACAACCGTTACTGGACTAGTATAAGTAGCAGAGCCTATTATAGTACTAAATTTGTCTAATACAGCTATCTCTGATTCTTGTAATGGTAGCTTATCCCATGTTTCATCTTCAATTAAAATAGTCATATTGTTTCCTGTAGATTTCACCATAGAATAATGGTTCAAACTCGAATTATCTACCACTAACACTTCACTAAGTCTATATTCCTGATCGTTTGGAAGGTAATTTAAGATTTGAGTGGTATTCATTTTAGCTTGATAACCTTGACCAGGCTCAATATTTCCAATACCATTAAAGCCCCATTCAGGTAGATAGGCTAATCCTTCGCCATTTTTCACAATTACTACATCATCAACTATATCAGCAAAAACGGAGCTTACATCTGAACCTTG
>ENA-OSET01005314-OSET01005314.1-sediment-metagenome-genome-assembly--contig:-NODE-5314-length-10949-cov-2.664551_pt1 | contig 10949 bp, 9 predicted proteins | sample MGYA00237882_ERZ534229 | MGnify/ENA primary metagenome ERZ534229 (study PRJEB26408, sample SAMN06266212) | sediment metagenome | isolation source: Hudson Canyon methane seep mesocosm | place: USA:Hudson...
AACTTTAGTGCACAAAGGCAATATTATGAAGTTTACTGAAGGCGCTTTTAAAGATTGGGGTTATCAATTAGCCTGTGAAGAATTTGGCGCAGAATTAATTGATGGTGGTCCTTGGTGTCGTATTAAGCACCCTAAAACAGGTAAAGAAATAATCATTAAAGATGTTATTGCTGATGCAATGTTACAACAGGTGTTATTGCGGCCAGAGGAATACAGCGTGATCGCCACACTTAATTTAAACGGCGACTATCTGTCTGATGCGCTAGCGGCTCAAGTGGGTGGCATAGGAATTGCCCCTGGTGCCAATCTCTCCGATAGAATTGCACTTTTTGAGGCGACACACGGAACAGCCCCAAAATATGCCGGTTTAGACAAAGTTAACCCGGGTTCCTTGATCCTTTCAGCCGAAATGATGTTACGTCATCTGGGCTGGGGCGAAGCGGCAGACTTGGTAGTGGCGGGGGTGGAAGCCGCCATAGGCGCGAAAACGGTCACCTATGATTTTAATCGGCTAATGGACGGCGCAACTCTGGTGAGCTGCTCAGGATTCGGGAAAGAAATAATCAAGCATATTGACTAGGCGAGAACTTCTGGGTCCGCCTTGGCGCCTGCCTCTTCGTCAATGGCGGCCTTGTTATCAGCGCCAGCCTCAAAAGCAAGCTCACTCGATGCATTGTTGCTGTCTCCATCGGGCACACCCGAGCAGCTAATATTGATGGCATGGAGGCCTTTGGCACCTTCTGAGATGTCAAAACTCACCTGCTGGCCTGCTTTAAGGGTCTTGTAACCCTCCATCGTAATGGTGGAGTAATGTGCAAAGAGGTCTTCATTACCTTCGTCGGGTAGGATAAACCCATAACCTTTTGCGTTATTGAACCACTTGACCGTTCCTGTGGGCATGTCGGTAATCCTTCATCAGCCTGGAAAATGACAGGGTTTAACGCTTCTAATTACCGCAAGCACCAACCCTTGTTGTTTTTTATATTCTTATGTTGATAACTAGGCTCCACCGCTCTTTTAACCGACATAGCCGCTACTGTCAAGTTTTGCAAGTTTGGTGATGAATTTAACCCCTTTTTTGCCATATTAGGTTAAAATCCCGTTAAAGACTGAACCAACCGTAATAAATTGTGCCGAATATCTATGGGAAATCTACAATATCTTCAACTAAGATTAAGTAAAGAGGGCGATTCTGACGGGCCCTTTCACGACGATGGCGACATAGCCCTGCAGGAAGCAAGGCCAAGATTGAAGCGTCCTCCGATGTATAAAGTCATTATGTTAAATGACGATTATACGCCGATGGACTTTGTCGTCGAAACATTGGAACTGTTTTTTAATTTGAACCGGGAGCAAGCTACCGGTGTCATGTTAAAAGTACATACAGATGGTGCAGCGGTCTGCGGAGTGTTTACCCGGGATATCGCTGAGACCAAGGCCGCACAGGTTAACCAGTGGTCTAAAGAGAATGAACATCCGTTGTTGTGTGAGATTGAAGCTGCCGACGACGATGATGACGATGAGTAGTACTAAAACGGCTTTCAGCCTTAGAGGTTTAATTAGATGTTAAGCAAAGATTTAGAAGTTACCTTAAATCTTGCGTTTAAAGGCGCGCGCTCCAAACGGCATGAATTCATGACGGTTGAGCATTTACTGTTGGCGTTGATTGACAATGAATCAGCGGCCAGTGTGCTACGGGCCTGTGGCACTGACCTGAATAGCCTTCGCAAAGACTTGATTGAATTTGTCGATTCGACCACGCCACTGATTCCGGAAAGTGATCAGGATCGCGAGACTCAGCCCACTCTCGGTTTTCAGAGGGTGCTGCAACGGGCGGTGTTTCACGTGCAGTCCTCAGGTAAAAAAGAGGTCACGGGTGCCAATGTACTGGTCGCCATTTTCAGTGAGCAAGAGAGCCAGGCCGTTTATTATCTCAAGCAGCAGAGTGTTGCCAGAATAGATATTGTCAATTACATCACTCACGGTATTTCAAAGGTCGCGGGGCTAAGTGATTCGGGTGCTGATCCTGGTGCCGAACCGGGTCACGATCATCAGGATGACGAGTCTGTCGGAGGCGATTCTCCGTCGCAAAGTCCACTGGACAGTTACGCATCTAACTTAAATGAGCAGGCATCGCTTGGTCGCATTGACCCTCTTGTTGGGCGCAGTAGCGAGCTTGAACGTGTCAGCCAAATTTTGGCCAGGCGCAGAAAGAACAATCCTTTGTTAGTGGGTGAATCCGGGGTTGGCAAAACTGCCATCGCTGAGGGTTTGGCGAAAAAAATTGTAGACGGAGAAGTGCCCGACACCTTAAAGGAAAGTACAGTCTACTCCCTCGACTTGGGCTCTTTGTTAGCGGGCACCAAGTATCGCGGAGATTTTGAGAAACGCTTTAAAGGTTTGTTGGCGGAATTGCGTAAAAAAGAAAACGCGATTTTGTTTATCGATGAGATTCATACCATCATTGGCGCGGGCGCGGCATCCGGTGGAGTCATGGATGCATCCAATTTACTTAAACCACTTCTAACCTCGGGCGACCTGAAATGCATGGGGTCAACAACCTTTCAGGAATACCGGGGCGTTTTTGAAAAAGACCGGGCACTGTCCCGTCGTTTTCAGAAAGTGGATGTGAATGAACCGAGTGTGGAAGATACATTCAAAATTCTTAAAGGGCTAAAGAGCCGCTTTGAGGATCACCACAGTTTACGTTACACCGATACTTCCCTTCGGGCTGCTGCAGAATTATCGGCACGTTATATTACTGAGCGGTACATGCCCGACAAAGCCATTGATGTGATCGACGAGGCGGGTGCCTATCAACAGTTGATGCCTGAAGGCAAACGTAAAAAAGTGATTGGAGTGGGTGATGTTGAAAACATCATCGCCAAAATCGCGCGTATTCCGCCCAAGAGTGTATCCTCTTCAGATAAAGAACAGCTGCGCAAGCTGGACGAAAATTTGAAGATGGTGGTTTTTGGACAGGACCCTGCGATCGATACTTTATCAACTGCCATTAAGTTGTCCCGTGCGGGTTTGAATGCCGTAGAAAAACCCATTGGTTCATTCTTATTTGCAGGGCCAACAGGTGTGGGTAAAACGGAAGTATGCAAGCAGCTTTCGAAGGTAATGGGAATCGAATTTATCCGCTTTGATATGTCTGAATATATGGAGCGACACACCGTTTCTCGTTTGATTGGTGCACCTCCAGGTTATGTTGGATTTGATCAGGGTGGATTGTTGACGGATGCGGTGACGCAGCACCCCCATAGCGTTGTTCTGCTGGATGAAATAGAAAAGGCACATCCTGAAGTCTTTAATCTGCTGCTGCAGGTAATGGATCACGGCACTCTGACGGACAACAATGGGCGCAAGGCTGACTTCAGAAATGTCATATTAATTATGACAACCAATGCGGGCGCTGAAGATATCAGTCGCCGCTCTATTGGTTTTACCAAGCAAGACCACTCAACCGATGGAATGGAGGCGATAACCAAAATGTTTACGCCAGAGTTCCGCAATCGTCTCGACGCCACGATTCAATTTTCCGCGCTCGATCGTAGGGTCATTAAAACAGTGGTCGACAAATTCCTGGTTGAATTGCAGACCCAGTTGGATGACAAAAATGTCCTGCTGGAAGTGTCGGATGCCGCCAGAGAGTGGTTAAGTGAACACGGCTACGATGAAAAAATGGGTGCCCGTCCAATGGCCCGGCTCATACAGGAGAAACTCAAAAAGCCACTGGCAGAGGAAGTTCTGTTTGGTGACCTGTCAGCGTCCGGCGGCGTAGTAGAGGTAGATGTCTCTGAAGGAGAAATAGCAATCGCCGTCAAGGTCACTTAAGTGCTTGAGTGTTTGGGGGTAGTTAGACGAGAGAGTTGAAAGTGACCTCCAGGGTCACTTTCACGAGCAAGCTAGCGGGCGCGGTAGGTGATGCGGCCCTTGCTCAGATCGTAGGGAGTTAGCTCAACCTTGACTTTATCACCGGTCAGGATGCGGATATAATTTTTACGCATTTTGCCGGAGATATGGGCATTTACAATATGGCCATTCTCTAACTTCACTTTGAAAGTGGTATTGGGAAGGGTGTCAATTACTTCGCCTTCCATCTCAATTTGGTCTTCTTTCGCCATCCGGCAACATCCTCACTATGACTGGAATTCTTGCCCCGATTGGAGCAGGCGTGAATTGTGCCCTAATTAGACTAGTGAGCCAAGGTAAATTGCCCTTTTTTGGACAAAAAATCAGCTTAAATGCAGCCAGTTTTGGTTAATGAGTACATCGAGAGGTCGGTATTCGGTTTTGTAACTCATTTTCGAGCAATTTTTAATCCAATAGCCCAGGTAAAGGTGTGTCAGTCCTAGTTCTTTTGTGAGGGCTATTTGTTTGAGAATGCCGTATACACCCAAACTTCTTTTGGGTAAATCAGGGTCAAAATACGTATAAACAGCCGAGAGAGCATCATCCATGTGATCACAGACGGCGACACCAATTAAGCGGCCGTCGAGGCGAAACTCCATGTGCCGGGTATTGCCCCATTCGCAGTTGAGAAAGCTTTCAAATTGATCGCGTGAGGGCGGGTACATATCGCCGTCGCTGTGCCGTGCCGAGATATAACGTTCATATAATTGGTAGTGTTCTTCGGTATTGCCCACTGATTTGCTGAGTATTTCAACGTCCCGGTTGTTATTCAGGCAGCGTTTTTGCCGGCGTGAGGGTTTAAAGAGTTCCACCGGTATGCGAGCGGGGACACAGGCCTGGCAGCTTGGGCAGCGGGGTTTATAGATGTGTGGGCCGCTGCGGCGGAACCCTGCGGCAGAGAGTTTGGAATAGGTGTTGCCGTCGATGGTCACAGCGGGGTCAACAAATAGAGTCACCGCCTCTTCATCCTCCAGATAACTACAGTCATGGGGATGGGTAATAAACAAACGTAACTGCGAAAGGTCAGACACTAGTGTTGTCCTGCATATTGAGAGTCAGTCACTACTGATTATAGCTGTTCATTGGCATTTGATCTCTGCCCCCATTGGGAGCGAGTATCGTTGGGAGCAATCAGCCGCTGGAGTTGATTGTTGAAATCATAGCGGTCAATACATTGGGCGCCCAGGCTGTTCAGGTGGTCATTCTCTACTTGGCAGTCGATTAATTCAAACCCCCAGCTGTGAAGCTGGCTCGAGAGATGTGCAAGCGCGATCTTAGACGTATTGCTCTCCCTGCTGAACATTGACTCTCCAAAAAACACCTTTCCCAGTGCTATGCCGTATAACCCTCCAACCAACCTTTGGCCATCCCATACCTCAACAGAGTGGGCAATGCCGCGCCGGTGTAAATCAGTGTAGGTCTCGCAGATTTCCTGAGTAATCCAGGTCTCAGAGGTGTAGTTTCGAGCTTCCGCGCAGGCCTCAATCACTTCGCTAAAGGCACGATCGGTGCTCACAGTGTAGGGGTGCTGCCTCAAAACCTTTTTCATACTTCTGGACAGGTGAATCTTCCCCGGTAAGAGCGTTGCTCTTGGGTTTGGCGACCACCATAAAATGGGTTGGCCCTCTTCGTACCAGGGGAAAATGCCCAGTGGGTAGGCTTCCAACAGGCGTTCAACGGTCAACTGATCCCCAGCGGCTAATAAACCGCTGGGTTCCGAGAGAGCCTCGTGGGTAGAGGGGAAGGCTTGGCCATCTTCAAGCCAGGGTATTTGTGTCATTGTGGAAGAGAAACCTCCAGGCAATCACTCAGCCAGATCGTCCAGGTATTTTTCTGCATCCAGCGCGGCCATACAGCCAGCACCTGCAGAGGTAACGGCTTGACGATAGACATGGTCGGCAACATCACCTGCGGCAAAAACGCCCTCGATACTGCAGCCCGTTGCATTACCGGTCAAACCACTATTAATAGTAATATAACCGTCTTTCATGTCGAGCTGTTCACTGAAGATATCTGTGTTAGGTTTATGCCCTATCGCTATGAAAACACCCTGCACATCCAGCTCCTGCGAGCTATCGTCCAGAGTGCTGCTTGCACGCAAGCCAGTTACGCCGGCATCATCACCCAAAACCTCTTCCAGTGTGTGGTTCCAAAGTAGGTTGATATTGCCGTTTTTGGCTTTTTCCATAATTTTATCTTGCAGTATCTTCTCTGAACGCAAGGCGTCGCGGCGGTGAATCAGTGTGACTTCACTGGCTATGTTAGAAAGATAGAGCGCTTCTTCCACAGCGGTATTGCCGCCGCCGATGACCGCAACCTTTTGGTCGCGATAAAAAAAGCCGTCACAGGTCGCGCAAGCACTGACGCCGCGACCCGCAAATGTCTCTTCAGATTCAAGACCGAGGTATTGAGCGGATGCGCCCGTCGCGATGATCAGGGCGTCACAAGTATAGGTATTGGAGCCCTTTAAGGTGAAAGGGCGCTGCTGAAGATCGGCTTCATCGATATGATCAAAAATGATCTCAGTATCAAATCGCTCAGCGTGTTGCTGCATTTGAACCATCAAATCAGGCCCTTGAAGCTCTGGAATGCCACCGGGCCAATTTTCGACATCTGTGGTGGTGGTCAATTGACCGCCTTGCTGCATGCCGGTAATCACAACCGGATTGAGGTTGGCGCGTGCTGCGTAAACTGCGGCGGTGTAACCCGCAGGTCCGGAGCCTAAAATGATGAGTCTGTGGTGCTGTATTTCGCTCATGGAGAGATCCTGCATTCAGCTGGTCGAAGAAATTGGCGGCTATCATATGCCAATAATCTGGAGGCCGCAAAATAGAATTGTACTATTCATGATATGAGTTAAAGCTATCAAACATGCATTCCCGATCCATTTTTTCTATAAATACGACTAATCTGCGCTAAAAATGCGGTCTAAGCGGCTGAATCTACTAGAAAAAATGCCCTCATCCATTACAATGAAGCCTTATTATAAAAATGGTTACCCCAAGGAACAATCTGTTGAAAGCCAGTAATTCTTCGAGTCAAACGACGGCACCTGCTGCGAACCTTATGTTGCGGGTAATCAAGGAGGGCGCGTTAATTGGACTTGTGGCCATCTGCCTGTATTTGCTGATGGCACTATTCAGTTACAGTGCCAGTGATCCGGGCTGGTCCAGAACGGGAACCAGCGTGAACATTGCCAATGTGGGTGGGCCCGCAGGTGCGTGGCTTGCTGACGTGTTTTTCTCGCTGTTTGGATATCTGGCCTACCTGTTTCCCGTGATGCTGGCCTATCGAGCCTGGTTGGTGTTGAGAGATCGGGCTCGGGTTGATGCTTTCGATCCCATCTTGTTATGTCTGCGTACCGTGGGTCTTATATTGGTGATGGTGGCAGGCACAGGGCTCGCTGCCATGAACTACGACGTATCCCTTTCGGGGCTGCCTTTTTCTAACGGCGGTTTACTGGGTGCGTCAGTGGCCGGTGGTGTAGAGGGCGCTTTCAGTTACGTAGGCGGCACCTTGCTGCTGTTGGCCGTATTTCTGTTTGGGCTGACCATATTCACGGACTTATCCTGGCTTGCCTTAATGGACCGTTTGGGGGCTCTCACGCTGGAAGGTATTGATCGTGCGCAAGTGTGGATCCGAAAGAAACATCGCGTGCTGGAAGAGAAGCGGCAGGTAGAAAAAGCGCAAAAGGTCAGGCGAGTTGCGATAGAAAAACAAGCGGCAGTAAAGCGTTTACCGCCTAAAATAGCAGAGCCTGTTAAAAAGGCAGCGCCGAGTCAGCGGATTCAAAAAGAAAAACAGAAATCCCTGTTTGACGACACACCCGCGGTTGGAGAGCTGCCTCAAATATCCTTGTTGGATCCAGCGGATGTGCGGGATGACCGCGGATTCTCTAAAGACTCGCTGGAAGCCATGTCTCGGCAGTTGGAATTAAAGCTGAAAGATTTTGGTGTTGTTGCTGAGGTGGTGTCGGTTCTGCCCGGACCTGTTGTTACTCGATTTGAAATACAACCCGCCGCAGGTGTAAAAGTCAGTCGCATAACAAATTTGGCAAAAGATTTAGCGCGCTCACTGGCTGTGATCAGTGTGCGAGTGGTCGAAGTGATTCAGGGCAAGTCGGTTGTGGGCATTGAGATACCCAATGAGCACCGCGAAATGGTACGTTTGAGCGAGGTTATTGCGACTTCTGTCTACGATAATTCGAAATCGGCGTTAACCCTGGCTCTGGGTCATGATATTGCCGGGGAACCCGTCATCGCTGACCTTGCAAAAATGCCCCACCTGCTGGTTGCTGGTACCACGGGCTCGGGTAAATCCGTTGGTGTGAATACGATGTTGTTGAGCTTGCTCTACAAGTCATCGCCCAAGGAAGTACGATTAATATTAGTCGATCCAAAGATGTTGGAGCTATCCGTCTACGAAGGTATCCCTCATCTGTTAACTCCCGTTGTCACCGACATGAAAGATGCCGCCAATGCTTTGCGCTGGAGTGTGGGTGAGATGGAGCGACGTTATAAATTGATGGCCGCAATGGGCGTGAGAAACCTGGCGGGCTACAACCGTAAAATCGAAGACGCCATCCATCGCGGAGAACCTATCACTGATCCCTTATGGGTCCCTGAAGAACATTTTGTGGCGGGTGAGGACGTGGCGCCGGCGCCCACGTTAGAGCCTTTGCCCGCGATCGTAATCGTGATTGACGAATTTGCCGACATGATGATGATTGTTGGGAAAAAGGTGGAACAGCTTATTGCCCGAATTGCTCAAAAAGCGCGAGCAGCGGGAATTCACCTGGTCTTGGCGACCCAGCGTCCATCGGTTGATGTTATTACCGGATTGATCAAGGCCAACGTTCCCACACGAATGGCATTCCAGGTATCCTCAAAAATCGACTCCAGAACCATTCTGGATCAGGGCGGGGCCGAGCAGTTATTGGGGCACGGCGATATGCTGTATTTGCCCCCGGGCACCAGCGTACCGGTGCGGGTACACGGCGCCTTTGTTGACGACCATGAAGTGCATAAAGTGGTTAACGATTGGAAAAAGCGGGGCGAGCCTGATTACCTGGAAGGCCTGGTGGACGAAAGTGTTAACAGTATTCCCGTGCCGGGAATGGCCAGTGATAGCGAGGAGGAGGGCAACAGTGAGTCAGACGCCCTCTATGATCAGGCTGTTGAAATCGTTACTGAGTCTAGGCGCGCATCGATTTCTTCAGTGCAGAGGCGTCTGCGTATTGGCTACAACCGCGCAGCGAGGTTGATTGAGGCGATGGAGGCTGCAGGGGTGGTGACCGAAATGGGCACAAACGGCAATCGCGAAGTGTTAGCGCCACCACCGCCAAAACGTTAAGGGATATTTATGGGTTTTATCAAACAATTCCAATTTGCCTGGGTTTTTGCATTGTTGCTTGTCACAGCGCCTGTGATCGGTGAGAACAACAGCTCTAAAGAAACCACTTCAAATGGCTCTAGCAACAGCGCTCTTCATTTAAAGGCGTTGTTGGAACCCGTGCACTCACTGCGCGGTTCTTTTACTCAGGTCTTACGCGACGCGGAAGGTCTTGTGCTTCAGGAAAGTGAAGGGAAATTTGCCGTTCAGCGGCCGGGGAAGTTTCTCTGGCACACGGCAGCGCCGTTTGAGCAGGTATTGCTTAGCGACGAAAAGGAGTTGTTTCTTTATGACCCTGATCTAGAGCAGATGACCATTCGCCCGGTCGACGAACGTCTGCAACAAACACCTTTGTTAATTCTAAGTGGTGAGACCACTCAATTGCTTAAACACTTCGAGGTAAAGCAGTTGAGCGATGATCGCTTTGAGCTCACTCCAAAAAGCGAGAGCGGTTCAGGGGCGGGCAGCGCGTTTCAAACCCTAACAATGGCATTTAAAGATAAAACGCTTTCTCAGATTATTTTGCTAGATGGTTTAGGGCAACAAACTGCACTGGATTTCAGTCAGCTCTTGGTCAATCCCGTACTCGACGCTGCCGTGTTTACCCTTGAGGTACCACCGGGCACTGATATTTTACGTGATGAATAAAGATTTATTCAGTCGACCTGTCTATCAGCCCTTGGCGGCGAAGATGCGCCCGAGGCACCTGACGGATTATATAGGACAAGAGCACTTGCTCGACAAGGGCAAACCGCTGCGAGAGGCCATTGAAAAGAGTCAGCTTCATTCAATGATTCTTTGGGGGCCTCCCGGCGTTGGAAAAACAACGCTGGCCCGTTTGTTTGCAGAACAAGCCGATGCCCGGTTTGAAACCTTGTCGGCTGTGTTGGCCGGGGTAAAAGATATACGGGCTGCGGTCGCCGTTGCCGAGCAGGAGCGCGCGGGAGCCGGGCGTAAAACGATATTGTTTGTCGACGAAGTCCACCGGTTTAACAAAGCGCAACAGGATGCATTTTTACCCTACGTGGAAGACGGCACCGTTATTTTTGTGGGTGCCACCACTGAAAACCCTTCATTTGAATTGAACAATGCTCTGCTGTCTCGTTGCCGCGTTTATGTTCTGCGTGGCTTGGGAGAAACACAGATAGAGCAGGTGATGCAGCAGGCTTTGAAAGATGTTGAGAGGGGCCTGGGAGCAGAGCCGGTCGAGATATTGGACGAAGAGCTGGCCATGCTCGCCCGAGCCGCTGACGGCGATGCTAGAAAGTCGCTTAATCTATTGGAAATTGCGACAGATTTGGCCGATGAAGTCGACGGTGTTCGCAGAGTCGACCGCCGTGTCCTTGAGGAGGTCCTGGCCGGAGATGTGCGACGCTTCGATAAGGGGGGCGACCTCTTTTACGAACAAATATCTGCCTTGCACAAGGCGGTGAGAGGCTCCTCGGCGGATGGCGCGCTCTATTGGTTGGCCCGTATGCTGGATGGCGGTTGCGACCCCTTATATATTGCTCGGCGTGTCGTCAGAATGGCCAGCGAAGATATTGGTAATGCTGATCCAAGAGGCTTACAAATAGCCATCAATGCTTGGGATGTTCAGCAAAGGTTAGGTAGCCCAGAAGGGGAGCTTGCTGTTGCTCAAG
>ENA-OSET01005315-OSET01005315.1-sediment-metagenome-genome-assembly--contig:-NODE-5315-length-10945-cov-3.319470_pt1 | contig 10945 bp, 8 predicted proteins | sample MGYA00237882_ERZ534229 | MGnify/ENA primary metagenome ERZ534229 (study PRJEB26408, sample SAMN06266212) | sediment metagenome | isolation source: Hudson Canyon methane seep mesocosm | place: USA:Hudson...
CAAAAACTCAATGAATTTATACGTGTGTGGCCCTGGTGCTATGCTGGAAACAACTAGGCAGGTAGCAGCTGAATTGAATTGGCCTGACAACTCAGTTCATTTTGAATACTTTAAAAACAGCAAATTGATCGATGATAGCTCTAGTTTTGAAATAGAGTTGGCACGATCTGCACTCTCTTTAAAAGTTCAATCTGGGCAGAGTGTGCTTGAAGTCTTAAGGGCTAACGGCCTTGACTTGCCTAGTTCATGTGAGCAAGGGGCATGTGGAACTTGTAAGGTATCTGTAGTAGATGGGGCGATTGATCACCAAGATGTCTATTTGAATGAAAGTGAGAAACTTAAAGGAAATGTTATGATGACCTGTGTTTCAAGGGCGCTTTCTAACCGTTTAATTTTGGATATATAGGATTTTAATGATTGAAAATTCTTTAAATTTAAATATTACTTTTGCTGGTTATCCTATCACCCCAGCCAGTACTTCCTAGCATGATCAAGTAGCCTGATTGCTGGCCCTCTGTGGCTCAGAATGCCCCTAGTAATGCCCCTGCGATTTGGTGGTCAGTCTCGGCTGTCGTAGGGGCTCTCAGTGGGACGCTGATGGTGGCTAGTGCTGCGTTGGTGAGCGAGGCCATTCAGTCAGTGAACTGGGCATCCAGTGGCCCTCTCTGCGTCCCCAGCATGATCCACAAGAACTAATCCCCCACATGTCACTCCATCTAGATCCTAGGTAGGGAAGATACCCCTATTGAATAGGTATAAGTAATGGATAAACATAGACAGAATAGGAAGATCTAAATACTAGTCCCCTACTAGAGATCCTGACCTAAGTCCCCTAGATACCTAAGTAATACCAGCATTCTACACTAGAGACTTTCCTGACCAAGGCCTTTGACAATGAGCAAGATAGCAGATCCATAGCGATCCCGGCCCATAGACGTTCATAGGTGGTTTGATCATCCTGAGCGGTCGTTATCATCCCGGAAGGGCTTCATTCACTTCTACAGTCGTACAATTGAACTGAGTAAGCCCGGTTTTGAACTAAGGCACTGGCTAGATTGAGCGCTATGCACTGCCTACATACTGGCTAGATGAGAGCCATAGCGCACCCAAGATTCGAACGATTCCAACATCAGATATATTCTCCAAAATCTGCAATGAACGGGCAGATCTAACCGAAGTCGTGGAATAATCGATGTGTGCGTCGGCAGAGTTTTTGGGTCCAAAGGCGGCTTAAACTAAGAGAGAGCTTGGCTCATCTGTTTGGTTTGATTATGCGGCGTGCTGGCGGTGATGCAAGCGTCGCGCTTCGAGTGTCTTCTGTTTGATCCTTTCTCGTTGTTTTAGAATGGTCTTGTCGCGCCCGAAGTAGACGTCGGCAGGTGTGACGTTGTTGAGGCTCTCGTGGTATCGCTGGTTGTTGTAGTGGCCGACGAAGGCTTCGATCTGGGCTTCGAGATCGCCTGGTAGGAAGTAATTTTCCAGCAGAATGCGGTTCTTCAGGGTTTGGTGCCAGCGCTCGATTTTGCCTTGGGTTTGAGGGTGATACGGCGCTCCGCGTGAGTGTTTCATGCCCTTGTCCTGCAACCACTCAGCCAGATCGCCCGAGACGTAGCTGGATCCGTTGTCACTGAGGAGGCGTGGCTTATGAACGACGTGGACCTGATCACATCCTGACGCCTCAAGCGCCAGATCCAGCGTGTCAGTCACGTCTTCAGCCCTCATGTTTGTGCAGAGTCTCCACGAGATGATGTAGCGGCTGTAATCGTCGAGGATGGTGCTGAGATAGAACCAACCCCAGCCCAAAACCTTGAGATACGTGAAGTCGGTTTGCCAGAGTTGGTTGATGGCCGTAGTTTTGTCTTTGAACTCATTTGCCGCCTTGATGACGATGAAGGCGGGGCTGGTGATCAGGTCATGGGCTTTCAGTATCCGGTATGTTGAAGCCTCTGATACAAAGTAGCTTTCTTGATCCGTGAATGTGACTGCCAACTCCCGTGGTGATAGTTCTGTTTCCTCCAGAGCTAATTTGACGACCTTGCGCCGCACCTCGTCAGGGATACGGTTCCAGACATGCTTTGGCTTGGGAGATTGATCCTGTAGGCCAGCCTCGCCACGCTGCAAATAACGATCATACCAACGGTAGAATGTGGTGCGGGGAATGCCGAGTTTGGCCAGTGTCAGGCGTGCTGACATTTGTGATCCTTCGACCAACCGAATGATCTCCAGTTTCTCAGAAGCAGGATACCTCATTCGTGGTCGCCCCCACCGTCGAACATGCTTTTTTTGAGCAAGCGGAGTTCGAGCGTTTGTTCCGCCACGACCTCCTTCAGGTCGCGGGCCTCTCGGCGCAAATCTTTGACCTCGTCAGTTGTAGCAGCACGGGCGGTATCGCCCGCCAACCGCTTCTTCCCGGCCTCCATGAAGTCCTTCGACCACTTGTAGTAGACGCCTTGGGAAATCCCTTCGCGGCGGCATAGCTCAGCAATGCTGTCCTCACCACGCAGCCCGTCCAGGACAATCCTGATCTTCTCTTCGGATGAATACTGCTTGCGTGTGGCCCGCTTGATGTCTTTGACGATCTTCTCGCCAGGGCTTTTGCGTGTTCCCGTTGTCTTTCTCATCGTCCACTCCTCAGTGGTTACGATGAGCCAAGAACTCTCTCTTATCAAATACGGCTATTTGGACCCATAAGCGCTGACGTTAGACAATGCGGCATTACAGCAGGCAGCAGGGCATTATCGGATCAGATGCCTGCTGAGCTAGGGTTTTTGCAAATGGCATATCTGCCCATTGCTGCCCTTGGTGCAGCTTACGGCGTCAGTAGAAATGCTTGCGCCTGGAACTATTGACGGCTCAGTTGGCCAACTGTCCTCAGCGGCGGATGTGCGCAAAATCGACCCTTGCAAGGATGAACGAACCGACTTTATCGGTCATTGGCTTGCGCTAAGTGTGCCGCGGTGCAGCTAAGAGAACCGAACTTTGCCTAGCTCTACAATTTCAGGGTTGTGGACGGGTTCGGCAAGTCGTCAATATGTTAAGTGCACGCTGAATTATTGAGGCATCGCTTTTCAAATGTTGGTGCAAATGTTGGGTGAAGGTGCGTTGCGCCAAATTTTCCCAACAATAAACAGCATGTTACTGAAGGTTGGTGGCGGAGACGAAGGGATTCGAACCCTCGAACGCTTGCACGTTACTCCCTTAGCAGGGGAGCGCCTTCGACCACTCGGCCACGTCTCCGTTGACCCGTCTATCAGCGCAAGCGATAATAATACAAGACCATTTTTGACGTCATTGCACTTTTTTTCCAAGGCACAAACAAAACCCAAAAGGACATAGAAAAGTACCGCCTTGGAGCAAAGTTCAGCCAAGAGCGCTGATAACGGCAGACCCTGTGCCAAGACACAGAAAGGGCCCCGAAAACCGGAGCCCTGTCGTTTGCTTAGGCCGCTGCCTGACCAGGTTTCTTGCCCAGAATGATCATCGACAACAGGTCATCATCTGTGACCTCATCAATATTCACGGTCCCAACCAGTTGGCCGTTCTTCATCACACTGGCCCTGTCGCACAGCTCCATCACCGCGTGAACGTCGTGGTCGATCAGGAAGATCCCGATGCCCTGCGCCTTTAGCTTCTGGATCAGTTCGGCCACCATCTGGGTCTCTTGCGGCCCCAGTGCGGCGGTTGGTTCGTCCATGATCAGGATCTTGGCATTGAAATAGACCGCCCGCGCGATGGCGACCGACTGCCGCTGACCACCGGACAGGGCACTGACCGGTTCTGAAAATTTGCGGAAGTTCGGGTTCAAACCACCCATGATCTTGCGACACTCGGCCTCCATCGCGGCATCATCAACCAGTCCAACCGGAGTGGTCAATTCCCGGCCTAAAAACAGGTTCGAGGCGGCATCAAGATTGTCAGCCAGCGCCAGCGTCTGGTAGATGGTCTCGACGTTATAAGTGCGCGCATCCCGTGGGTTGGTGATCACTGCCTTGTCGCCGTTGATGCGGATCTCGCCGCTGTCCATCTGATAGGCACCAGATAGAACCTTGATCAGCGTCGATTTCCCTGCGCCGTTGTGGCCCAGCAGGCCAACAACTTCACCCGGATGCAGATCAACGCTGACATGGTCGACCGCATGGATACCGCCAAAGGACACACAGATGTCTTTTAGCTCGACCAGCGGCGTATCCCCATCGGCACGGCATTGTTTCGCACTTTTCATGTGTGAAGCCGTCATAGTTTTGCTCCCATCCGCTTGCGATATTGAATGTCCAGCCAGACGGCCAGAACCAGAACCGAACCGACCACGATGTTTTGCAGCGGCGCGTCAACGCCGACCATCGCCATTCCGGACTGCAGGCTTTGCATGACCAGGGCGCCAAGGATCGCGCCATAGATCGTCCCTGCCCCACCAGCCAAAGCTGTGCCGCCGATAACGGCAGCGGCAATCACCCGCAACTCGTCCAGGGTTCCGATGTCATTGGTGTGGTTCTGCAACCGGGCCGAGGCAACAACTGCGGACAAGGCACAAAGGAACCCCATGATCGCAAAGACCTTTACCGTCAGCAAGCGTGTGTTGATCCCCGACAGTTCGGCCGCGTCCGGGTTGCCACCCGTTGCGAAAATATAGCGGCCCAACCGGGTGCGCCGCGCCACAAGGGTCATGACAATGGCTGTCACAATCAGGATCAGAACCGAGATTGGCAGACCATAGCCGACTTCCAGACCCTCGGGCATCACCTCACCTTTGGCTTCAAATATACGCTCCAGCTTGCGGGTTGGGACGTCGTAGGAATTCAAAATCCAGACGAAACCGAGGATCGCACAGGTCACTAGTCCCATGACAACGCCTTCGGCCCAGGCGGGTTTGGCAGGGAACCCATGCTGGATACGTCCACGGCGTGACGTGGTCAGGGCCCATAGGGACACCGCGACAGCCACAATGCCTATGGCCCAACTTGTCGCCTCACCCATGGTGCCACTTACCCCTCCAAGGACAAGGAAGTTCTTATCAAGCGGACCAATCGTTTGCCCTGAAGTGAACAGCCATCCGTAGTTTCTCCAGATCAGGAATCCACCAAGGGTCACGATAAAGGCCGGCACACTTTGATACCCGATAAGCCAGCCCTGAAAGGCGCCGATCAACGTTCCGACGCTTAGCCCGATTGCAATGGCAATGACCCAAGTCAGGGGATTGTCAAATCCAAGACCCAGATAGGTCGGCAGGAATTTTGTTTGCACCAATGCCATAACGGCCGAGCTAACGGCAAGTATACCACCAACCGACAGATCAATGTGGCGCATCACGATGACAAACACCATGCCGGTCGCCATGATCGCAACGGATACCGTTTGGATCGTCAGGTTGAACAGGTTCCGCGGACTTAGAAAGCGGCCATCCGTCAGAATGTTGAACCCGATACAAAGAATTACAAAAGCGCCGATCATGCCCAATAGCCGCACGTCCAGTTCCAGTTGCTGGAACAGGCTGCGTTTTGGTTGGGACGGGATCGGCTGAGACGTGGTTTCGGTCATGTCCGAACTCCAGTTACAGCAAAGGTTTTCATGGGTGCGCCCCAATTGAACGGGGACGCACCGGTTTTCAGGTCGTGATCTTAGTTACAAGGTGCGGGACCGTTGGTTACACCCTGGCACAGCTTGTCTTTGCTGATCCAGCCAGCATCAACAACAACACTCAGGTTCGCGGCCGTCACCGGAACCGGCGCCAGGAACATGGATGTCATGGATGTGCCCGCTGGTGATGTCCAGTCAGCCGAGCCTGCAACGTCTGCCAGAGCAGCGCCACCAGCCAATGCAACAGCAACTTCGCCTGCAGTTTTACCCAGGTCACGGGCGTCTTTCCAAACCGAAACAGTCTGAGTACCCAATGCAACGCGGTTCAGCGCAGCATGGTCACCATCCTGGCCAGACACCGGAAGACCCTCCATACCCTGAGCAGTCAAGGCTGCAACAACACCGCCGGCAGTGCCGTCGTTGGACGCAATGACAGCATCTACTTTGTTGTCATTGGCCGTCAGGATCTGCTCCATGTTGCGTTGCGCATTCGCAGGCAACCAACCATCAGTATAGGCTTCGGCAACGATTTTGATGTCACCGCTGTCAATGCCAGCCTGAATGATCTCTTGCTGACCACCACGCAGGAAGTCTGCGTTCGGATCGGTCGGCGAGCCCTTGATCATGACATAGTTGCCAGCTGGCAGAGCCTCAAAAACGGCACGGGCCTGCATACGGCCAACTTCGACATTGTCGAACGTCAGGTAGAAGGCGCGGCTGTCTTCGATCAGACGGTCATAAGCGATAACCGGGATGCCTTCGTCAGCAGCGGCTTGAATAGCTGGGCCAATGGCCTGGGTGTCCTGTGCCAGAACGATCAACACATCAACACCCTGGGCGATCAGGTTTTCGATGTCCGACAATTGCTTGGACGATGACGACTGTGCGTCAGCAGAGATGTAGTCAGCACCGCCAGCTTCCAGGGCGCCCTTGATGGCAGCCTCATCTGTTTTCCAACGCTCTTCTTGAAAATTTGACCAGCTGACGCCAACGGTCAGATCTGCGGCAAAAGCAGCCGAACCAGCCATAGCCACAACTGCGGCCAGTGAAATTCCACTTAGAAACTTCATTTTATTCCTCCCTATCCCAGGGACTCGTGGGGCCGAGTCCTCCGTGTGACATAAGACTAGCATATTTTTTTTGAGTTTCAAATTAAATCATGTACCCTATGAAAATGAGGCCGCCACGACTAAGACCACATAGGTAGCTAACAGCCTCGCAAGGAGTGATAATTTTGGAAAAAGCGAGCCGTCTTTCGCATTCGGACGAACAACGAGAAAGCGGAAAGCAACAGGTCATTGATACGATTCGGGCTGCTGGGCGCATTGCGCGCATTGATATTTCAACCACAACACGAGTCAGCCCCGCGACAGTCACCGCGATCACGGCCGAGCTGATTGATGTTGGACTAATCGAAGAGATTATCCCAGAGGCCCCAAGGCAAGACGCCAAGCGCGGCCGCCCGCGTGTTGCCCTGAAAATTCGGGGGGACGCACATAGGATCGCCGGCATCAAGGTTTCCCACGGGGTGATTTCCGTGGTGATTCTCGACTTTGAAGGCAACGACATCGTAGACCACGAACTCCCCCTGACGCAGGGACGAATGCCAGTAGAGGACCTGTGTAAGACGATCATGGTCGCACTGGGTCAGGCCTGCGCCAAAGGCGGATTTGATGTCAGCACCATTTCAGGCATGGGTGTCGGGATGGCTGGCATGGTCGATGCCAAGCGAAATTTCGTCTACTGGTCCTCGTCCCTGGTCGAACGCAATGTCGATTTTGGCACCCATCTGGCCCAACATGCCCCCTGCCCGATTTTCATCGATAACGATGCAAACTTGGTGGCCAAGGCCGAACATCTGTTTGGAAAAGGCCGCAATGTTAGCAATTTCGTTGTCATCACAATCGAACATGGTGTTGGTATGGGCATTGTCATCGACAATCAGATTTACCGTGGCACACGGGGTTGCGGGGCTGAATTTGGCCACACCAAGGTCCAGTTAGAGGGCGCGCTGTGTCAATGCGGGCAACGCGGTTGCCTAGAGGCCTATGTCGGCGACTATGCCCTGCTGCGCGAGGCCAACATCACCAATGGAGGTGCAGGGCACAGGGATTTGGGACAATTGGTCGAGGCCGCAAAGTCCGGCGACCAGATGGCTGGCTCCATTTTTGATCGTGCTGGGCGTATGTTTGCCATGGGTCTGGCCAATGTCGTCAATATCTTTGACCCAAAACTGATCATTTTGTCCGGTGCGCGATTGTCCTTTGATTATCTCTATTCTGATCAGGTGATCGAAGAGATGCAGCGCTGGGTGGTACAGATCGATGCGCCTCCACCAAAAGTTCGTGTGCACAATTGGGGTGACCTGATGTGGGCAAAAGGCGCCGCTGCCTATGCCATCGAAGAAGTCTCAGCCTTGGCCATTCGGGAGCTTGCCGCCGGTGATACCTAAACATACGCTCGTCTTTGCACTGATTGCCCCTTCGGCTTTTGCCGACATAAGCTATGCCCCGCGCACTTTGCCCGACCACACTTATGCGGGCGGGTGGGAACATTACGTCGGCGGCGGCGTGGCAGCCTTTGACTGCAACGGGGATCAGCTCCCCGAACTCTATGCGGCGGGCGGCGAAAACCCGGCGCAACTGATGCGCAATGTAACTGCAGGCGCAGGCGGGGATCTGGCATTTACGGCGGACACCCCCGGGGCCCTTGCAGTGACTGGGGTCATTGGAGCCTATCCGCTGGATATCGACGGTGATTCCATTCTGGACCTGGCTATCCTGCGCAATGGTCCGGATCTTTTGATGCAGGGACAGGGGAACTGCACGTTCGAACCTTTCACTGATCTGGGATTCGTCAGCGGCGACCACTGGACCACCGCATTTTCTGCGACTTGGGAGACCGGGAATTCTCTGCCGACGCTGGCTTTTGGCACCTATGTCGACCGCAGCAATCCTGATGGCCCGTTTGAGACCTGTGATGCGACCCTGCTGTATCGCCCCAACGGCCAATCTTATGCCCCTGTCACACGCCTGGAACCGGGATTTTGCACCTTATCCATGTTGTTCACCGACTGGTCACGCACTGGCCGCGCCGATCTGCGGACCAGCAATGATCGGCATTACTATGTGCGTGGCGGCCAGGAACAGATGTGGGCAATGGAAGACACACCGCGTCTCTATACACAAGACGAAGGCTGGCAGCCCTATATGCTGTGGGGCATGGGCATTGCCTCGCGCGACTTGAACGGGGACGGCTATTCCGATGTCTATCTGACCTCGATGGGGGATCAGAAATTTCAGTACTTCGACCCGGCCTTGGGAGGACCGGCCTATCGTGATGCAACTTACGAGCGCGGAACAACGGCGCACCGCCCTTACACAGGTGGCGACGGACGTCCCTCGACCGGGTGGCACGCGGCTTTTGGGGATGTGAACAACGACGGGTTGGACGACATCTTTGTGGCCAAGGGCAACGTCGAACAGATGCCCGGTGCCGCAATGGATGATCCGAACAACCTGTTGATCCAATTGCCAGATGGTACCTTCACCGAACGCGGGCTAGAGGCCGGAATTTCGAATTTGGCACGCTCGCGCGGGGCGGCCTTGATGGATCTGAACCTTGATGGCCTGCTGGATCTGGCTGTTGTAAACCGCCGCGCACAGATGGAGCTGTATCAAAACACGTCCGCACCTGGAAACTGGTTAGCTGTGCGGGTTACGGCTGCGGCCCCCAACACGGGGTCCATTGGCGCCCATGTGGAGCTGCGCACCGGGGACCGGGTTCAAACGCGCGAAATCACGGTCGGTGGTGGACATGCCAGCGGACAGGCAGGGCTTCTCCATTTTGGCATGGGTCAGAACACCATGGCCGAAGTCAGGGTCATTCTGCCAAACCAAAGCGCATCAGACTGGCAGCAGGTTGACGCCAATCAGATCATCACATTAAGTCACTGATCGACGGGCAATCCGCTGGGCACCTTGACTGGAACGCCCAGCCGCCCTGCCGTTGCGCCCGTATCCGTCAGACTGTGCAAAAAGGCGACCAGATCAGACAGGTCATCATCGCCCAGCGCGATGGGTGTCAGCTCGTTTGCTGCCGAGATCCGCGCCAGTTCTTCGCTGTCGGCCACAACACGCCAATCGTCGGGGGACTGGATGTCGTGAAACACCGCCTGTGTGGGGTCATAGGCATTTAACGCGGCAATCGGATCAAGGTGGTGGCGCACCACGGCCTGCAGGCTGGCATAGGCCCCGTCATGGCCATAGGGACCGCTTTGAGAAACATTGCGCAGCGAGGGCGTCAGAAACTTGTATTGATCTGAGATTTCACCGGTAACACGCATGCGCCCGGTGTCACGTGCATGGGTTTCAAAAGGCGCTGCCTTACCCGGACCGATCTGCGGCATGGCGATGGCATGAAAGCTATGATCCGTCTGCAGCCAACCCGAATGACAGGTGGAACATCCCGCCGTGCCATAAAACAGGTCTTGCCCCCGAGAGGCCTGCGCTGACAAAGGGTCGCCGCCCAGCATGGCGCGGTCAAACGGACTATCATCGGCCCGCCATTCTACCCGCGTAAAATCGGCAATGACATTGGCAATATCGGTGAACTGGATCGGTGTTTGGTCGCCCAGAACCGCATCAAATGCACGCCGGTATTCTGGGATCGCCTCAACCCGGGCTGCGATCCTGTCCCAGGCCCCACCCTTGATACTCAGATGTCCCAGACGCACGGCCTGTGATACTTCGTTTTCCGAGTAATGCCCCGCCATTTCATCCCCTGCCAGAACCGGGAACATGGCCTGGGCTGCCAGAACACTGTCAAAGCCCACAACCATATCAGCCCCCAACGGAGTGCGAATGCCACCTGGCTTTTGCGGGTCAGCCTCTAACCGTCCATCATGAAAGAATGCGTTGAATTCAGTTGCCCCAACATTCCACAGCGCTGGCGCGTTACGTGGCATGCGGTCTTCGGGTGGATTGCTGGAATCGATGCGGCGATCCGGCCCCAGCCCAATCCCGCCCTCACCCATCGACAGTGACATCCCGTCAGATGTTCCGAACCGAGGATGATGGCAGGTGCCGCAACTTATATTCCGGTTTCCGGATAAAATCGGATCAAAAAACAATAACTGGCCAAGCTGAACGCGTGCAGGGTCCATCTCTGGAAACACAGGTCGGGGACCCAAATCCTGCGCCTCTGCTCCAGTCGCCATTAGCAGGCCAGCAATCATCCACTTCATTGTTTAGTTCCCTTTGATTTCGACCTGCAGTTTCTGAACATATGGTATTTCTGGCGAAACAAAAACTGTTGGGAAAGTTGGGATATTGACCGCATTAGGAAAACCCTGTGGTTCAAAACAAAACCC
>ENA-OSET01005317-OSET01005317.1-sediment-metagenome-genome-assembly--contig:-NODE-5317-length-10943-cov-5.955918_pt1 | contig 10943 bp, 13 predicted proteins | sample MGYA00237882_ERZ534229 | MGnify/ENA primary metagenome ERZ534229 (study PRJEB26408, sample SAMN06266212) | sediment metagenome | isolation source: Hudson Canyon methane seep mesocosm | place...
CAAATGTTGGGCCGTTATTATGTTCAATATTTTAACTACAGCTACAAACGAACAGGCACTTTATGGGAAGGACGTTACAAAGCCTCTTTAATCGATTCTACCCGCTATTTACTAACCTGCTATAGGTATATTGAACTTAACCCGGTGAGGGCGGGTATGGTTGATCATCCATCTGAGTACCCTTGGTCTAGCTATAGTTTTAATGCTCTAGGGCAAACTGATTATTTAACCGTGCCACATGCTGAATATTTAAGTTTAGGTAGAACAGAATCTGGTCGTCAGCAGGCTTATCGAGGGCTGTTTAATAAACAATTGAATGAAAAAACGCTTGATGAAATTCGGACAGCAACCAATAAGGCTTGGGTGTTAGGAAGTGAATATTTTAAAGAGCAAATAGCGGAGAAGATAAATAGAGCAGTCTCTCCTGAAAAGTGTGGTGGAGATAGGTGTTCTGAGAATTATTTACGTGAGAGGAATAGCAATCGAGTCTGACCCCATGCTTTCCGACCCCATGCTTTCGCTTATATAAAACACTGCACGGGCACGTTAAAACGAGCGGACAGCTTTTTAATATGCTTCAGTGTTAAGCTTCGAGAGCCTTTTAAAATCATCGATACCATGCTTTTACCCCCTATTTCATTTTGGAAGTCGGTGTTATTCAGCATGTATTGCTCTTTTAAAACTTCCAGCATCGCAACACCAGCATCTAAAGAATTTATGTTCTTGTTAAATTCAGTAAACTCATTGGCTGTATCTTCCCAGCGTTCGATAGAGGTAGATAATACTTCAATAAGAGGTTTGTTTGTCTCGTAGTGTTCAATAAGCTCGTCCATTAAGGCCAGAGCATCGTCATAATCTTTCTGATTATTAATGTGTGCTATAAACGAGGCATTTCTAAAAAGTTCATTAGCCTGAGTAGTGATTTCTTCAGTGTTCATTTTTTTGACTCCGAAGCGTATTTTTTACACAGTTTGTCATATTCTGAGTGAGACGAAATATGCCTGATATACATCCTGTTATCTCTAAATTCTATAAAAGCAATTAAACGCAAATTGTTACCTCCAATGTCAATAACCCACCATTTATCCTTATATGTAAAATTATCCAGGCTTGGGAAAACTGCCTTTAAATCATCTGGAGTGTGGTAACTTCCTGCTTTCAATACCTTATAGGTTGCCTCAATTGCTTTTGCGTCATTTGGAAATTTCTTTATTGCATCATTAAACGGTTTTCTTGAGATTACGTGCATTAAGTTACATCCTTGTTAACAATAGGATGCATATTAGCATGAAATATAAGGGTTCACAAAATGTGTACTTAAGAATGATTGGTTTTTCCTGAAATGAATAGCAATCGAGTCTGACCCCATGCTTTATGATCCCAAGCTTTTGCTCAGGGTTCCAAACATTGACAATCTTTGTATTTGTTGTCATATTTTAATTCAAATAGTCCTTACTATGGAGAATCTTTATGCACGTCTCACTTACAGCTGAGTTAGAATCTCGCGTTAAAGCCAAGGTGGCAAGTGGCTTGTACAATAATTCTAGTGAAGTCATCCGTGAAGCCTTACGGTTTATGGATACTCATGAAGACTGGATTCACGAGATTAAGGTCGCTCGCCTTCGAGAACAGCTCAAAGTAGCCACCCATCAGTTAGATTCTGGTGAAGGTATATTGGTTGAATCTAAAGGCGCTTTAGATAGTATTTTTGAAGATATTAAGGGATAGACCACATAAATGAAGGATTATAAACTGGTTCTATCACCTAGGTCATTGGATGATCTGAAAGATAGTTACAAATATGGCGTCCTCAACTGGGGCGAAACTCAGGCATCAGGTTACCTTGATACACTTAAAGCTAGCTTCTGGAAGTTAACTGAGCAACCTAAAATGGGTGTTGAGCGGGAAGCGCTCCTGCCAAATATGCGAAGTTTTCCTGTTGAGCATCATATAGTGTTTTACCGTTTACAGTCTGAACATATTGAAATTGTTCGGGTGCTTCATGCAAGGCAAGATCCTCAACTGCACATTAAATAGCTTTACTGTCATTTCTTCAATCGAGTCTGCCCCGTGCTTTGCTGAAAAGTGTGGAGGGGACAGGTGTTCTGAGGATTATTTACGTGAGATGAAAAGCAATCGAGTCTGATAATCATATAGAAAGCTCCTCCTAGGAAGCGGTAAAGTAATAGGTTCCTACAACCTTAACAAAACCGCTTCAAGAAGGAGCCTAGAATGAAACTATATGGTGGAATCGATTTGCATTCAAACAATAGTGTTATTCATTTAATTGATGAAAGTGGAAGTAATGTTTTAAAAAAACGATTATCAAACAACCTTCCCATGATCCTCGCACTACTGGAACCTTACTCTGATGCTATTGAAGGATTGGTTGTTGAGTCTACTTATAACTGGTACTGGCTTGTTGATGGGCTGATGGAGGCTGGTTACAAAGTACATCTTGCTAACACTGCAGCGATACAACAATACTCTGGTCTGAAGTATGGTGATGACGATAGTGATGCTAACTGGCTGGCCAATATGCTCAGACTAAACATATTACCCGAAGGTTATATTTATCCAAAAGAAGCCCGCATGGTACGAGATTTACTGCGAAAGCGTCTTCAGTTAGTGCAACAAAGAACACTCAACTTAATATCTATTCAAGGGCTCTACACTCGACATTTAAATAAAAGACTTAACAGCAGCAAGATTAAACAGTTAACCCCACAAATAATTGCCCAAGACTTCTGCGACCCTAATGTTCAATTAGCAGTTAATGGAAACCTAGCCGTTCAACAATGCTTAACACAACAAATTAAGAATATTGAGAAATCTTTAAAACAGCAGCTAAAGTTGAAGGACGAATTCATTCAACTAACAAGCATTGATGGTGTTGGGTTGATACTTGCGTTAACCATCATGCTGGAAACTGGCAGTATTACACGTTTTGAAAAGGTCGGGAATTACGCATCTTATTGCAGGTGTGTGAGTGGAGGCAGGTATAGCAATGGTAAAAAGAAAGGAACAACCAATGCAAAAAATGGAAATAAGTACTTGGCCTGGGCGTTTGTCGAGGCTGCCAATTTTGCGATTCGCCACAACGAAACAATTAAGAAATTCTATCAACGGAAATTGGCAAAAACACATATGATGGTCGCCAAAAAAGCTGTTGCCCACAAGCTTGCTCGGGCATGTTTTTATGTTTTACGTGACCATGTTGAATTTGATACAAAGAAAGCATTTGGTTAATGATTATGAGCTTATAAATAAAAGTTTTGGTTAAACGGGTGATCTTGAGCGTGGGGTTGGAAAAACCATCGAGTCTGATTAAGACACTCGTTTAACCATTCAATAGTCTGTTTGTTCAATGCTGATATGCCCGTACTTTGAGCCATGAAGGTCTGGATATGACGAAGTCATAAACCATGAATCTGTCAAAAGGTAAGTTTGTTAATCGCGCCTTAAGACTTGGACAAAGTCCGGTACTAAATGATTTCTGAGGCAATAGCCAAGGGCAGCCAGTATCTATAACACTACTGGCAATATGCCTTAATTCAGATGGGTGACTGGTGCATATTTGTTGACACCATATCATGAAATTTTTAGGCGCGTGACAGTTAACAAATAGATATGGCCTACCGGCCATTTTTACTTGTTAAAAAATCAAGGGAATTTACTTTGTCTGCTTGACCGGAATTTTCTAATGGGTGACCCCAAGCTATCCATTTGCGTTAATATCTTGATTAAGTTCATGCATAGAAAGAGGGAGTAAGGTTAATTGTGCTGTTCTTCCGGCAAGTGACTGGGCAATAGCCGCACTTAATTCTAATTGATGACTTCCTGTAAGAATGAATTGAGCTTTGAGTTTGTCTTCGTCCACAATCGTTTGCATATAAGATAGTAGTTGTGGGGCTCGTTGTACTTCATCAAAAATAACATATTGTCGATATTCATTAAGGAAGCCCCTAGGGTCTTCGGTAGCATATAAGCGTGTATCCGGGTCCTCAAGAGATACATATTTATATTCTGGGAAAGCCATTCGGCAAAGTGTAGTTTTCCCTGCTTGCCTTGGCCCAAGAACAGTAATTATACGAAACTCTTTAGCTAGCGCTTGAATTTCTGCAAGCATTGATCTGTTATACATAATTAGTGACTTGTTTGTGTAAATATGAAGTTGAACTATATTATTGCACGGGGTTAGGTGTTGGGCAAATTTGTAAGAAGCTTAGGGTGACCCTAAGCTTTTAACCCCAAGCTTTAATAGTTGTTGATAAGGTCACCAGAAGTCTATAATTAGACCATGTAATTTTAGTTGGGATGTTTATATTATGAGAGTAGAAACGATAAGTTACTTAAAACAAAATGCAGCGAAGCTTGAGCTTGATGAGCCTATGGTTATTACACAGTCGGGAAAGCCGGTTTACCGAATAGAGTCTGAAAAGCAAGCGCAACTTCGTGATGAAGGGATAGCACTTTTAAAATTAATGAATTTTGCTGAAAGAGATATTAAAAGCGGAAAAACAATGAGTACTGAAAAGGCAAAATCATCGCTTAGAGATCGACTTAAAGCGGGGAGTGAAAAGCTGAATGAGCCGCGTTGAAATTACGGAAACGGGCTTTGAAACCTTAGTACTGCTTACACGCTATATGACAGAATACATAGGTGAGCGTAAAGCTATTGACCTTGCTGACAAGCTAATTAACATGGCTGAAAAATCACTTCTCTCTAATCCGAAAAGTGCCCTAGTTTGTCATGATTTAGAATTACTTGGCGTTACTAATTACCGCCAACTTACTTTTGAAAAGTATAAAATATTATATCGTTATGATGAACTTGAAAAGTGCGCCTATTTAACGGCATTTATGAGACACCGCCAAAGTGCACAAGCGTTATTGGTGAGTTATGCTTTGATTAATTAGATTGCTATAAAGCAATCGAGTCTGCCCCCGTGCTTCGAGCGTTCAAACATTGACAATCTTTGTATTTCTTGTCATATTTTAATTCAAATAGTCCTTACTATGGAGAATCTTTATGCACGTCTCACTTACAGCTGAGTTGGAGTCTCGCGTTAAAGCTAAGGTGGCAAGCGGTTTGTATAATAATTCCAGTGAAGTCATCCGTGAAGCCTTACGGTTTATGGATACACATGAAGACTGGATTCACGAAATTAAGGTCGCTCGTCTTCGGGAGCAGCTCAAAGTAGCAACTGACCAGCTAGATTCTGGTGAGGGTATATTGGTTGAGTCTAAAGGTGCTTTAGATAGTATTTTTGAAGATATTAAGGGATAAGTGCCATAAAATGACGGATTATAACCTGGTTTTATCACCTAGATCACTGGATGATCTGAAAGGTATATACCAATATGGTGTTCTTAATAGAGGTTCAGCTCAGGCATCAGATTACCTTGATACACTTAAAGCTAGCTTCTGGAAGTTAACAGAGCAACCTAAAATGGGTGTTGAGCGGGAAGAGCTCCTGCCAAATATGCGAAGTTTTCCTGTTGAGCATCATGTAGTGTTTTACCGCTTACAGCCTGAACATATTGAAATTGTTCGGGTGCTTCATGCAAGGCAAGACCCTCAACTGCACATTAAATAACTTTACTGCTATTTCTTCAATCGAGTGACCCCGTGCTTTAGTCAGACAGCTTCATCAAGCTAGCGGTATGCGTGTATATTTTACACTTCTGCTACATCAATATAGCATTTTAGCAATAACAACCCTGCCATATAGTCAAAAAAGTTATAAAAAACCGTGTTAAATCATTCAATTAGCCTTATTCAAATATAGCTAAAACGTAAAAAGCCGATATACTCAATAGTAATAAACAAACAAAACAATAAAAAAGCGTTATAGAACAATGCGCTTACCAACTATTCAGATGTATTTAGCGGTGTAGCGATGATAAAAAAAATAGTAGCGGTGTCTGTTGTCTTGGCTAGCGGGCTTGCTGGGGCGAGTGATGATGGTTTGTGGGATATGTCTTTGGAGGAGTTGGGGCAGGTAAGGGTTGTTAGTCTTGCAACGGGAAGCGAAACACCACTAGATAAAGCGGCTGCGGTTGCAACGGTTATTACGGCAGATGATATTACTGCGATGGGGGCGACGGATATAGATCAGGTGCTAGAAACTGTGCCAGGGTTACATGTGAATCGTTCAAATCAAACATACGCCCCTAAGTATACCTTTCGAGGCATCACTTCCTTATTAAACCCTCAAACGCTGATGCTCGTTAACGGAATACCAATCACGACAGCAGCAATTGGAAATCGAGGCAATGTCTGGGGAGGGATGCAAATTAAATCCATTGCTAAAATCGAAGTAATTCGAGGCCCTGGGTCAGCCTTGTACGGGGCCGATGCCTTTGCTGGTGTAATTAATATTGTTACCAAAGGTAAACAAGATATTAACGGAACTCAGGCAGGTATTAGGGTTGGAAGTTTCAATACAAAAGCTGGTTGGGTGCAAACTGGGTTTTCCACTGCTAATGACTTTGATATTGGCTTTAGCTTGGAATATCAAACTACCGATGGCCAAGATGAACAGGTTGATCAAGATATTCAATCTGCTTTAGATGGTGCTTTTGGTACTAGTGCATCACTGGCTCCAGGGGGGGTGCATACTGGGGTAAAAAGTACAGATATGCGATTGGACATAAAGAAAGACAACTTACGTTTTCGGGTTGGCTACCAAGGTCGGTTCAATCTTGAAAACGGCCCTGGACTTTCCGAAGCTTTAGACCCTGATGGCCAATTTGAGAGTGATCGTATTAATTCTGATTTGTCCTACCTGTTTAAAGAAGTGATTCCCGATCTTGATATTGAGTCAAGAGTTAGTTATTTCTACAATACTCAAGAAGTGGCAAAAGGCTCGGTGCTTTTTCCACCGGGTACTGGGTGGCCAGACTTGACGGCGACCCCACCCGGCAGTCAACTTGCAGTATTTAATGATGGCATTATTGGCGAACCAGAGTATAGGGAAGAACAAGCCCGTTTCGACCTTAGTACCGTTTACCGCGGTGTAGATGATCACCGTATTCGTGTTGGCGCCGGTTATTTTTGGGGCGACCTTTATGAAACTAAAGAAAAGAAAAACTTTGACGTGGTTTTTACCCCCTTAGGCCCGTTGCTTCAACCGAAGGCAGGCGGGTTAGTTGATGTTACTGATACGGACGAGGTGTTCCTACCCGAGAAGGAGCGAACCAGTTACCATCTATTTGCTCAAGATGAGTGGCAGTTTTCAGATAACTGGCAGTTAGTGACAGGTGTCCGCTATGATGACTACTCCGATTTTGGCGATACAGTAAATCCTCGTGCGGCGTTAATCTGGGCGACTACAGATAGTATTACGACCAAGCTACTGTACGGCCGTGCTTTCCGCTCACCAAGTATTGCTGAATTATTTGCAACAGCTAATCCGGTTGCTCTTGGTAATTCAGGTCTAGAGCCAGAAACTATAGATACCTATGAACTGGCACTATCACAACAAGTCAACCGTGAATGGCTTTACAGTGTTAATCTATTTTATTACTCCATCGATGACTATATCGATTTTGTTCCTAGCGCAGAGGGTAATGTCGCCCAAAATATTGGTGAACGTACAGGAAAAGGTGGAGAGTTTGAGTTGCAATATGATCCAACTACCGATCTAAGGCTACTTGCCAATTACGCTTATCAGCGCGCAACGGACGACAACACAGATAAGTTAGTAGGAGAAGCCCCAAATAATCAGATCTACGGTCGTACAGAATGGACCTTTATGCCTCAATGGCATACATCTTTACAAGTAAACTGGGTGGGTGAACAAAAACGCGCCAAAAGTGATCCGCGCACCACTCCTGTAGACGATTACGTAACAGTGGACTTAACACTGCGCAAGCAGAACCTAATAGATCGGCTGGATGCAACATTGATGGTTAAGAATATATTTGATGAAGACGTTTTTGAACCCAGTGCAGTTGGCGGTGTGCCTGGTGATTACCCAATGGCAGGTATTAGTCTGTTTGGAGAGGTCGCTTACAACTTCTAGGTTTTTATCTTAAGGGCAGGCGAGGCCTGCCCGTTGTTTATCAATAACGCTTTACTGTGCTGTATAGCCTCCGTCCAAAATTAAGTTTTGAGCGGTGTACCATGATGCTTCATCTGAACACATCCATTTTACTGCATTGGCTACATCGGTAGTACTACCCAAATATCCGATGGGGTGCTGAGCTAGAATTTCAGGATAAATATCTGGATTATCTAACACCGGTGCATTCGCTTCAGTAGGTACCCATGCTGGGCTAATACAATTTACACGTACACCCTGTTGGCCAAACTCTAGCGCTGTAGCTTTGCTTAAGCCGATTACTCCGTGCTTACTGGCAACGTAAGCAGGAACACCCATTGACGTTCCCAGCACCCCCCAGACCGAGGCAGCATTTACAATTGAGCCCCCTCCAGTTTTTAACATAGCCGGAATCTGGTACTTCATACACAACCATGTTGCTTTCAAATTGCTATTGATCACTCGATCAAACTCATCCTCACTAAGGTCAACAGTATTAGCAATTCCCTCAGCTACACCCGCGTTATTAAATGCGATATCAAGTCTACCAAAACGAGATATTACAGCATCGACCATAGCTTCGACGTCGTTGGATTTCGATACGTCGGCAGCTATAAACAGGGCCTCCCCTCCATTAGCTTCTATCATCTGTACCGTTTCCATGCCTTCAATTTCTCGCCGTGCCACCACCGCAACCAGAGCACCTTCTTTCGCAAATTCAATGGCGGACTGTCTACCAATTCCAGAACTGGCACCAGTTACTATTACTACTTTATCTTTAAATCTTTGCATTATATATTCTCCAAAGTCTTACCAGTCACGGACTGCTTGCCCGCCATACACAATATTTTCACAACGTACTGGGAAAAAACTGCCTTCAGGCTTATCCCTTCCATCTTGATAGCAAGGCACCATTCCCCCTATAAAAGCAGGCGTCATAAATTGCTGATATTCTTCTAGTGTTAAGCCTATATCTGCCGCCACAGCAGAATAAAGAGCAGCGATGTTCATTGACAACCCTCGTGTTTTCTTAAGATAGCGATAAACATCAAGAGCTATATTTAAGTGGTTGCCTTTTTCCAGTCCCAATTCACGAAGCAAAGTAAGTGTATGGGGAATACGTTCATCTATACTCGCAAGCGGGCGGCCGTAGCCATAAATACGTTTACGTTCTTTTAATTCACTTTCTACAAAGTGCTCTAACGTTTCACCGCTTTTAAGTGCCACTCCTGTACGATAAAAAAAGTCTAGTGCTTTTCTGTCGGGTCTACGGCCATAAACTGATGCTTCTGACACGGCCATTCCAGCAGACAGAGATAAAGACGCAGTGCTTCTGGCTGAGCCTGAAAGTGCTGCAACATGATTTGGCCAGATGCTTGAGTCGGGGTAACTAGTGGCCACCCAGAAGAAATTTAAAATGGTAAGCTGTGCTTCTGAAAACTCTCGCCCGGTAATACTGAACAGATAAAACCTAAGCCAATCATACCCTCCTAATTCATGGTGTAGATCTTTGCCACGCATCACCACACGTTCACATAGGTAAGCCTTACCCATAGCCGTTTCAAGCTTATTTTCATTTTCTAGTAATTGATGATTACTCATAAATTAAACTCACTAACATTAGGAGTTGCGCTAGAACCAGGATCATTTTTCAAAGTGATACTGTCTCCATAATATGGAAAAGTTTTCCACCCCAGCTCTCGCTGTTCCAGAGCATGCGCTGCTGCTCCAGGTAAACGAAGCATTAGAAACAGCATTGATGCCTGATGACTTCCTATTCCTAAGTCATGAAATGCTGCTGCGGCAATACCACTCATAGCAAGTGGGTAACCAACATGCAGCTCTAGTGCTTCACGCTGATTCAACAACCAGCGTAGCGCGCTACCAGGGCTAATCTCCGCTAGATGTTCCAGAGTTAGACGTAATGTTAAAGGGAAGCTTTCCCCATTGGGCTCGAAGCCAGGAGCATGCTCAATAGGCAGCCAAATATCTTCTTCGTAACCTTGGTTTGGGTTAGAAAGAAATTGCTGCCAAGCATTCAGGTCTGTTCCAAAGGTTTCCCATGCATTAACTGCAATGAAGACCTCATGACCGCCTCCATACTGGCCAGCACCTACAGCCAGTGCAGCCATTAATGAGGCTGCATTGCGAGAGCCTGCTACTCCACCGTTCATAGCAGCTCGCACACTGGCTTCACGAGGGCCTGGGTTGGCCAGGGTAATAGCCAGTTTTTCCAGCAACATTGCTTGTTGCACTGAAGGTTTATCTCCTTTAAACATTAAATAAAGGTATTCAAACCAACTCGCTTTTTTAAGAACATCCCCGTAAACATCATAACCATGGCAATACGCGGTTTTGGTTGCAAAAGGGTTATCCTTTTCAGGTTCTTCTTTCCAAATAGAGGAATGATAGACATATTTACCGCTCATCAAGCTGCTCCCGTAAGAATCTTCATGCGCGCACCCATTGGCGGGATTTCATCACGATCAACAATAATGTCTAAAATACATGGGCCGGGTCGACTAAGAATCTCAGGTATATCAAGCGCCTCTAATTCAGCCATATCTTCAATGCGATAAGACTCAATCCCCATCGCTTCACCCATTTTTGCAAAGTTAATTTTTGGCAGTTCATTACCAATACGCTCTGCACCACCAATCTTCTGACCATGCCTTACCATTCCCAGAGCAGAGTCATTCAATACGATGAATAATAAGTTAAGGTTTTCTTGAAGCGCGGTTGTAATTTCTTGACCACTCATCAACATACTGCCGTCACCTGTAACACAAACAACCGGGTTACCTTTAGCACCTGCTGCCATGCCGACTGATGAACCAATGGCCCAACCCATAGAGGCGAACCCAATACCTATATGAAACAAACTTTTATGGGGGT
>ENA-OSET01005319-OSET01005319.1-sediment-metagenome-genome-assembly--contig:-NODE-5319-length-10942-cov-4.312747_pt1 | contig 10942 bp, 9 predicted proteins | sample MGYA00237882_ERZ534229 | MGnify/ENA primary metagenome ERZ534229 (study PRJEB26408, sample SAMN06266212) | sediment metagenome | isolation source: Hudson Canyon methane seep mesocosm | place: USA:Hudson...
GATCTTAATCCAAGCATTTTGTACTGCGTCGTGAGCGAGCTGCTCGTTATGACAAATTTTATAAGAAAATCTTAAAAGCCCGGGATTAAAATACTGAAAAAGCTCAGTAAAAGCCTGCTCATCGGCTTGCTTTGCATCCATGACTAACAATTCGACTTTGGCTTGTTCCATAATTTAACTATCTCTCAATAGATCTCTTTTAATTTTCTTATATCTACAAGACGATAGTATTTACGCAAAGGTTCATGGAAATTAAATTATTTTTGATGAAAATGATCTATAAAGTCGCTGAGTTTATCTTCATTGATAGGTTTTAATCCTTTATCTGTTCTTTCGATCAAGCTTTGTTCAACAAGTTCTGAAACAACTCTGCGATATGCCCGCTCAGTTGTAGCAAAGCGCTCAGCTTCGGCGCTGACAGTCGAGTAGGGGCGTAAAACAATGGGGCTGGTATTTTGGTGACGAGATAAACAGTCTTTTGCAATGTTATAGCTTAAAGGTAAAAGTAATTTATCTAAGTTTATTTGATGGTTTTCTAAAAATTTAGCCGCAACTGTTTGGGCTGTGTACAAACATAATTCAGGTTGTTGTAATGCAGGTCTCCAAGCGTGAGGTGGGCGATTAGCTCCTTAGGGTTGATGTCGATGCTTTTCGAAAATGCAGCAACAGCTTTCTCATACTGGTTGTTCTGCATTAGAGTACTGGCGTAATAAAACAGTACCTCCGGATTATTCGGTGTCGCACTGAGATACGTTTCGTAATTGACTATTGCTTTTTCGAACTGGCCATTTTTTCCGCAAAGGTTCGCTAAATTTAGCGCAAAGTTCATTTCATTTGGAGCAAGTTTTACGGCTTTGCTGATATGTTTGATCGCAATTATTGCTTGGTCTTGCTGAGCGTAAATCATGCCGAGTAAATATTGTGCTTCGGGGTGGTTGCTATCCTGTTTTATGGCTTTCTTAAAACAGTTTCTAGCCTCCTGAAAATTTCGTTGGTTCAAAAACTGCTTTCCAGAGAGGACTAAATCACCTGTATTATTTCTTTTTCCCACGTTTGAAACCTGTAGTTGATCCTAATTGTGTAGGATTCTATCGCTTCGTCAAATGAATAGCGAATGGCGCACATTCCGTGTGTGAACCAGGCCTCATGCGAGTTGAGGGTGGCGAATATAGTTACATTTACTTTCCATTTAAAACGTGTGGATCCCTTCTATTCAACTAGACTAAGTTCAATGTAGATAAACTTATTTTTTGAGGTTGTTATGGGAAATAGAGAATCTGGCTCACATGAAGCTGTATTCTTTTTGGATGGTCACAAAGTAACAAGGCGCATGCTTTTTTCTGAATTTGAAGCTTTGCTTGAAGGCTTGGGAGCTTTGCCAGATTATGCTGACGAAGAAGCAAAAGCGGTTTATGCCATCATCAGCAATACTGGCAAGATCAAGGCCTTAGTCTTTTTCATCTTGTACTTTGACGAGTCAGGTCAGGCGGATGCTAGCTGGAATGTTCCTGTGGAGCGTTTGGCCGAAGTGAGTGGAGGTGGACCAGACCTTGGTGGTGGACCAATCAGGTTGGCCTGCAGAGGGCAGTGTTCCATCAATTGGCATCTCAATGATCTATGGGATCCGGATATGACTCCTGGTTCGAATGATTTCTTGTTGCTAAAGAAAACAGTCGATGAAAATCGTTTACGCTTGGCTTTCGACAAAATAGAGGATGATATACCTGTTCTTTCCTCTAAGGGAAATAGCAGCCAAGCAGAAGATGTTGATATTGATGGCGACGCAGGAAAAAGAGTAAAGCTAGCTCGTTTGATCAAAGAACAGCGATTAAGGATACGGACGCTTGAGTCCAATAAGGAACAAAGTTCTGATACTCTTGATCGGGAACAAAAAATAATATTGCATGCTTATAAAAATGAAATTCAAGGGCATAAGCAAACGAACGAACAGTTGAAGTTGATCAATGAAAAGCTCAAGGATAAGTTGTCTTTGAGGAATGATCAGTTTATTGACCTTCAAGATAAGGCGTCTGGTCAAGCGTCTTTGGTTAGTGAGCTGGAGGCAAAATTAAAAAATGCATCGGCGAGTGATCGTGAGCAACTCGAAAGGCAAAAAAATGAAGCAGAAATAGTGCTTCTTAAAGAGCAGCTAGATAGAAAAGAGATTGACCTGGCCTATCGAGACGAAAGAGAAGAGCAGCTAAGAGGTGAGCTTGAAGAGCTGAGTGAGTCTATTGGGCAAGGGCGCAATGATGCGTCAATTATTGAAACGCTCAAGCAGCTAGAAGTGGTGTATGTTGCTTATCATCCAGGTGTCGGACATATTACCATGACTTCTCTTGAAATTAGAGAATACGCAGATAACCCAAACGCCTTTGTGGCGGCTAAGTGTTTTGTGACAGAAGAGTTGTATATTAGTTGGTTAGAGCATTTTGAGAATGCAAGGTGCAGTTATTTATCAGAGTCTGGCGACCCTTGTACTCATGATGTTGAAAAAATAAGCTCACCAAGCGATTTCGAGTTGGGTGTGAATGACCGGTGCGACAAGCATCAACAGCATGAAATCATTTAATGATTTGTCTCAAGCGGATTTGTTTGAGTACTTCGATCTAAAGCCTGATATAGAGCCTCTTAAGTTGGAAATCGCTGAGAAGTGCATGGTGACCTTGGACTGCCTTAGGTTAGATCGAGTTCATCCGTTTGTGTCAGGGAACAAATGGTACAAACTCAAACATCACATAATATCCGCACAGTCTGCTGAAAAATCTCATTTATTGAGTTTCGGTGGTGCGTATTCTAATCACATTCACGCTATGGCATATGCAGCCAAAAGTCTGGGCCTAAAAAGCACAGGTGTGATTCGAGGTGAACCCGGAAATAAACTTACTCCTACTTTGCAGGATTGTGTCGATTGGGGCATGAATCTGCAATGGCTAAACCGAAAAGACTACGGTGATATAGCGAGTTCACAAAGCATCGAAGAATACTCATCTCGTTACCCTGATGTATGGGTTATTCCAGAAGGCGGTGCGGGTGAACAGGGCGTGTCAGGGATACAGGCTCTATTTTCTGATTTGTACCATGCTGGTAAATTAAATTACGACTTGCTTGCATGTGCCGTTGGCTCGGGTGCGACGTTAGCGGGAATCGCGCAATCTAATATAGGTACTGCCGAGTGTTGGGGCTTTTCCGCTCTAAAGGGTGCGTTCGACTTAGAGCGACGAGTTGAAAAACAGCTAGAGGGGAGCAGCAAGGTCAACCCTTGGCGTATTTGTCATGATTATCACTTTGGTGGGTTTGCCAAGGTTAATAACAGGCTTACTGATTTTATTTCAGATGTATATCAGACTCACGGACTGCTACTTGATCCTGTGTATACGGGTAAACTTTTATATGGGTTGAGTGAGCTCTTGCATCAAGGTCGTATACAGTCAGGCGTGCGTATTTTGATGGTTCATACCGGAGGTTTGCAGGGTTGGAGAGGCTTTGGCGATAAATCACCTGTGACAGAGTGATACCTCTACGTTAATATATCGCTCATCTGCATCGTTTGTAAGCGATTGAACGGCATCAAAATATTTGAAGGTATACCTCACGTATGGATCAATTTCGAAATATCGGTTTAATCGGCCGCCTGGGAAATGCGAAAGTTATTGAAACGCTACGCAAGCTCATGAAGTTCCTCATTGGCGAAGGTTATTGCCTAATCATTGAGGAAAATATAGGTGCGCTAATTCCCGGGCACGGTCTTCAGAGTTCTAGCGTTAAATCCATGGGAGAAATGTGTGACTTGGTCATCGTTGTCGGTGGTGATGGCAGTCTGCTGGGTGCTGCAAGAGCGTTAGCCAAATCTAATATACCTTTACTTGGTGTCAACAGAGGGCGATTAGGGTTTTTGACAGACATCTGTCCTGATGAGTTAGAAGTGAAGATCAAAGAAGTCTTGTCTGGCGTGTATATCCAAGAAAGGCGTTTTTTACTTGATGTGATTGTAAAGCGGAATGGAGAACCTATCGGCTCTGGAACGGCATTAAATGATATCGTCTTGCACCCAGGAAAGTCGATTCGAATGATCGGTTTTGACTTATTTATTGAAGGGCAGTTCGTCTACAGTCAGCGGTCAGATGGTTTGATTGTGGCCACGCCTACGGGTTCTACCGCCTACTCCCTATCTGCAGGTGGTCCTTTATTACACCCCAAACTCGACGCTATTTCGCTTGTTCCTATGTTCCCTCATACCTTGAGTAGCCGCCCTATTGTGGTTGACGGAAAGAGTGAAATTAAGATTGTTATCGGTGAAGGAAACGAAATATATCCGCAAGTGAGTTGTGATGGGCAGCACCATATTCCAGTTGCGCCGGGAGACGTGGTGAACATTTCGAAGAAGCCTCACAAGGTGAGGTTGATTCACCCTACTACACATAACTTCTATGAGACTTGCCGAGAAAAACTAGGTTGGGCTAATAGCCTAATAAGAAATTAGCCGATGCCATTACTAAAATCTAATTCTACGCAAGGCTATGACCTTATTGGTGATATTCATGGTTGCGGGAATTCATTAGCGCTTCTATTGAAAAAAATGGGTTACCAGCACGCCAATGGCTCATATTGTCACCCAAATCGAAAAGTGATCTTTCTGGGAGACATTGTCGATAGAGGCCCACGAGTTCGTGAGGCGCTTCATATTGTTAAAGACATGGTCGACCAAGGGCATGCTGAGATTGTGCTGGGCAATCATGAATACAATGCGATGTGTTATTGCACCAAGGGTCGTGACGGCGGAGGACGCCAATACCTTAGAGATCATAACGCGCGAAACCATCGATTGATTCGTGAAACGCTAGAGCAATTTGAAAAATATCAAGATGAGTGGACGCAATTTTTATCTTGGTTTCGTGAAATTCCCCTGTTTATCGAAAAGGAGCATTTCAGGGTGGTTCATGCCTGTTGGGATAGCCATGCGATAGACAGGTTAAAATCTAGTTGGCCAAATGGTGCTGTATCAGAAGATCTTCTACATGCGTCTGCAGAGCAAGGGTCTTTTGAAAGCCGATTGGTCGATAAACTTACAAGAGGCACTGCATTGGAACTGCCCAATGGTGAAACGATACTAGGGTCAGACGGACTTGAGCGGTCGATGTTTAGAACTAAGTTTTGGAACGACAACCCGAATACTTATTCTGATGTTGTATTTCAGCCGGACCCACTGCCTGACGAGATCGCTTCACGCGTGTTGACTGCCATCGAGAGACAGCAATTATTATCATATCCGAAGACTGAGAAACCAGTATTTGTTGGGCACTATTGGATGTCTACCGAGCCTGAACCTATTCAACAAAATATCGCTTGTCTCGATTATTGCGCAGTGAAGTACGGAAAGCTTGTGGCGTACCGAATGGATGACGAGTTAATACTGAGTAAGGATAAATTTATTTGGGTGGACGTAAATAGGGCATGAAGCAAATTGCAAGGGTAGACTTGAGCTACGATCTATCTGTTTTTAGTCGGTGGCTTTCTTCACAAGCTTTGGTGCACAGAATTGTTGAAGAAGGTGGTATGCAAGTGGTCTTGATGTCTGATGATCAACACAGTGACCAGGTAGCGCAAGTATTGAATCGATACCTCAACGAGAGTGAATTTCGGCAGGTATTGGATGATCAATCTACATCTCCAGATAGCAGTAACTCCCTTGATGGCCAAAGAGGAAATTCTGCCTTAGTGCCACCTTATCCTAGAGCCACGCCGCGACAAGCGCCGGTGATTTTTCTGCTCATTTCTCTAAGTTGTATTGCTGCGTACTTGAGTGACTTCGGTCAAGGGGGCGCTTTGTTGAGATCTTTGCTTATATTGGACCCCTTTAAATTAACGATTGATTTATCCGGGTCATCAGGGCGTTGGGATGGGCTAGTCGAGATGCTTGCGATGGGAGAGGTATGGCGAGTTATCACGCCAGATTTTCTTCACTTTAGTGTTATGCATATTACATTCAACTTACTAATGTTGTGGGTGTTGGGTGGTCAACTAGAAATCCAAAAGGGCTCATTGTCATTTGTTGCCTTAACTGTATTTGTGTCAATTATTTCGAACATCGCGCAGCTATTAGAGACTGGGTACTTGTTTGGTGGTATGTCGGGGGTTGTTTATGGTCTGGTGGGATATTGCTGGTTGTGGAAGTATTTTCAGCCCCAAATTTTCTTTCCGTCTGTGTTAATGAAATTTAGCGTTGCTTGGTTGATACTGGGTTATACCCCTCTCACGGAGTGGTTAGGCTGGGGACGAATGGCAAATGCTGCGCATCTATATGGACTTTTGGCGGGGGTAGTTTGGGGTGGTGTGACTTTGTTTGTGAATGAAAAACTGTTAGTTCGGGACTGAACGAAAATGAAAAGTACCCCGAGACTATTCGTCTCGGGGTTCACATATAAATGTGTAGTGATGAGAGAGACCAAATTTTGATTTCTGCAAATTAGTACTCCGTGAAAGAGGACTATTTTGCTTTCATCAAAACTTAATGCGAATAATAATGATTATCATTTGGCTTGTAAAGGCTGCTTAGCCAATTTATTTAACTAATTTATTGAGTCAGTTAATTCGCGTTGATATTCTTCTCTGAACCAAAGGTATTGAATTATGAATTTTGAAGATACAGCTGAATCGATCGACCCTGACATATACAAGCGCTTCAAAGAGGCGGTTGAACTTGGAAAATGGCCAGATGGTAGAAAACTTACGGTCCAACAAAAAGAAATATGTCTTCAGGCAATGATGTTGTTTGAGCAAAAAAATAACATAGCTGACACGCAACGAGTTGGTTACGTTGACTCAAAGAAAAAGACACCAACTTGTGACTCTAAGAGTGGAAGTGACTCTAGTAAGGGTCAAGACGATACAAGTGCAATAAGAATTCTAGATCATTGAATAAAAGGTTGAAAATGAGCCATCTCGCAACAGGTCCACTGGTTAAAATGTCGACCGAGCATAATAACCCAATATCCTACACGCTTAGCGTCGGTAACAAAGACATAGCGATTAATTCGTATATAGGTAAAAAAATACGTATAGAATCTAAGTCAGAAATTCGCTGTTTGAATTGTCAAAAAAAGACTAACAAGAGCTTTAGTCAGGGTTACTGTTACCGCTGTTTTATATCTCTACCGCAATGCGATCGATGCATTATGAGCCCTGAACTGTGTCACTTTGAGGCAGGAACCTGCCGCGACGCATCATGGGGAGAAGAGTTTTGCATGCAAGAGCATATTGTTTATCTTGCAAACTCTACAGGAGTGAAAGTAGGTATTACACGACACACCCAAGTTCCGACCAGGTGGATAGATCAGGGTGCCATAGCCGCACTTCCCATGTTTTCGGTTGCGACAAGGTACCTTTCGGGTTTGGTCGAAGTGATAATGAAAGAATGGGTGGCAGACAAAACAAACTGGCGAAAAATGCTCAAGCACGACGTCAGTACGATTGATCTTGTTGAAGAGAGAGTGCGGTTGATGACGCTTGCTAAGGCGCCATTGGCTGAACTGCAGCAAAAATTTCCTGGCCAGATTACAGCACTGACAGATGAAGAAACTTGGGAATTTGAATACCCTAGCATTCAGTGGCCCGAAAAAATAAAAACGTTTAATTTAGATAAACTGCCTATTGTAGAAGGGACCCTGCTCGCAGTTAAGGGCCAGTATTTGATTCTTGATACCGGCTGTTTCAATGTACGCAAACACACTTCATATGATGTTTCGTTTTGCGTTGAATCATCAGAAGCGCAAGATATATCGTCTGCGCCTGAGCTTAATATTACTGACAATTTATAGGACCTAATATTTTTATGCGAGACGCTCAAGCTAAGACAACCTATTTGAAAGACTATTCTCCCCCAGCGTTCGAGGTTAAATCACTTGATTTGACCTTCCAACTATATGAAGAGGGCGCATTAGTTACCTCGTGCTTACAAATTAAGCGGACTGAAGGAGCTAACGTTCAATCTTTGTACCTGAATGGTGAGGACCTTGAGCTTCGATCAGTTAAGGTTGATGGTGCGTTATTAGATGGTAGTGCGTTTGATGTCGATGATACCTCGTTGACAATCGGTAGCGTGCCTGTCGAGTTTGTTCTTGAGATTGAAACCTGGATAAAGCCTCAAGAAAATAAGCGTTTAGAAGGTTTATATAAGTCATCTGCTATGTTTTGTACTCAGTGTGAAGCAGAAGGTTTTAGGCGAATTACCTATTATCTTGATCGACCCGATGTCATGACCGTATTTACCACGAGAATTGAGGCGGACAGAGCAAAATATCCAAAACTGTTGTCCAATGGTAATCCAATTGACTCGGGTGAGTTAGGTGAGGGGCGTCACTTCGTTACCTGGCATGACCCGTTTCCAAAACCTTGCTATTTATTTGCCCTTGTTGCTGGTGACCTGTTTTGTCAGCAGGCAACATTTGAGACTTGTTCCGGGAAGTGCGTTGACCTAAGTATTTTTGTCGACCACAAAAACGCAGACAAGTGTGATTATGCGTTGGATTGCTTGAAGCGCTCAATGAAATGGGACGAAGAGGTATATGGGCGAGAATATGATTTAGATATTTTCATGATTGTGGCAGTTGATGACTTCAATATGGGCGCGATGGAAAACAAAGGTCTCAATATATTTAACTCATCTTGTGTCTTGGCCAAACCAGATGCGGCTACCGATAATACTTACCAAAGAATAGATGCAATTGTCGCGCATGAATATTTTCATAACTGGTCGGGAAACAGAGTGACTTGTCGAGACTGGTTTCAGTTGAGCCTTAAGGAAGGGTTTACTGTTTTCAGAGATTCAGCCTATTCAGCTGATATGAACTCGAAAGTCGTAAAACGAATAGAAGATGTGAATATATTGAGAACGGCGCAATTCGCAGAAGATGCCGGGCCAATGTCTCATCCAATTCGGCCGGCTTCCTATATGGAAATTTCTAACTTTTACACGCTAACGGTCTACGAAAAAGGCGCTGAAGTAGTGCGAATGCTTCACACCTTGCTTGGTGAGAAAATATTCAGAAAAGGAAGTGATCTATATTTCGAACGGCACGATGGAGAGGCTGTGACGACTGAAGATTTCGTGGCAGCTATGGAGTCAGTGTCGGGGCGAGACTTTACACAGTTCAAACGATGGTATGACCAGGGAGGGACGCCTGAGGTTGCTGTTACTTCAAACTACAGCAAGGCAGAGCGTCGTTATACTTTAAGCTTTAAGCAAACGTGCCCACCGACGCCAGGTCAAGAAAGCAAGAAGCCTTTCTTGATACCGATATCTTTAGGTTTAGTTGGCCCACTAGGTGAAGATTATACGCTGTCCGATACGGGCAAGCTGAACGGTCAAATTTTTGAATTAACCAAAGAAGAAGATCAGTTAGTATTCGAAAATATAGATAATGAGCCAATCCCCTCGTTGCTACGAGGGTTTTCTGCCCCCGTTAAATTGACGTTTGATTACAGTGACGAGCAGTTATTGTTCTTGATGAAGAATGACAATGACGGGTTTAACCGCTGGGATGCGGGGCAAAGGCTATCAGTTCGGATACTACAAGGTCTAATTTCTGACTGTCAGAAAGGTCGTGATTTAAGCTTGTCAGAATCGTATGTCGATGCTTTTCGCGATGTGTTGACAGATAAGAGCCTTGATAAGGCAATGGTTTGCAATTTGATGATGCTTCCCGCCGAGTCTTATCTTATTCAGTTGTCTGAACAAGCCGATGTGGAGTCTATTCATCGTGCTAGAGAGTTCGTCAGGCTAGAGTTGTCGAAAAGCCTTGAGAGTGAGCTGCAGTCGGTTTATCTATCCAATATGGAGAGTGATGACGAAATTGATCTAAGTTACAAAGGTATGTCTCAACGTGCGATAAAGAATATGTCTTTGTCGTTGCTCTCTGTGAATTCGGGGTCGTTCTTTTTGGCCAAGGCTCAAGAGCAATTTAAAACAGCTAGCAATATGACAGATAGTCTTGCCGCGTTGAGTTGCTTGTTGAATTCGACTGAACGAGCTGTGGCAGAGAGCGCCCTGTCGGATTTTCATTCAAAATGGAAGTTGGATGCTCAAGTAATGGAGACCTGGTTTTCAGTTCAGTCTGGAAACGCCAAATTCTCCGATTTATCTAGTGTCAAAAAGCTTATGGAGTTGCCGGATTTTGATATATCCAATCCAAATAAAGTAAGGTCAGTGATCGGTGTCTTTTGTAATCAAAATTTGCCTCAATTCCACGAAAAATCAGGAAGCGGGTATTCCTTTTTGGCCGATAATATCATTGAACTAGACAACCTTAACCCCCAAATTGCCTCTCGATTGTTGACACCATTGACTCGCTGGCGAAAATTCGATGATCATCGACAATCTCTTATGATTGATCAGCTATCACGAATTTTCGACAAAGAAAACCTATCCAAAGATGTACGCGAAGTATTGGAAAAAACCTTACCTAAAAGCGAATAAAGTATCTAAATTACGCAAAAATGTGCGGGCTCCTGGCCCGTATGTCGTTCTACGTCTATCCTTAATCGAATACCTATTGACCGATATCGGCCATTTAATATATTTCATAACAAATCTAACGTAGACAGATCGAAAAAATCTGCTAAAAATTAATAGGATGGCTTATTTTTTTTAAGTGATTTGAAAAGTATTCCATCGAGTTAAGCATCTTTAATTGACTGTTTTGTACCAGAGACGATTGCTAGGGGTATCGTCTGAGGTAATTCAGACAGGCTCTATGTGAGCAGTGTTCGATAGAGAAGTAAGAGTTGTATCGGTGCGGCCTGGGTGCTAACTCAGTGCTAGAGCCAAGACAAACTAGTTTTCGTTTAGGTGCTAAGTGAAAAGTTTAATAATATTTTGGTGTGTTTCAAGGTAATCATATGAACAACAAGTCAGTTTTGCTATGCGGTGTTCTTGCTCTCTTAA
>ENA-OSET01005320-OSET01005320.1-sediment-metagenome-genome-assembly--contig:-NODE-5320-length-10941-cov-162.463365_pt1 | contig 10941 bp, 10 predicted proteins | sample MGYA00237882_ERZ534229 | MGnify/ENA primary metagenome ERZ534229 (study PRJEB26408, sample SAMN06266212) | sediment metagenome | isolation source: Hudson Canyon methane seep mesocosm | place...
ACGCCCAAATCACTTGACGTAAAAAGTGGCGGGGCTTTTGCGACAGCAAAAGGCGTGACGCTTTTTACGGTCAAGTGGATTTGATTGTTAGGCAATATCTAACAGTCTGTTAAATTCATCGAATAAAACTCTAAATGCTTCAAATTCTTCCTCATCAAAATTTTCACAATTATCTGAAAATTCATTTTTCCGACCAATAATTTCAAAAACATCTGTACCCAATATCGGTTCATCCTTCATATTATTTTCATCTAAAATAACGTCAGAAAATAAGTGTTCAATTACTAAGTATCTTTGCTTTAAAGAGCCTGCCGTTACGAACATAGTACGGTTCTCTGGCGTAGACAAAAGCATTCCATAGATATCTTTTGTAAGATGTTTTCTTGTTGCACCATCCAGACTGTGACTTTCAAATATATTATTATTAAGTCCTTTAAACTGCTCATTACCCTCCCTGTCATTATCAAATAACCCGATTATTTTTTGATCCGTAAGTGTTGATATATACTCTAATGATCTTCGTACTGAATCAGCACTCCCAGTACGCAAATTCTCATCGATTTGAATGCCAGACGATATGATTTTATACGGCATTAATTGCTCTCCGTATAACTTACCCCACGCTGTATTCAATATTTTCTGATCAGTCTTTCCTTCTGTTAATATCAGTGGAATACCATCGCTATTATCAAGCTCACTTAATACTCCAGCCAAACCTGCTTTAACCAATGGGAAATCATCAATTTCTAATGGATCTAAAATACCAAGCTCTTTAACTACGGCATTAAGGTAGTACAATTCACCTTCACTAGCCTTATTACATAACCTATCATTATGAGTGATAACATATATTTGACTATCATCTTGATTTTTTAATTCATCAATAAGGTGTGATTGAAGATCTGAGTGTATATGTGAATCAGGTTCATCTATTAAAATAAGACAGATGCCATCAGTATGCCTAACGATATATTCTATAGTTGAAAATATTTCAACTACTTGTAAAAATCCACTGCCCATCATTGATATTTCAAGCTCTTTATGATCATCACATTTCGAGGTTATTTTTACATACTCATCATCAGTTCGGTTTTTATTTTTAAATCGTATTGAGTAATTTTTTTTAAGCACACGTTCTAACCTACCTTCTAAGCGACTAAATCGATCTGTTACCCCCCTAGATTGTGAGTTTTCTGTTTTAAGTATTTTATTTCTTAAAACATCATGAGATTTTCCAATACTGATTTTTTTCTCTATTTGAGCATTATTATAGAATGGTTCATTTTTGGATATAGTAGAAATTGGACGTGTTTGGTAAATAAAAATAGCATCTTTTAATGAGCATTCCCTACTGAGAATATAATTAGAAAACCGTTCAAATTCACTGAATCCATCACCATTAAAAAGTCTTAGATACGAATTTTTAATTCCTGGCTTTTCAAAGCGTAACTTTAATGAAAAAACCTCTTCATCGTCTTTTATTATTAAAGTTATAGATGCACTTCCTATGCTCGAATCATGAAAAATATCATTATCATCGATAAGCCTAATCTGGCTCAAAGAAGAGAAAGGAAGGTAATAATTTGTTGTTGCTTTATAGAATTTATTCTTATTTCTTTCTTGTATTAACGTGTCATATGCTAGTTTCCATAAGATTAAAGCTTCAAATATTGTACTTTTCCCAATATTGTTTTCACCAACAATTACATTAAATTTTGCGTTACAATTTAATTCAAAACTCTTGAATGCCTTGAAGTTTTCCAATTTTATTTTGTCTATATGCATAGAATATTTCCTTATTTGATCAATGCTTAAGAGTGCCTAACGATTAAATAAGCGGCGGATAAAAGGGGCATAAATTTTGCGTCTTTTTGCAAAATTTATGACGCTTTTAGCCGTCCGCTTGATTTTTTTGTTAGGTACGGATATTACACTTATTTTAAATTTAACCCTTAAAATTATTTATAAATACAATTAGCCGTGACAGAAAGTCACAGTGAATTACATTAAAATTAAAAGCTAAAAATATTTATTTTGGTAGGAAATTAAATCATTTCGATAAATTTATAACTTAACCAAAATCGAACCTAACGACCAAATCAGCAGCCGTTTAAAGGGGTATTTTTTTGCGTCTTTTTTGCAAAAAAAGTGCCGCTTTAAACGGTCAGCTGTATTTGCTTTGTTAGGCGTAATTTTCTTATACAAATGATTTAACTAACAGAAATATTGATAAAAACAAATCAAGAATGCCCAATACAATAGACTTAAGTATTAAATATATTCCACCAATGATTGCATTTAATGTATCCATTGGTTGCATTATTGTCCCTATCAGCACACCAACAACACTATAATAAACGCCAAAAATCCCCTCAATAAGAAGCACTGGCAGTTGAATTGCATGGTCAATTAATAATAAATAATGTCTTTTATCTAATAAATAAGCTGTTTTTCTTAAATACTTTGATGGAAAGTTTACCCACCATGATATAACATATGTAGCATGACTTGCTCCATCCCAGCTCATCAAAGTTGTAGACCAATCATTTTTTCTATAATCAAATAATAAAAACACATACTCTAACTGCCACCTGCCAAGTTTATATGCTTGTTCCAGTGCTATTTCAGCATCATCACTCATTCCCCAAGCATCTTTTGGTGACGTATATTCCCAAACTTTACGCTGCATATATACATCTTTTCCTCCCCAGGTATCGGTTGTTATATGGGAAGATACTGGAATAATAGATATATTTCCCCAATTGCTTCCTTTATGTTGTTTTTGAATTATATGTTGCTCTTCACAGGTATTGTTATGTCTAATCGTATTTACCATTTCAATGGGGTGGGTAATATTACAATACCCAAATGCTAACTGCTTAATCCCCCAGCTATTCGCACAGCTTGGAGCCAACAATAGCAAACTAAAAATAGTTAATATATTTCTTTTCATAATGCTTATTTTTGTATTTTTATTATTCGGCTTTTGATTTTTGCTGTACTACTTTTTATATTTTTCGACTAAATATTCTGATACTTTATCAATCTCAGGATATATAAAAGGCTTTCTAATGCCAAGTGATTTTAATTCCTTTTGCATTTCACAAATATAATCATATTTTAAAATGGCTTTATGAATTTTTATAACAGGGTGATTTACACTACTGTTTAATTCTAAATCCCCTTTTTCAGCTATTAACTTTATAGGCTTGCTTGCATCTTCAGCATTTAAGCCAAATAACAAAAATGCTCCTTTTTGAGTTTTAACTCTATTACTTGTAAATTTAGGATAAACAAACTGTATAGATGTTAAATGTTCAGGGTCAATAATAGCTTCAAACTGTGGTTTTTCTTCCCTTATTTCATGTCTTAGGAATTTAACACTTTTCTGTTTATTGAACTTTTTAAGTTTACCTTTAAATTTTGATGCATCACAAAGTAAACTTTTTTTCGACTTCTCATTTAGAGTATTTGATAGAGGTATTTTAGCTAAATTAGAGATAACACTTATGGTATCTGAATCGTAATATTTTATTTTTTTTCGATCTATTTCAAATAAATATATTATAGCGTCATCAGAGTCCTTTCTTGCATGAAATTCCTTTTTTGTTTCACCATCATTTCGTTTTAATTTTATTATTTCTTTTTCTGCAATTGAAAAATAGATGGAGCTAAATAGCTCCTCACTGACATCAATAAGTCTTGTTGGTGCTGAATAATGTTGTATTCTACTTAGTTTATCAAATGCCGTTTTATCTGTATTAAACTCTTTATCATTAAATCTTTGACTTTCTTTATAAATATTTTCTTCTTTAGAAATATACTCATCTCTATATATAAATGGTACTAATGCAGATTCAACATAATCCTTTTTTTCGCCACGAAAAACTAAGAGATGCTCAGATTTTGCACCTATTTCAGTTGCAAAAGAAATTAACTCCGACAAACATTTTATTTCTTTATTCATTTCTCACCATGTGTATAACTTACAAGAAAGCCTAACGACAAGCTCACCTGACGCGGGAGAATATACAATGAACTCCAGTAACGCGATGAAACTTTGATATAAAACTGACCTTTGAAAACGATCTGCGCTTCCCGCGGTCAGGTGGAGCGCCTTGTTAAGTGCTATTTCCCATCATCTAATGAATTAAGATAATCGGCTAAAATATCACCATGACAAGCTTCAGGCTTACAGAAACATCCTAATCGTTTGCCCATTAACTTATACACTTCTGACTTCTTTTTATTAGCAAACTTTTCAAATTCAAAATCATAACGGTATTTTCTAATAACTTCATCTCGGTCATCTGTACTATCATACATTGAATATGGATTACCCCAATATGAACCACGCCCAATATACTCATAAAATGGGGTGCTTTTTTTAGTTTTAAATTCGACTTCTTTTTTTACATTAATTACCCTAGTAATCAATATTCTTATAACTCTTAATGGAATACCTAGAGATTTTAAAAAAGTGGTTTCTTCTATAAATTCTTCACCATCATCAAAAACAATACCATGCGTTACTTCTTCATTTTTCCAGTTATAATTCTGAATTACATCAATATTTGGGTGATTTTCTTTAAAAAAATTTATAATAAAACCATTATAGTCATCTGGGTAAATGACTAAATAATTATCCATATTTTGGATAATTTTCGAAATTTTTCTATGAAACTTGCTATAACAATTAAATGCCTCTGGATAAAGAATAATAACCCTATCCATCTTAATATAGATGCTTAACTTTTAAGTCTAAATCTGAATTTTCATTTATATACTCAACTACAAGCCTTCTATGACATAAATGAGGCTCATGTTCACTACATAATAAACATCCATTATCTAAAACATCTGGTTTAACTATTCTTTCAATATGACGCTGAGACATAAGATTTAAAAACTTATCTTCATATTCCTCCCAAGGTATATCACCTTTTTTATAAGCACTTAACATTTCTTTTGTAGGCGCTAACTCAGGAGCATGTATATATTCAACAGAACATAGTTCGCGTAAAAAAAACTTAAGATCATCTCTTTTTGCAAAGCCAGCTAATTGAGAAACATTATTCAATCTTACATCAATCAATGTTGAAACTTTCGAGTCACTTAAAAATTTAAAAAAAACTTCAGCACTTTTTTTTGTAAAACCAATTGTATAAACATTAATTTCTTTTTCTTTAGGCATAGGTTCTTATTTCTTCGAGAAAATTTGGAAAAGTATAAATACCATTAACTTGTAACCAGTAACCATCTCGCTCTGAAACCTTCCATCTTCTACCTACCCCTATTCTTAAATAAATTTCATTCTGTGATGAAATGAAATTTTTCACATCATGAAGTTTACCATCATCTTGGTGTTGTTTAGCATAATCATAGAAGCCTCTATCAGTTATAGATAGGTAACTAAAAAATGTCCACTTTCATCTGTAAAGGACGCCTTGATCTTACCAGGCTTATACTGATCCTCATGTATGCTTAATTGACTAGGGGGAACTTTGACAGTAATTATTGAGCATGTCGTAATTTCTCCAACGGGAATGTGCTTTTGCCCTATATCAATGTCAATCCCAAACCCTGAAGCTATAGAATGAGACAATGTGCTTTCCAGTATTGATTTAAACTGTTCAGCAGTTGCAATACCGACAAAATTTAATTTAGTGTAATCAGAATCTTCAATATGCGGGTTAGAAGTACTAGATTTTAGAGCTAAATCCCCTTCTAAAATAGATCCTGGCTGAATATTCAGTTCAGCACATTTTATATTTTTTAAATATGGGATGGGTCTAAAGCACTCTCCAGTATTCATATCTACAGCCGCTACACATACTTCCTCATCATAAGAAAACCTTGCCAGGTCTGTAATAATAACTTTTCTCACTTTTATTTTCTCCATGTTAAATATTACGAGCACTTAACGACTGCTTCAGTTGACGTATTTTATACAACATAGACTCGAAAACAAATAATCAAAAATATTTTGCAAAATACTTTAATTATTGCTAATCTCACTCCAGTTGAAACATCAACAGCGGATTGCTCACCGTGACTATGAGTTAGGACATAAATATGAACAATCAAGACCTCTCTGTAAAAAAATTTAAAGCTATTCTTGAAACTATTGAGTGCTCACAGTCAGCTTTAGCCTTAGATTCTTCCTCAAATAAAATAGTATTTGAAAATAGAATTAATTTTCACGAACAAAACCTTAATTTTGAAGCTATTTATACCTCTACAGTTGAAATCCCTTCTAATATAGAAACCTTAGATATTTCTGATGATGACCTATCATTAATAGATTGTAATATTAATAACAAATACGAAATTTTATTTAAAAACTTTAATGTTATTGATAATAACTCAAAACTATCAGAAATAAAAATAGAAGAGCTTTTAACTTCTATTTGTGCTTTCCATGACTTTATAAATATTGCTCAGCTTATAATCGATGCCTATTCGGATAAAAAAAACACCTACTATGCAGCAATTAGGTTAGGTGGACTATCTAATAATGAAACTGAAAGCCAAATAAAATTATTTTCCAGGGTATTCTTATCCCGTAATGAAGCTGAAATATGGGCGATGACTCAGGCTATAAGCATTGCTGACAAAACATTCGCTTACTGTGTTTTTCCTTCTTCTGTTTTGTCAAATGAGCACTATAAATTAGCCAATGCTACATTAAACTCATGGTTTAACGATGAAATTGCTAAGCGTGATAATGAACCCGATTTTCAGTTCTTTGGTACTCTATTAGCTTCAGTTCCTGACTCTTCAAATGCCGAACGATGGACAGAGTTGTGCCTTTACTTAACTAAAAAAGGCACTTTTATTTGCCAAGAAATAGGGCATACTAAAAAGCAAGGGGAACAAAATAGGTTCAAAGCCGAAACAGCAGCATCTATTGAGGACGTCACTAAATTTTTCGGATATGGTTGGCTAGCAAAAAAACTATATTTAAAAGCAAACATCAACTCTGCAATTCAAATTGATTAGCACTAACTTGCTACGTTAACACCGCGGTGACTGGCGGTTTTCCTTGGTAATGGTAGCGGGAACGCGGACGATTACCAAGGAAAATTAGCCTGTCGAACGCTTAGTTATTTAGGTTCTGGAGCCATGCGACAGATCCTTAATAACTGAGCTTTCGACTGGGTACCAGTCACCGCGGTGTTATTGAGGAACTGGAGCGCAGCTCCAGTTCCTCAATAACGCCCAAATCACTTGACGTAAAAAGGGGCGGAAAATTTGCGATAGCAAAATTTTGTGACGCTTTTTACGGTCAAGTGGATTTGATTGTTAGCCATTATACTTTTGAAGCAGATAATTTTTGTCTACCATCAATAATGATAATATTTTCAGCATTCTCTTGATTAATACTACGTAGAATTCGATTTACTTTAGCTATTTCACTATCTTTATAGCAGAGAATAACTTTTATGTCATTTATGGATTTCGATGCTTTTTTATAGATCTCAGTTTGATTTAATAAATTTCTCTTTAGCGAAGTAGAAGCCGCTAATTTGAATTCAACAATTGTTGAATCTCGTTCTCCATAAGAAATTTTATAATCAGCAGGTCCTCGACCATTATTAACTTCAGAATCTACGGAAAATGGAGTTGCAAACCATGTTAACCTAAAAATTCTTTGTATAGTATCTTCTGATGCAATAGCTTTTCCACTCTTATAAAATATTCTATATCCATCATTATTTTCAATAACCTCTTTTAAGTATAAAGACCTTTGTAGTGCTGCCTCATAACTTCTAGGTTGAATACTATAAAACTCACTACTTTCCAAAACTTTTTCACAAAACTCAGATAATGTTGTTATTAATTCACTTTTTATTTTTTCAATTTTTGCAGTTGAAATTTTTGCCGCACTATCTTTTGTATTTTCTTTATGGCGAATATAATAATCTAATATTTCAGGGTATTCCTGAATTGTAGCGCTAACAGCACGTTCTATATCTTTTTGTTTTGCCTGTACTGGAAGTCTTTTTTGAAAGTACATATTAATAGAATCACGTAGTGATCTATTTTCTAATGCATTTGTAATTTTTTTAAATTGACTTCTTAAATCACTGTGACAAATAAAAGCATCATCTTTAGTTAGAATATCTAAAGGTGTTAATAAAATATAATCGCCATCTTCTAAATAGAAATATGGCAAAACAAATGTTTTTGGTGTCCATACCATTAAATTTTCATTAAAATTACACCGTACTGAAAATGACTTTCTTTGGTTCTCTTGTAAATAATTTAAGGCGAAAGTTTGAGTATAATTAAGAAGATATTCCAGCATAATATTTGCCGTAAAATCACTTATAAAATCACGTCCTACGCCAGCACCAACAAGTGTAAGTTTTTCAATATGCGATGATGATGTAACTTGTTCATTCCCAAAATTTGAATAAAACCCATTAAAGGCTTTGATTAAATCACTAGCAAACTTTTTCCCTAGCCCTCTACCATTGTTGCCCCATTTGCATAGCCCTAACCAATTTTGTTTCACTTCTGGGAATTGAAACAGCCTAATATCAGAATTTTGATCACTTACTGCAAGTTTTTTTAACTGAATTAAGTGATTTACAACCTGAGCATGTAACTCAATATATTCAGGTTTTTCTGATGAGAACAATAAAAATGGGTCTATAAAAAGAGGAAGGTCAGCATCAATACATATATTTAATGCGCCATACGCATCAAGTACACCACCATCAATTTCAAAATATTCTGAAAAGAGTAATTTAATGCTCATAATTTCCTTTAATGGCTAACACCGCGGTGACTGGCGGTTTTCCTTGGTAATGGTAGCGGGAACGCGGACGATTACCAAGGAAAATTAGCCTGTCGAACGCTTAGTTATTTAGGTTCTGGAGCCATGCGACAGATCCTTAATAACTGAGCTTTCGACTGGGTACCAGTCACCGCGGTGTTATTGAGGAACTGGAGCGCAGCTCCAGTTCCTCAATAACGTTTACATCACCGGCCTGCGTTGTGGCGCGACTTTTGCGTTTTTTGCAAAAGGCGTGACGCAGCGCAGGTCGGGTGCATGTATATGTTATAAGCGTTTTTCTTTATGGTGCCATATTCGCAAAATATGTACCTCATGAGAATATACGAAATAACGAATAATATAATTGCCCGTTATTAGATCTCTTATCAATTCTGGATCTGGTGCTTCTTCAACGCCAACGCCCATAAGCGGAAATGTTTTTAATTGTATAATCTTTTTCTTGATAGTTTGAGCCACCCGCTGTGCCGCTTTGGGATTATGTACCTTTATAAACTCTCTTAAGCGGATCAGGTCATCAATAGCTTCAGGGGTATATGTGATTTTCATGTTTTCGGTGGCTTTAACTCTCTATCTGTTCCCCAGCTTTCTAGCCATTCATTTGCTTTGTATTCTTCTACTAATTTACCTGATTTTACTGACTCTATTGCAACGAGTGTTTCTACCCATCGTTGCTCTCCACTGACTTTGCGATCAATAAACTCTTTAATTGCTTGATTTATTAGGTAGTTCTTACTCCTATCTAGCTTGATTGCTAAATTTTCAAGTGGACTTTCGATTTCAGGTTGCAACCTAACGCTTGTAACACCCATAACTTCACCTTTACATGTATTGTCTTGTAATACATTGTAGCCCATGCCTTGCATGTTGCGCAATTATGGTGAGAATTCTTATTTTTCACTAAAGGTAAAGTGTGCTTGTGAGCTTATAACACCGCGGTGACTGGCGGTTTTCCTTGGTAATGGTAGCGGGAACGCGGACGATTACCAAGGAAAATTAGCCTGTCGAACGCTTAGTTATTTAGGTTCTGGAGCCATGCGACAGATCCTTAATAACTGAGCTTTCGACTGGGTACCAGTCACCGCGGTGTTATTGAGGAACTGGAGCGCAGCTCCAGTTCCTCAATAACGCCCGCATCACTTGACGTAAAAAGGGGCGTGTTTTTTTGCATCGCAAAAAACATGACGCTTTTTACGGTCAAGTGGATGCGATTGTTAGCCATTTTATAGTGAGCCTATCAAACTTTTAAAACGACTACGATTTTGTTTTCTTGAAGTCAATTCACTAATTAAAAATTTGAGGCATTCTTTTATAGCCGTTGCTTTTTCTAAACATTCTTCATCACTTAGATTGTGAACGCCTTCACTAAGAATTTGATAAAGCTTACCTAACGGGTTTAAACCATCAGGTTTGAGGTATGATGGAAGAGCATTATTTGCTAGTTTAATTTTATCACTCATAGGTGATTCTTTTCGTAGCTCAGCTATAGCGTCTTTAATTTCATTAACATTTTCAGAACATTCAATATCTTCTTGTAGCATATCCAATAACTGAAAAATATTACCTTCAATTATTCTGCGAAGATAAGAAAAAGAGCCAATACCATAACCATGTGAAATACACACCATAGCTTTTTCATAATTATCTGAATCACCAGAAAAAAACTTTTTTAATAATTTGTCTTTTTCTAAGTGTTTTCGAGGTAACTCTCCATATTTTTGGATTTTTATCGTGCTTTCGCTAACTATTTGGTCAACTAAATATTTGTGATGTTCTTTTCTACATGATACACATGTGAATTTAAAAGATGATTGCCCTGTAGATAATGATTTTACTGGCATACCTGCACCACTACCGTACTTTTCCATATCTTGGAAAGGTCTAATTTGTTGACAGGTTTCACAAAAAGCATCTATTTCCTTGATCCATAAACTACTACGGTTCATTTCAGGCTTCTTAAACTCCTTCCATGCATATAGTGGAGACTTTTCTAAAATATCTTTAATATGCTTATTTGTGAGTTCTTCCATTATTTTATTGTGGACTACCTGTTTTAAAATGGCTAACGCCAAAATAAGCGGCGGTAAAAAGGGGCGCAAATTTTGCGTCTTTTTGCAAAATTTGTGACGCTTTTTGCC
>ENA-OSET01005321-OSET01005321.1-sediment-metagenome-genome-assembly--contig:-NODE-5321-length-10941-cov-17.678663_pt1 | contig 10941 bp, 11 predicted proteins | sample MGYA00237882_ERZ534229 | MGnify/ENA primary metagenome ERZ534229 (study PRJEB26408, sample SAMN06266212) | sediment metagenome | isolation source: Hudson Canyon methane seep mesocosm | place...
CCCGATACCGATGCCCTGGATGTTACTGACCGAACAACAACCAGTTTGTATGTAGAAAAATTTGAATCGTGGCGTGTAACCATGACTTATCCAACCATTAATGCTGCTAGACAAGTTATCGTCTTTATTGCGGGTGAAGCCAAAGCAGCAATTGTGAAGGATATAACCACTGATACAGTGCAAGGTTTGCCAGTACAGCGTTTGGCACCACAAGGTGAGTACTACTGGTATATGGACGCTGCAGCTGCAGGTCAGTAGTTAAATGAACTTATTGCTGGCGGTAGATATTGGCGGCACCAAAACCTTATTTCAGTTAAGTAATGAAACCGGTGACGTTATTGCCGAACAAAGCTATGCCAGCCAGCAGTATGAGTCCTTTGATCTTTTATTAGGCGAATTTCTCGGCCAACAAGAAATAACAAAACAGTCGATTGTTAGTGCGTGTTTTGCTGTTGCCGGACCGGTGGTGGGCAAGCAAGCCATCATCACAAACCTGCCTTGGAAACTTGATGCGGATAAACTTGCACGAGACTTTTCTATAAAACATATCCAGCTTTGTAACGACTTTGTCGCAGTAGCTTATGGCATTGCTTGCTTAGCCGATGATGAGATTGAAGTACTACAAGAAGGCGAAGCTGATCTTGCAATGCCTAAAGCCGTTATCGGTGCAGGTACGGGTTTAGGGCAGGCATTAATGTTTCCTGAAAATGATGCCTGGAAAGTGGTGGCGACGGAAGGGGGTAATGTTGATTTTGCACCTACCGATCAAAAACAAATTTTGTTGCTTGAACATATGATGCAGCGTTTTGGCCATGTTTCTTATGAGCTTATTGTTTCAGGTCCTGGCTTAGTTATTATTTATGACTATCTTCGTGGTTATGGTCAACGAGATGAAGATCCTGATTTACGACAGGCGATGATTGATGGTGATCCTGCTGCAGCAATGAGTGAGTTTGCGCTAAAGCAGGACGATGAGTTGGCAATTGAAGCATTGGATATGTTTATTAAGATTTATGGCGCGCAGGCTGGCAATTTGGCTTTGAGTGTTATTCCAATGGCGGGTTTGTATATTGCTGGAGGTATTGCCGCCAAAAATCTTGAACGTTTTCAAGATGCTGGCTTTCTTGATGCCTTTAGAGAAAAAGGGAAAATGCAGCATCTGGTCAAAAAAATTCCTGTCTATGTCATCTTACAAGCAAAGGTTGGATTAATGGGCGCTAGATTATTAGCACTACAAAGCGTTGTATAATGACTGCATGAACGATAAAAATAACTCTATTCTAATTGATGTTGAAACCTCATATTTAGTTCAGGAATCACAACCTGAAAAATCTCGTTACTTATTTTCTTATACGATTACCATTAAAAATCAAGGCGATAATCCAGCTAGATTATTAGCTCGTTATTGGAAAATCACGGGTGGTAATGGTCATGAACAAGAAGTAGAAGGCGATGGTGTTATCGGCTTGCATCCTCATTTAAGTCCAGAGCAAACCTTCACTTATACCAGTGCTGCGATGTTAGATACGCCTGTTGGTATGATGCAAGGTCACTATTTGATGTTAGCGGATGATGGTGAACGATTTGATGTTGATATTCCTGCATTTACATTAGCAGCACCACAAACCTTACATTGATACAAATAGATCATGCTACGGAGTAGCAATGATACATTGTCCAATAGAGCCTACGGCACAAGTACTGCCATCAGGCCAGATAGCAGAATCAAAAATAGCATTATCCAGTTTGCTGCCGCCTAAATTTGCAGCGGTGAGATCAGCAAAAGAGAAATCTGCATTTGTTAAGTCAGCATAAGATAGGTTGGCTTTTTGTAAATTGGCACCAATTAAGCTGCTATTTTGTAATTGACTGTAACTTAGATCAGTAAAACGCAGATCGGCATAAGCGAGATCTGCGGCTATAAGAGAAGCATTCCAAAGGCTTGAGCCAAGCAATTTACTACTCCGTAACTGAGCACCATTTAAGTCTTGCTGATGTAGGTCTGTTTTAGCTTTTGAGCAGTTATTCCAGTTGATATTGGGACCTGCAACTGTTTCACAATTAGGCAATGGCATTGGCAGTTTAGTGGGAAATACCAGAGCTAAGCCTAGGGTTACCGACATGATTAAAAATATAGCCATCAGTGGCCAAAATAGTCGTTCTTTATGTTGGCGGTATCTTTTTAATAATAAAGTGCGTAACTGACGGTATTCGATATCACGGTCGTCTTCACTGCTACGCCTCTCTTCTTGCGTGCGTTTTTGTAGGTTTTCATCTGAGACTGTTACTTCGGAGTGACGGCGATCAAAACCATCTCGTTCATCGAGATTTCTTTTAGAGCGTTCAAGTTCTTCGGGTTCCGTACGATTACTTAGATCAGTAACAGTGGAAATAAGCTGCCATGATTGTTGATCAATACTGACCTCATCACTATCTGATAAACGACCAATTAATATCTTGTTTTTGATGATAGCGTTAGAAAAAGGCCCTAATACAGTGCCATTTTCACGGGTATACCAAGTGGTGATTTTTTTATTCATCATTCAGTGTTTCCCTTCGGATCGTGCTTGATACATTGTTGTAGTGTAGCAAACTATTTCAAGACCGAATAAATACACATAAATACGGGGCGATATTGCAAAGTGACGAGCTGTAATGTCGCGGTTTAAATGCTTTGTGAAGCTCTAGCTTATGCAATAGTTTGATACACTAGGCTTGCTGTGTATCAGTAAAAATGGTCATTGATATGTTGATTCAACAAATGCTACAAAATTCAGTAGGAACAATTAAAGAGCTTCCTGCCAATTTATTAGCCAATTTAACCGTTGGTCAACGTGTTGATGCTGTTGTTTTGACAAATGCAATGATGGCTGAGCTTGTAAAGCTGCGTGTTGCCGACATCATGTTGGAATTAAAAACCCCAATAGATCTAAAACAAGGACAGACAGTACAATTAGAAGTAGTGCAAACTGCAGATGGCAAACTAATGCTGAAATTGGTGCAGGCTAAAGATGCTGTAGCGATTACCAAACTCAATAATCCAGTATTACCCCTAACTTTAAAAGTAGGTCAACAACTACCGGTAGAAGTGCTTAAAGTGCTTGATGATAAACGCTTGTTACTAACAACAAAGGATCTTGCTCAAGCTATTCCTCAACAAGTGAAATCAAAACCCAATTTGCAACAGAGTCAACAAGTTCCCGGGCAGCTTAAGCCTGATCCCGCAAACATTAAGCAGATCTTGCAAACAACAAAACAAGATACCTTAAATATTCAACAAGTTGCTGCAACAGCTAAACAAGACGTGCCGCAACAAGGTGTGAATAAACCGCAAACTGCCACTATTAAGCAGCAATTTGAAATAGATATTTCACGATTGAATGCGACATTTAAACCTAATGAAAAACTAGTATTGGAAGTGGTTGGCCTTAATCCGTTGGCAATAAAATTAAAAGCAGATAATAGTCAGCGCAATACCTTGATTTTAGACAAAATACGCCAACTCTTACCGCAGCAACCGACAGCAAAAACTAATTTGGATGGGCTTGTGAAAGTCCAACAGCAAAAGACAGTATCTGAACCTGTGATTAAGGAAGTCAAACAGTTATTGCAGCATGTATTAGAAAAACCGGCAGTGGTGAAACCTGACGCGTTTAGACAAGCAATACAAAATTCAGGTGTGTTCCTTGAACGTCAATTATTAAGTAATCCAACGAGTAGTAATCAAGACTTTAAAGCTAATTTATTACGATTAATTACCGCTTTGGAGTCAGTGATCACTAAAGGTAATCAAACTATTTCATCAGAAATAAAAGTAGATATAAAGTCTTTACCTCCGCAGGCTCAATCGGCTTTAGCAGTATTAACTAAAATGCCACAAGACTTATCAAAATTACCGGCACAAATACAGACTGCACTTGCATCGATGGGCAAAACACCAACGCAGTTACTATCATTATTAATGGCGAGTTTTGGCAATTCTTCAGAGTCAACATCTGATGTTAAGTCTCAAAACCAAACAACAGTATTAGGTCAAACCATCAAAGCGGCCGAAGTTTTAGCTGACAAACAGCCACAAGTACAAAATCGGGTATTAGCTGCAGAACTAGTTGTATTAAGAGAGTTATTAAGAGAAGTTGAAGGCGTGCATGCCAAAGTGCAATTTAATCAATTATCAATGTTGAAAGATCCTGATTCACCGACAAACCCTAATGTATGGTTGGTGGATCTACCGTTAAAAGATAAAGATCGACTTGATATTTTGCAGATGCGTATTGAGCAACATCAACGTAATCAAAATGATGAAGATGAGGATGCTTGGAATGTGCAATTGACCTTAGACACTCAAAATCTGGGTCCCTTACAAGCCACTATTAATATGTATGCTGAAAGTGTCAAAGTGATGTTATGTGCTGAGAGAGCGGAAACTGCAACATTACTGGAAGAGAATATGGCGATCTTAAATGCGGATTTAGAAAAGTTAGGTGTCAACATCAATCATTTAAGTTGTCGCTGTGGCAATGTTTCAGTAAGTACGGTTTCAGCATCAAACTTTTATCAAACTGATTCTTTAGTTGATATATCTGTATGAGCCATATAAACAAACCTTTACAAGCGATTGCGCTGCAATATGATGGGGAAAATGCACCAACAGTAACCGCATCAGGTGAGGGCGACATAGCAGAAGAAATTATCCGCATTGCTAAGGAGCATGGCATTCCATTGCGGGAAGATGCCATATTGGCAGCATTTTTAAGTGAGTTAGATCTTGGTGATGAGATTCCTCCTTTGCTGTACCGAGTGATTGCCGAAGTGATTGCCTATGCTTATCACATAGCCGGCAAAGTTCCTGAAATAAAAGATAAAAACTTAGCTGATTAAGTTTTTTTTTTATAGGGAAGTGAAAAAGTACTTGTTGTGAAAATACCAACACATAACAAATAGGATTATATAAATACGGTTAAGTGTTGATTTTTATAAATAAAAAGGATACTGTCTTTATCGTTACTTATAGATGGTTTTCGCAATGCGGCAAAGATGTAACTGATGGAAATGGTGATTGACAGCAAATTTGAGCTAGATAAAGAGCTCACAATACAACAACAGGTAGTGCCTATTACGGCCTCTGATGTTGATGATTTGCTTGACTCTAAAATTATTATAGCCAGTGCTAATATTTCAGATGTGGCCTTTATGGAAACCATGTTGAAAATCAGTGGTTTTTCCGATATTACCGGTGTACATGATGGTGAAGGGGTGATCGCGCACCTTCGCCAAGGCATTAAAGATGATATTTGTGATGTCGACTTAATTGTCTTAGATAGTAATCTCACGGATATGAACGCCCACGATCTTCGTTCGATCATGGACCAGTTTGATGAATGGCGCTTGATCCCAATTATCGCTTTAACTAAAGAATCGCAATGGGATCACGCTCAAATCTTGACCGATCTAGGTCATGCGGTGACTTCCTTACATTATCGGCCATTAACAGCAGAGTCTTTTCCCCCAGCGGTGACTACGGCATTAGCGGTTAAAAGAGAACGAGATGTTGTTGCAAAACATCAAGCAAAAATAGAAGACGAGTTGGCTAATTTGAAGGTCATGGAAGCTCGATTAAAATTTTCTCTTACCCACGATGATTTAACTGGCTTATCAAACCGCCGTCGCCTAGAGCAAGCTCTTGATTTGTGCCTGACACAGACATTAAATTTTAATAGCAGCAGCGCTTTATTCTATATCGATTTAGATAGCTTTAAAGTATTAAATGATGCTGAAGGACATGAAGCCGGCGATGAATTACTGATCCAGGTAGCAAATTCTTTACGCAGCTATTTTGCTACCGATGATACTTTAGTACGCATCGGTTCCGATGAATATGCTGTGTTAGTTAATAACCTTGATGAGGCATCAGCATTGGATCATGCTGAAGGTTTACGTACCTTGTTTGATGGTTACAGCTTTGAATTTAATGAACATTTTTATCATTTATCGGTGAGTATTGGTGTCAAAATAATTGAAGGTATCAATGAGATATCTTCGGGGGAAGTTTTGTCTCAAGCCAATCAAGCATGTTTCACCGCCAAAAATCGTGGCCGTAATCGTGTTCATTTGTTTAGTTTGGCTGATCGTGAAATGCATGTTCTTCGTCATAATGTGAAGTGGGCACCGCGTATTCGTGCAGCATTAAAACAAGAGAACTTTCTATTAGAATTCCAGCCTATCCATTCTTTCTCCGCTGGCAATGTCACACATTATGAATGTTTAATTCGAATGCGTGATGAAGATGGGACCTTACATTATCCAAACTCGTTTATTCCGGTTGCTGAGGCGATGGGATTAATTCATCAAATCGATTTGTGGGTGGTGAATCGAGCATTTGATTTGCTAAGCATGATGGCGCCAGAGATTTCGATTACCATCAATTTATCGGGTAATATTTTCCTCGATCATAATTTATATCCCTTAGTGGAGAAAAAGCTCGCTCAGACAGGTGTTGAGCCACATCGGGTTGTATTTGAAATAACGGAAACTTCGGCCATTTCAAATTTTGAACAAACCAAAGCAATGGTTGAACGCTTACGTTCTTTAGGGTGTCGTTTTGCTTTAGATGATTTTGGCGCCGGATTTAACTCTTATAGTTATTTAAAACATTTCCCAGTCGATATATTAAAAATTGATGGTGGATTTATCACTGACTTAATTAATGATTCTGTTGATCAACTACTGGTTAAGTCCATGATCGATATTGCACATAGCTTAGATAAAAAAGTAGTCGCAGAGTTTGTCGAAAACCAAGAAACGATGGATTTATTACAGAGTTATGGCGTGGATTATGTTCAAGGTTACCTCGTTGGAAAACCTCAAGCGTATTTACCAAATCTTTAGTGAATTTCTTGAATATGACTGTTTTGGATGTCGCCGCCATGAAGCCGACTGATTAAGTGTGCTTCTTCATCACTTAGGTTACAGCTATCAATTAACTGATTAATGCCGACACCTTTACGGGCTAGGCGAATAGCATGCTCGTAACTTTGTTGCGTAGTGGTTCCTAAATCTAATGTATTTTGATGTTCTTTGAGTTTATTCAAGGTTTGTTCAAAACGTAAAATACGCTCATCTGTGCCAACCGCGCCAATGCAAAGTACCGACAATTGATTTTGCAAACCGGCAATTTTTTCTGCTTGCATGCGATTTTTTTTAAATAAACGCACAATGCTCGACACTGTAATTAGGCCGAGAAAAGTAAAAGCTGCAACAAGAATATAAGTTGTCATAGCGTTGTCTCCTACAAAAATTGTTTTGAGTTATACATATTCATCAAACAAGCCATGACGTGGTGGTCTATCGGTTTTTTCATCGTTATCATGTTCATTCTTAGTATCATTTTGTTGTTTCTTTTGTTTTTCACGACGTTTATCTTCTGGTGGTGGATTAACCAGTAAAGAAGTTGATGATGGTTGAGTGGGAGTAATGTCTTCTGCCATATCATCAGCAATCTAAAATGTTGAATAATCCGCAATTTCTTCTTCGGTTAATAATTTATTCACATCTATTAATATTAATAGTTGTTGTTCCCGGCTACATACGCCTTGAATAAACCGAGAACTATCGTCACTGCTCACAGTCGGCGCTGTTTCGATTTCAGATTGATGTAAATAAACTACTTCAGCGACACTATCTACTAACATGCCAATGACATTTTCATTTACTTCAATAATGATGATCCTAGATGACTCTGTGGATTCTGTCTGTGCTAGGCCAAAACGACGACGAGTATCAATAACCGTAACTACATTGCCCCGAAGGTTGATAATGCCAATAACGTAATCTGGAGCCCCGGGAACAGGTGCTATTTCACTCAAACGAAGCACCTCTTGTACCTGCATTACATTAATGCCATACGTTTCGTCTTCAAGTTGGCAAGTCACCCACTGTAGAACAGGATCATCTGCGGCACTGTCTTTTTGGCTCATTGTTTATCAGTCCTTCACTTCACATTCAAAAATATTGGTTGCCAAATAGATGGCGGCCTATATCGTTATCAAAATATAAGCACTGTTTGTGCCACTTTTTTAGTTATTCTGATGACTAATCATCGGCCAATTAATATTGACATAAAATCAGTACCTTATTGAAGATTGTACCGTTTTTAGCAATGCTTCGATAGAAGTCTACAAATCAGCCATTTTTTTTTAAAATGAATTTTCGATTCGGCTAGATGATAAGCTTTTTATGATCATTAAACTTGGGGCTTAGCAGGAGGTTTAGTGCCTGTTGATGCACTGTCAGGTATTTCTGAAATATCTTCAACTTGGCTTGTTGGTCTGCTAGGTACAACTTCTTTTTTTGTTGGGTCAAATACATCTAAAGAACGACGACTTTCTTCATGACCTAATAATACTAAAACAACACGGCGATTCTTTTTACGACCTGCTTCAGTTGCATTGTCAGCAATAGGTTTAAACTGGCCATAACCGACCGCGGTCATTCGGCTAGGCTTAAGACCATAACGTTCTAATAAATGTACTACTGAGGCTGCACGGGCGGCAGATAATTCCCAGTTTGATGGAAAACGAGGGGTATTGATTGGATTATCATCGGTAAACCCCTCTACATGAATTGGGTTAGCTGAGGTTTGCAGTATGGCTGCAATTTTACCAATAAGGGGCACAGCTTGTGTTTCAAGGCGTGCTTCGCCACTACCAAAGAGCACGTTTGACTTCATCTCTAGTTCTAACCAATCATCACCTTTTTTGATAGAGACATCATCACTATCAATAAGGTCAGATAAGGTTTCACTTAATTGCTCAGATAGTTCGTTAATGGTTCGAATTGTTTCTTCTGCAACGGGAGGAGGGGTATAGTCAGGTACCGACGGTAACTCGATATTGAAAATGGGTACATCAGCTATGCCTGGTTGAGCTGATACTTTGCCATCTCCTCTGCTTAATTGACCAACTTGAACCGGTTCAGCACTGCGAGGGCTATCAGAAAAAACAGACTCTAAAGTAGTGGATAAAACGCGGTATTTACCTTCATTGACCGATGAAATTGAATACATCACCACAAAAAATGCAAACAGCAGGGTAATGAAGTCGGCATAAGATACTAACCAACGTTCATGGTTTTCGTGCTCAACAACCTTTTTTCTGCGAGCCATGGCGGTTTATTGAAGATATGCCTGTAAATGGCTTTCAATATTGCGCGGATTATCACCATTAGCAACAGCAACTAAACCCTCAATTAACATCATTTGTATATTACTCCGTCGACCAACCAGTGTTTTTAATTTATTGCCAATAGGAAGAAATAGTAAGTTTGCCAAACCAACACCATAAATGGTGGCAACAAATGCGACCGCAATACCTGAGCCTAAGGAGGATGGATCTGCTAAATTACCCATCACGTGAATCAATCCCATAACTGCACCAATAATACCAATTGTAGGTGAATAACCGCCCATTGCTTCATAAACTTTTGCAGCTTGTATGTCATTTTCTTCTTGTAGATCAAGATCTGTTTCTAAGACTTCTCTAATAACTTCTGGTTCGGCACCATCAGAAATAAGTTGTAGACCTTTTTGAATAAAAAGATCCTCTTCCTCCATTGAGAGTGACTCTAAAACGATCAAGCCTTCTTTACGAGCTACTTGGTTCCATTCTAAGATTTTTTCTAAAGTTAATGCAGCAGAGTTTTTAGGTGGAAATAGTACCCAAGTCAGTAGTTTAAGTGATCGTATAAAGGTATTGAGTGGTGTCTGCAACATAACTGCACCGACAGTGCCACCGAGCACAATTAACAGTGCTACGGAATTGAGAATGGTTCCAAGGTGTCCGCCTTCTAAGACTTGTCCACCAATGATGGCGCCAAAACTAAGGATAATACCTATTAAGCTAAGAATATCCATGACTATGAGATTTCTGCGAGTTGATGGCCGATGTCTACTAGACTAAGCACTTTGTCTGCGATGCCGGCAGAGGCAACCGCCATTGGCATCCCGTAAACGGTACAACTTTGTTCATCTTGTGCCCAGACTGAACCACCTAGATTATGAAGTTTTTTGCAGCCATCACGGCCATCTGATCCCATACCCGTTAATACGATTGTTAATGTTTCAGCAGGACATATTCTAGCGACAGATTCGAGTGTGACATCAACGCAGGGTTTGTAGGTTTGGCTTGCTTGACCATCTTCGATAGCCAGATATTGTCTGTTTTTATTGCCTTTAAGCAACATTTGTTTACCGCCTGGAGCTAAATAGGCAGTGCCAGCAACCAGTACATCACCATCTTGAGCATGTTTAACGTTAATAGCGCACTGGTCATTAAGCCTTTCTGCAAACGAAGGTGTGAAGGTGGCCGGCATATGTTGAATCAAGATAAGTGGATAAGGAAAGTTGGCGGGCAATTGTGTCAACACCTTTTGTAATGCGACTGGTCCACCGGTTGATGTCGCTAAAGCAATAAGCTTGATTTTGTTAGGTAGCGATGATGAACGTTTTATTGATTTTGTTGGAGCAGGTGTTGCTTTGAGTGCATGTCTGACATGTATTTTACCGCGAAAATCCATGGCTAAATTGTGCAGACGTTGGCGAATTTTTTGATGGGCAACACTGCGATCTTCAGAAAGATCTTCAAAACGTTTGGGTAAAAAGTCAGCAGCCCCAGCTTCAAGTGCATCTAAGGTTGCCCTCGCGCCTTCAGTTGTCCAAGTAGACAACATTAATACTGGGATCGGATGAAGCTCCATAATTCTTTTAACAGCACTAATACCATCCATAACGGGCATTTCCATATCCATTGTTACGACATCTGGTTTTAATGCAAGCACTTGCTCAATGGCCTCTTGTCCATTGCTTGCTGTACCTGCAACTTCTAATCCTGGATCGGCAGTGATTATTTCGGCAAGTCGTCTTCGAAAGAAAGCTGAGTCATCAAC
>ENA-OSET01005322-OSET01005322.1-sediment-metagenome-genome-assembly--contig:-NODE-5322-length-10938-cov-3.077617_pt1 | contig 10938 bp, 9 predicted proteins | sample MGYA00237882_ERZ534229 | MGnify/ENA primary metagenome ERZ534229 (study PRJEB26408, sample SAMN06266212) | sediment metagenome | isolation source: Hudson Canyon methane seep mesocosm | place: USA:Hudson...
GATGTGGTTCAGAAATGTGAAAGTAGGCAGGTTGAAGCAGTAGTTGGAGCCGCAGTAGTTGAAGCAGTAGTTGAAGCCGCAGTAGTTGAAGCCGCAGTAGTTGAAGCAGTAGTAGGTGACGTTCAGCTTACGTTCACTGGTGACTGTTGGTTCAAATTAAAGAATGGCGCGGGTAAAAATGTTTTTGCGGCATTGAAGAAGGCGGGTGATACATTGAATTATTCTGGGCCACTACCTTTTAACATCGTCCTAGGTGATGCAAAGAAAGCGGAAATTGTGTTTGAAAGCAAGAACATGGATCTTCGGCCATATACGGCAAAAAATGGGCGTGCAGCCATAACACTTTCAAAAGACTCAATGTGAGCAGGTGACAGAGAAATTTATGAAATTTGAATCTCCAATCATACGTCGAAAATCAAAACAGATTTGGGTAGGAAATGTGCCTGTCGGAGGGGACGCTCCCATTGCTGTTCAGAGTATGACGAATACTGAGACGTGTGATGTCGCAGCAACAGTTGGCCAGATCAATGCACTTCAGTTAGCAGGCGCAGATATTGTTAGAGTTTCTATTCCTACGATGGAAGCGGCGGAAGCGTTCAAACAGATCAAGAGTCAAACGACGGTGCCTCTGGTTGCAGATATCCACTTTGATTACAAAATAGCATTAAAGGTGGCAGAGTATGGCGTAGACTGCCTACGAATCAATCCTGGAAATATAGGTAAAGAAGACCGTATAAAGGCCGTAATTGATTGCGCTAAAGAGAAAAATATCCCGATCAGAATTGGTGTGAATGCAGGGTCTCTTGAAAAAGATTTACAAAAAAAATATGGTGAGCCTACGCCTGAAGCATTGGTTGAATCCGCGATGCGGCATGTCAATATTCTCAGAAGTCACGATTTCCATAACTTTAAAGTTAGCCTGAAAGCATCGGATGTTTTCATGACTGTTGCGGCGTACAGAATGATAGCCGACCAAATAGAACAACCATTACATTTGGGTATTACTGAAGCCGGAGGATTTCGCTCTGGCGCTGTTAAATCATCAGTTGGCTTAGGAATGCTATTGATGGATGGTATCGGAGATACAATACGCATATCTCTTGCGGCAGATCCGATCGAAGAAATCAAAGTAGGTTACGATATACTTCGCAGCTTGCGCCTGAGATCCAAGGGCATTAATTTCATTGCGTGTCCTAGTTGCTCTCGGCAGAATTTCGATGTTGTAAGCACAATGAATGAGCTAGAAGGTCGACTCGAAGATATTAATACTGCGCTAGATGTCGCCATAATTGGCTGCGTTGTGAATGGCCCAGGTGAAGCTAAAGAGGTAGATCTAGGTCTGACTGGTGGCTCACCGAACAATCTGCTGTATCTCGATGGTAAACCGCATCATAAAGTAGGTAATGAAGGTTTGGTTGACGAACTTGAAAGAGAAATTCGAGAACAGGTTCGAATTAAAGAGTCGTTAGAAGAACAACTTATCGCGAAAGTGTAGTACTGAATTTTCATCGCGTAACAAATTTAAAAGGAATAACTTTTGGCAAAAATCCAGGCAATTCGCGGTATGAATGATCTACTGCCTGCGCAATCTCCGGTTTGGCAATATTTTGAAAACCAAGTAAAGCAAGTGTTGCTTAGTTATGGTTATCAAGAAATAAGAATGCCTATTGTTGAACAGACAGAACTGTTCAAGCGTTCTATTGGTGAAGTGACGGATATTGTTGAGAAAGAAATGTATACCTTTGAGGATCGAAATGGAGATAGTTTGACACTCCGCCCCGAAGGTACGGCATGTTGCGTAAGAGCGGCGGAACAACATGGTTTACTGTATAACCAAACTCAGAGACTATGGTACACGGGGCCAATGTTTAGGCATGAGCGGCCGCAGAAAGGTAGATATAGACAGTTTCATCAAATTGGTGTGGAGTGTTTTGGTTTCAAAGGGCCTGACATCGACGCCGAGCTAATTTTGATGACAGCAAGGTTGTGGAAAAACCTAGGGTTATTGGAACATGTAGTGCTTGAAATTAACTCTCTTGGTTTGCCGCAAGAGCGCAAGCGTTTTAAGGAGGCGTTGGTTAGCTATCTTGAAAATCATTTAGACGATTTGGATGAGGATAGCAGGCGAAGGTTGAGTTCTAACCCCTTGAGAATACTCGACAGCAAGAATACGCGTACGCAAGAAATATTAAAAGATGCGCCTTCGTTGTCTGAATTCTATGGCGAAGAAACAAAGAAAGATTTTGATGACCTTTTAGCATTTTTAGATCAAGCTAAGATCGCCTACAAGGTTAACCCCGGTTTAGTGAGAGGGTTAGACTATTATTCCAAAACCGTGTTCGAGTGGGTAACCGATGCGTTGGGTGCTCAGGGCACAGTTTGTGCTGGTGGACGTTATGATGGCCTGGTAGAGCAGTTGGGTGGAAAGCCAACGCCTGGTGTAGGTTTTGCGATGGGCATTGAGCGGCTTGTGTTGATGCTCGAATCCTTGGATATGATCCCTGGTCACGTGCATGATACCGTAGATGTTTTCGTAGTCGCTGCGGGTGAAGGTACAGTGAGAAAAGCCTTTGACGTAACGGAGTCTCTTCGAACCCATACTTCAATGCGCATTGTACAAAATGCGGGTGGCGGTAGTTTTAAGAGTCAAATGAAGAAAGCAGATAAATCAGGCGCTAGGGTTGCGTTGATAATAGGCGAGCAAGAGCTTGAGAAAGATTCAGTGGTATTGAAACCACTGGCAGGGGGAGGGCAGCAAGAGATTGTCGCCTGTGAAGACTTAAGAACAAAACTAATAAATTTTTTTAGAATAGATTAAAGGGGTACGTTGTGGACGAACTTAGAACAGAAGAAGAACAAATTGCCGCACTCAAGAACTGGTGGAGTAACAATGGCAATTCCCTACTAATGGGAATTGGTTTAACTGTAGCAGTCTTCTTTGGTTGGAAAGCCTTTGAGAGTGGCCAGATTAAACAGAAGTCAGAAGCATCTCAAATGTACCAGCAGTTGATTAATGCAGCGATGACGCAAAGTATCGAGTCTGATGACTCTGAAACAATTGCATTTTTAGCAAACGATTTGAAAAGTAAGTTTGAGGATACTGAATATGCTATTTACGCTTCTCTATTTATTGCCAAAGCAAGTGTAAAGAATAAAGATTATTCTACAGCGATATCAGAGTTGGAATGGGTGCTAACGAAAACGGAAGACTCTAAGCTTCACCATATAGTAAATGGTCGAATTGCCCGAATTCTCTCAGCTCAAGATCAACACGAAGAAGCGTTGGCGCGATTGGTGGCAAAAGACCCTACTTTCGAAGCGAATTACTTGGAAATTATTGGTGATATCAAGAAAAGAACAGGTGACGAGGATGGTGCGATAGAGTCATACAAAAAAGCATTTTCATTAACTAAAGGGTCTCCTCAATCTTTACCGCTATTAGCAGTAAAATTGTCAGATCTTGGCGTGAACCCAGATACACTTTAATTATTAATCTAATAGACCTTCTATTTAGAAGAAGGTCTCTTTTTACATGATAGGCAGGGCAGCAAAAAGCATGATGCTGAAATTAGACGTCATCAGAATCATCCGACATATTGTTTTATGTTTTTCAATTGTTTTAGTGGCATCGTGTAGCTCAGAGAGAGTTAACGAGCCTAGCGAACTTGAGAAATTCAAAGATAAAATTTCAATGAAACGCCTTTGGAAAACATCTGTTGGTACAGGTGACGATGGGCTAATGTTGCAACTTTCCCCCGTCTTACTTGATCAGAAAATTTATACCATAGATATCGATGGAAACCTCTACGTAATTGATACTCTCGATGGAAAGGATGTTTGGCACAGGGCTTTGGACGAACGTGTCAGTGGGGGCTTAGGGTTTGACAATAAGCATTTGTACTACACAACGTTTCAAGGACAAATTGTTTGTATAGATAAGAGCAATGGCGATGAAAAGTGGCGACAAACATTATCTAGTGAAGCGGTAGCGGCACCTGCGAGCAATGGAGCTCTTGTCATGGTTCAGGCCATTGATGGCAAACTTATGGCATTTAATACCGATGATGGAACCCAAAAGTGGCGTTACGATAGTCTGGGGCCAATATTGTCTCTTAGAGGAACGCCTACCCCCTTGGTTAGTCAAAAATATACGATTACGAGTTTCGCTAATGGTGAGATGCTCGCTTTTGACAATACCAATGGACAGCCATTTTGGAAAGCAGTATTAGGTTTGCCACAAGGTAGAACTGAGCTTGAAAGACTAGTAGACCCAGATGGCCAAGGTACGCTAGATGGTGACCGCTTATACGCAGCCGCATATCAGGGAAAGGTCGTTTCTTTGGATGCACTTACTGGTCAAGAAGTTTGGTCTAAGAGTGTTTCATCTTTCAATAGTGTGGCTGTTGGGTTTTCCAAAGTATTCGTTACGACTTCTGACGGGGATGTCGTAGCGCTTAACCAGAGCAGTGGAACTGAATTGTGGCGCAATGAAAAGCTGAAGTATCGACGGCTCAGTTCGCCAACTATATTTGGTCAGACAGTGATAGCTGCCGATTTCGAGGGCTATCTTCACGTTATTTCAGTTGCTGATGGCGAAATACTAGCGAGAAAAAAACCCGATTCAGAAGGTATCATGGGGAATGTGATTGTTTCGGGTGACAAAGTTTATGTCTATGCCAGGTCAGGGGACATTGTGGCTTACAAATTGTATTCAGATATATACCCTCTCATGCTTGATTCAATGTCAGGGGTAGTTAAATGATTCCGGTTATCGCACTGGTAGGTCGACCGAATGTTGGAAAATCTACCCTGTTCAATCGCCTCACCAAAACTAGAGACGCCATCGTTGCCAATTATTCAGGGCTAACGAGAGACCGTAAATATGGCGAAGGGACCGCACTAGAAAAGAAATTTATTACCATTGATACCGGTGGAATCAGTGGAGATGAAGTCGGCATTGATGCTGCAATGGCTGAGCAGTCATTGTTAGCGATAGAAGAAGCTGATCTCGTGTTTTTTGTTGTCGATGCTAGGGACGGTTTGACACCGGTAGATGAAGATATCGCGCAACATCTTCGGCAAACGGGAAAACGCTATACCTTGGTGGTGAATAAAATTGACGGTTTGAACAGCGATGTTGCTGCCAATGATTTTTATTCATTAGGAGTCGAAAAACTGCATTTGACGGCTGCGAGTCAGAACCGTGGTGTGACATCTCTGATTGAAGATGCAATGAGCGACTTCCCAGAGCAAAATTCTGAAGACGTAGAGGCGACTGGTTGTCGAATCGGTATCGTAGGTAGGCCAAATGTAGGAAAATCAACACTTGTTAATCGGCTATTGGGAGAAGATCGTGTGGTTGTTTACGATCAACCAGGTACAACGCGAGATAGCGTTTATATTCCGTATGAGAGGCGAGATAAACCTTATACATTGATCGATACTGCCGGTGTTCGACGTCGAAAAAGTGTGAAGGAGACGGTCGAAAAATTTTCAATTATTAAAACGCTACAAGCGATAGAAGATTCGAATGTCGTCATTATTGTCATCGATGCGCGAGAAGGTATTGTAGAGCAAGATCTGCATTTGTTAGGGTTTGCAATGGACTCTGGGCGCGCTCTTGTTATCGCCATTAACAAGTGGGATGGGATGACCCAAGATGACAAAAAAGAAGTAAAAAGAGAGCTATCTAGACGCCTCGTTTTTGTCGATTATGCAGAAATGCATTTTATATCCGCTAAACACGGAACTGGCGTTGGTGACTTATATAAATCTGTCGATCAAGGCTACGCATCAGCATTTGGAAAGTGGTCAACTAAGAGATTGACGGAACTTCTGGTTGATTGTGTTGCTGATCATCAACCACCTATGGTTAGAGGCAGACGAATTAAATTGCGATACGCTCACCAAGGAGGATCAAATCCTCCTGTTATTGTTGTACATGGTTCCAAGACCGAAGACTTACCTGACAGTTACAAGCGATATCTTGAAAACACGTTCCGAAAAGTGTTAAAGGTAAAAGGAACGCCGATTCGCTTTGGGTTTAAGTCGGGGGATAACCCTTTTGCAACGCCTAGTAACACGCTAAATGAAAAGCAAAGAGCAAAAAAAGTTCGCGTTACAAAGTCGAAAGAATTTGGTTCTAGGCGCGGCAAAAAATCGACACGTACAAGAACTGGAAAGCAGCCTAAATGAAGCGTTTTATTTAGTGAGGTGAGGCTTTGTGACTGAGTTAAATCAACGTAAATGTCCCAATTGCGGTAGTTTAAACTTGTGTCAAAATCTAACAAAAATGACTGCACAAAGTCGGCTAAAAGTGACCGAATATGCCAGCTCTTGTTGGTGTATGTCGGTAAAACTCACAACAAAACAGCGTGAAAAAATCTCTGAATTTGAAGAAATTTTAACAACTTGTTTGTTTTTTCTATATTTGTTAGGCAGCCAATCTTTTGAAGCGTTGGTTTAAAACGATTAGTTTTTAATTTTCCGCTATCAGTCAATGCACTTCCGATGCAGTATTTACTAAAGTTGATTGGGTTTAGTTGCTGCTGTTTGACCAGCGTTAAAAATGAAGATGCGCAGGCTTTACGGTCCCGTTTAAGTTCAGCAATCCACATTTGTGGCAAACTAACTTGCGTTGCAACGTTTGAAGATTTAAAACTAATAGACAAATCCAGCGTTAGACGCTCTGTACTGTCTTTATTCATTAACGTGACTCGCTGGTATTTCACGAGTAAAGCTGTCTCCAAAAAACTGACATGATGATGCAAGCTCGCTTTTAGAAATTGCTTGGCATTTTCAAAATCTGGTTTGGTTGCACTAAGCTGTATACGTTTTTTAATCGTGCGTTGTTTATTATTTTTTAACTTCACCTCCATAAATGCGGTATTGGTGTCACGGTATCGACGAAACCGAACCTTGTTTCTGTTCAGTTTTCCATTATGGTGAGAGTGATAGAAAAAACGATCTGGCGTGTCGAAATAGGTGGTTTCATAGTTAAATAATCGCCGCCCTTCTAGTTCTAGAATCGTATATTCGTCTTTTAGATCAGTCAGAAATTCGGTTAGTGAATTCATTGGTAAAATAAATTTGGTGTCTACCCTATCCATCAATGCAGCTCTCGATTGATCCGCTAAAGAATGGCTCTTAAACCCTTTCAATAAAGGTTTAATGGCTACATTTTCAGCCACATGCGCGGTTTGTTTAGGTTGGTAAACAAGTTCTCTTTTTTTTGGTTTCAAAGCTGTTGCGACATTACTTCTCATCACTAACCGCCTTGTGGAACAAATGCTAACGCTGCATCAATACTCATACTGACATCGCCTTCTGAACCGAGGTCTCCTATCGAGTTAATCGTAATCGTACCCGTGCTACCTAAAGCGATTGAACGTACTCCACCCATTGCACTTTCATCGACTTCGAACAACAACAGGTTAGTCGCAAAACCGTGTAAAGCATGATCTCCTTCAACGTAATCCGGGGCCTCGATAAACACCTGTAATACATAGGGTTTAAACGCGTCACGGGCATCAGCACCAATAAGCAAGAGGCTCACTACAGATGGAGAAGTAAAATCGGCTACAGAGTACTGCAATGCGTCAACTTCGAAGCTTGCGTAAAATAAACTGGCGGTAACCGACTGACCTTCAAGATTGGTAAAAGTGAGGGTGCCGGTATCTGTGCCTTCATCACTTTGAACAGTTGCCGTTAAATTAGTTGTTGGCGTAGACGTAACACAATCCAATGCTTCGTCATTTATCGGATATTCTGTTTGCTCAGGCTCCAGACCAGCTATGGCGCTGGTAAGAAGCTCACGCTGACTTCTGATATAACCTTCTTGCCCAACGGTACCCGAGCCTGAAATAAACGCTCTCATATTGGTATAAGCCGACTCCGGCGTGGCAGTGATTTGTTTAATTCGGTCAACTTCTACCAGTAGTGCTTGTTCATTCCAATGGGTAGTCATTAGCTCATTAAGCGTACTGTGGTATTGGGTTTTATACTGCTCTATTGCATACAATCGCGAAGCAATATTGATATTACGATATAAGGGTCCTGTATTCGGTTTAAATATATTCACCCCGGTAAATGCGGCGTCGGCACCCCAAGGAATATAGTGAAATAAACCATCATCAGGGTTCTTATAAATATAGTAATTATTAGCATTACCTGTCGCAGAATCCCATTGACCCGTTAGTGTTTCAACTGCCCAGTAGCGGATAAATTCATCGATATCGATTAACTTCCCCAATGTGGCGACCAAAGTTTCATCATCTAAAGCCAAGGCATTCGAAACCTGGGCAAGATCTGTACGGTCATTTTCTGATTTGTTGGTTTTCTTTTCGAACTTGTCGTTGGTGTAGACTCCAAAATCAGCGATCTGTGCCTCGTACAGGTTACCGCCTTTATTACTGAAATTACGTTCAAGAAAAGGCTTTTTTATATTCTCTACGTTCGTATAAACGCCAAGATCTTCGCCATTAACCGTAACCCTAGCAAAATTACAACGCGGTGCCGCCAACCCCGCTTTACGGAACATATCGTAAGCCATACATTGGTGAGTGTGACTTGGGTCCTGACGGTCATTATTGAGCGTCATTCTACTCATTTTATTGTAAGTTCGATCGTCAACGAAGGTATTAAAATCTAGTTTTAGTGATGGTCGAATACGTGAAATAGAGCCTAAAAATCCTTTTTTTCTAATTTCAACATAGGGAATTGACACGCCATCTATGGTGACAGTGGCAACAAAATCAGTGAACTCATAGTCCTCGAGGCATTCACTCGATGCAGATGCGAGCGTGCGACCCTCGGCTCTCAGGTTTGTAAAGTCTGCAGCAGACATTTGGATTTTCACATCGACAACACGTTGTGGGTCAAACAAATCATCACTTGTTCCTGCGCCTAAATTGATAGGTTCATCGATAGGAACATCAAAATCTGATTTATCAGTATCAGTCGTGCTTCCGCTAGTTCCGCAGCCGACACAGAGATACGACAACATAAAGATTGCTAGTACTTGCTTGGTTATGATTTGTTTTTTTGTTTGTTTGTTTATAAAGTACGAGCTTGACATGGATTACCCTCTTGCGTTTTATTATGTCGTCTTTCGTTAGTGACAACACAATATGCGATAGGGTTAAACTGCGGTATAGGAAGTTCTTACAAGGAGGTATGGACAGGTATCGTCAGAGTGGTTTCTGTCCACTGGTTTACCTTACTCTGAATATCAATACCACCGCCATGATGGCGCATGATGGTTTGGCAAATAGTTAGACCTAAACCAAGTTTATCTGGGGACTCTTTATCCGAATAGAAAGATTCAGTAATGTGTTCAAGAACGCTATTTTCAATACCGACCCCGTTATCTTTGAGTCGAATAGTGAGTAACTTCTGTTGCTCAGCGCTGCTTATCAATATCGATGGAATATCCTCATCCCCAAAACGCTTCGGCTTTAATGCTGAACAAGAATTAATGAGCAGATTAACAAAAACTTGTGTCAACGCGATGGGATGACAGTGAATTAGTTGATTTTTATCAACCTGCAAGTGTACTTTAATTCCCCCCGACTTAAGCTCGCTTTGGCAAAATTTAATCGCTTTATCGACCAGAATTTTTAAATTAACAGTCTCAAGTGGGTGGGTTTCTTCAGGCCGCGAAAAGTTTCTAAGGTCAGTCACGATATCAGAAATCCGCAACTGTTGTAACATCACATCTTCCAAGGCCTCAGCAACTTCTTCATCTTGATTGATTGATTTCGCGAAACCCAGAGCTTGCGTCGAGATATTTACAGGGTTGATAATCTCGTGGAGCAAACCATTCGCCATATGGCTCAGTGCTTGATGTTTTTGTTCGTGTATTAATTGATTTTCAGTCGCTTTAAGCGTTTTAAACGTTTCTCGTAGTATTTTATTTTTATCATTCAGCATAAATTGCATGGCATACAAATTAGTGTAGAGCCATCGACTAAACACCGCCGTGACGGGCGCAATTAGCATACACATAAATGCAAACCAATTCGTCAAGATAACAAACACTTCCTCCCCCCACCGCTCACCATCAAAAAGTAATGCGCTTGCGAGTGATAAAAGCAAGCCATTAAGGCATAGTATAATGAGTGTGTGTTTAATCGACATGGTGATAAAACCAAGTGATGCAAGAAAAAAGAACAAACCAAAAATCGGTTTAATTCCGCCGCCTACGGATACAAAATGCAAATAGGAAAAGAGCGACACCGTGGTAAAAATCATATACACCATTAGAGGTGCCGCCTGCCTTACAGCTCGAACACGATGAGCCACACCTAACGAAACTAGTAATGTGCAATAAACATAATTTAGTGGATGAACCGCCGCACCTTGTTTGGTAAGAATAGAAATATAAAACAAAGCACCAACAAAAACTGAAAGCAATGACAGTTCTGCAAAAATAGGCCGTAACTTATTATTAAGTTGAAAGTGATAAAAAAGATCAAACTCTCTTTGCTTTTCAGTCGAGAGTTTTTTTAAGTCAGACACACCCGTTAACAAACTCATCGCTCAATACTTTCTTGCAGCTGTTGAATTTTTAATCGCTTTATAAACAGTATTAACTCCGGTAAACGCCGAAAATCTAACTTAGTTAATATACGCTCTTTGTGGGTATAAATGGTTTTATAGGAAACACCCAATTGCGCGGCAATTTCCATTACAGGCATACGTTGTGCAATCAACATAGCAACTTCTTGTTCTCGCTCTGACAACAGATTCAGTTTTTCAGCAGCACAAACAGACTCTTTTAGCGTTGCCCGACCAGGTACTAAGCGATAACGCTCTGCATCAATATACACCTGTCCCGTTCGAGTATAATTAAGTGCTCGGCTTAAGTCATAAATCGCTTGTGTTTTTGACACCACCGACTTAATACCTGAATCAAGATAAATTGATAGTCGATTGCGG
>ENA-OSET01005323-OSET01005323.1-sediment-metagenome-genome-assembly--contig:-NODE-5323-length-10937-cov-5.068785_pt1 | contig 10937 bp, 19 predicted proteins | sample MGYA00237882_ERZ534229 | MGnify/ENA primary metagenome ERZ534229 (study PRJEB26408, sample SAMN06266212) | sediment metagenome | isolation source: Hudson Canyon methane seep mesocosm | place...
TTAGCAGAAGTACCGTCAGGAACTCAGATAACCATAACTAGAGTTGTTCACCATGGGTGGGGCACAATCGGGAGATACTGGGCGGTTCGAGGGAATATAACTACAGATGGAACAGAAATGGAAATCGAGCTACCATCCTTCTATTTAGTTCACCCACAACCGTACTGGATTAATGGAAAAGCTGAAAGTGTGCCAATGCCGGAAATCAAATACCTGGTACCGTGCCAGCCGGCAGCTTAACAAGGCCATCAATTTGACCGCTTTACGCTGCGCTCCAAGCAGCAAATTATGGCGGCGTTAATCGTATGGAAGTATCGACCAAACTTATAGATTTCAAAAATGTATTTACGCTTATAGGTTTGGCGTGCTTTATATATAGCTTATATTTTATCCTTACATTGCGCTGGAATATCCCTGCGCTGGACGTTGATTCACTCATTGAGGTTCGCGGCAAAGCTACGGAGTTTTCTTGTACCGTTAAAAGGGAAAGAAGACATAGTACATACAGGTATGTCGTGTATTCGGATGCATCAAAGTACACAAGAATAGATGCTTCAGATCTAACTATGTGCCAAGAAGTCGATAATGGACATTATGATTTGTCTCAACCTCTGGATATGTTAGTGAATGAGCACAGCGAGATAATCTCATTGAAACTTGGGAATGTAGTTGTATTTGACCTAGGGAAAGAGGTGATGCACGCGTTTCGTTCAAGAGTTTTATTGCTACTAATTGGTGTGTTCTTCCCTTTATACTACGTAACTAAGTTCTATTATCTGCGTGTCTATTTACTGGAGCAACACGATTAACAAAGCAATGAAAAATCGCCCACAAAAGAAAAGGAGTGGGCTGGACTCGCTAACGCTCGCCTTTTATTGCGGCGTTAAATGCAAATGAGATTCATAGTATCGATTTTATTTCTATTAGTGTCAGCAACAACTGATGCTCTGACGTGCGCCAAGTATGTGCCGCCGAATAACGAATCAATTCAACTAGAGCAAGATGCTGGTGTAACGTATTTCTCGGTTCCAGCCATTCTAGAAGGATTAGAGGTGCAGTCCGTTACTTTGTGGGCATATCCTGTAAAGGATTTCTCGGGGGAATTAGTTGCACCACTAGCATTTAAAATTAAGAACGGGGTCGCCAAAGGGCATTTTGCAATCACAGTGCCTTTTGTTGCGGCTGAAATTACGGTTACCTACTCGAAAGATCTGTGTGGTCCAAGGCTAGAATCAAGTGTCAGCATTTAACAAGTTTGTTAACGATCGCCCTTTGGGCTGGACCGCTAAAGACGCTGCTTCGCAGCAACGCGGCCCGTTACAAAAGCGTTGAACTAAACCGCTTCGCGGTAGCTCCTTTTGCCAGCATCTGCGCTCTGCCATTTAAATTATCTGATATTTGACCACACTTAATTTGTCATTCCATTTCAATATGAGGAGGCAAGTTATGACACCCTTACGCAAAAAAATGATCGATATTATGGTGCTGAAAGGATTTTCTCCTAGCACCCAATCAACCTACCTATATGCCATTGAGAAAATTGCTCGATACTATCACCGGTCGCCGGATCTGCTCGATTCCGGCGATATTGAAGCTTACTGCGTGTATCTCTTGAAAGAGAAAAACATGGCCAGCGCCAGTGTCCGAGTCATTGTCAATGCGGTACGCTTTTTCTTTCGGCAAGTTTTACGGCGATCCCTGCAAGAAGTCGTCATACGTTACCCCAAGAAACCACAACGTATTCCTGAATTGTTAACGCGAGAGGAGGTCCGCGCCATACTGTCCCATGCACAGAACCTAAAACACTATACGCTATTGGCCACCGGTTACGCTGCCGGTTTGAGAGTCAGTGAAATAGTCACCTTGCGAGTACGAGATATCGATACACACCGGGCCTTGCTGTATATACGCCAGGGTAAAGGCAATAAAGATCGGGCGGTATTTTTAACGCCATCACTCCTGTTGGGTCTGCGCCGCTACTGGCAGCAGTACCGTGCTCACGACTGGTTGTTTTACAGTCATGACTTTCAGCACCACATTACTATCACCGTTGCGCAAAAAGCGTTTCGAAAGGCAAAAGCGGCTGCCGGTATCACCAAGCACGGCGGTATCCACAGCTTACGTCATGCCTATGCGACCCATCAATTGGATGCTGGATTACCGACGCATTTATTGCAACGTCAGTTGGGGCATCAGAGCTTAACCTCGACCTTGCGCTATGTGCACTGGCTGCCGCATTACCACTCTAACGGAATAAGAGAGGTTGATCTTTTGATCCATCACTGACAGCCATACACATGTCGCTAACAACAGCGCAAGTACTACAGCGGTTTCTACCCGCCTATCGACACACGCATAAGCTGACGCCGCAACAAGCGAAAGTTACCAACCTCCTGTGCGCCTGCCATACGCAAGCTCTGGGTGGTTACACGCTACGTTGTGATGACTGTGGTCATTGCAAAGATTACTTCCATTCCTGCCGTAATCGCCATTGCCCGCAGTGCCAGCGACAAGCCTCTGAACACTGGTTGCTACAACGCCAGCAGGACCTGTTACCGGTACCGTACTTCCATGTCGTCTTCACCTTGCCGCACACACTGAATGGGTGGGTTCAGTTGCATCCGGAGGTACTCTACCGGCTTTTCTTTCAGGCGGTTTCATCCACGCTAAAGACTTTTGGGCGTGATCCCAAACGACTAAATGGCGAGTTGGGCTGGACATCGGTGCTACATACTTGGGGGCAAAATCTTAACCAGCATGTGCACACCCATTGCCTCATCCCCGGTGGCGCGTTTAATACTGACACGCAGGTGTGGCGTGAAGCCAGATCAACGTACTTGTTCCCGGTCAAAGCGCTGTCCCGGCGCGTACGCGGCGTTCTGGTATCGAGTTTACGGAAGGCCTATGACCGGGGAGAATTGTCGAGAATTGAAGATCACGCGGAAGTAGACCGCGTTTTGAATACACTAATGCACTTGCCGTGGGGCGTATTTAGCAAGCCAACATACGGGCATACGGATACTGTATTAGGCTATCTTGCACAGTACACTTATCGCATAGCCATCAGTGACCGCCGTCTGTTAACGATGGACGAGAACTCTGTGAGTTTTAAATACAAAGACTATGCCGACGACTATCGGCAGAAGGTGATGGCGCTGCAGGGGACCGAATTTGTCCGTCGGTTTCTATTACATGTATTACCTCAAGGCTTTATGCGTATCAGGCACTATGGATTTATGGTCAACTGTCAGCGGCGCAGGAAACTCGCTCAAATCAGGCAGTCATTGTCGACTGCGGCGACAAGCGTCAGTCGACCACCACGCACTTGCCCGGAAAGCGCCGTGGCGGTTAAAGCGGTTCTGCCAACAAGCTGTCCCCGATGTCACTGCACTCACATTCGAATAATCACCCGAGAAAAAATCCGGAAACGATGACTCTAGATGACGGTCCATCAGTGGGTTTTAGACAAGGTGCTGGGTAGCATCGGGATTCACAGTGGACGGCGACCAAAAAATCGGCTTAAATGGCTCTTATAAAGCCGTCGCCAGAGATAGTTTAGGGAAGAATTTGTTGGCATAGCCAATAAGAAACGAGCAACGCAGTCGACTCAGACCATCGAGCTGACATATTCCAGCGAAACAATCCCCTTATATAGAAGCAGCGACCACAAAGCGATTCTGTCCAACAGGCGTTTATACGCCATGCTGCGCACACCGCATAAACGCTTAAATGTTAGTTGGATAATACGATGATAAGAGAAATCGAAGATAAAGATGTTCCAGCACTATTTCCAGTTAGAATTGTCACTAAAGAAAACCGCATGTCCATAGATGAACTTGCGTCTATAGGCATCACTATTGAGTCTATGCGGGCTGCTATTCGAGGCACCCACAAAGGATGGTTGGCTGAAGAGAATGGAAGAGTTGTCGGCTTCGCGATGGGCGATTCCGAGGCTAGTGAGCTAACCGTTATCGCATTGTTACCGGAATATGAAGGTAAAGGTATCGGAAAGAAGCTACTTAACAACGTCGAACAATGGGTTCATTCAAAAGGGTGTAGATCCATCTGGTTAACTACCGACACGGACACCAGCCTTCGAGCATACGGTTTCTATATCAAGCACGGCTGGGAAAACCTAAAAATTGAACATGGTCTTAGGTACATGATCAAGAGGTTTAATTGATTGGTGTCATCGCAGTAAAGTCAACTAACAAGGCCATGAATTCGGCCGCTTTAAGCTGCGCTTCAGTCAGCAAATTATGGCGACGTTAAGTGCCCAGCAAGTAGAGAGTATCTTTACTGAAATCCTGTTCATTCGGCCATTCGATAGATGAAAACCCGACTTTTACACTTTTGAAATAAGCTTCATCTTTCAGTTCTGTAAAAATACCTTTTTCTAAATATGGAGAGACATCAAATAGCTTCTCTTCTCCATTCTCAAATTGAATTTGAAGTTTGTATTGAGGTAAGGGTAGGACAGATTTCACTGATGGATTCATAATAAACCTATTTCAACGGCTCAATTTTAAACACACTTTCACCATTAATGGCTAGCTGCCAATCTGCCATTAAATCTTCTTGATGTATTTCTATCCAAGCTTCAACTAGCTTAGCCTTACCTCTAGGTAATTTACCTGCTAATACGCTGCCTGTTGGAATCTCAAATACAGCCTCATCACCTTGGTATTGAATATGGATGTGAGGTGTTTTTTGTTGTTGATTATCAAAGTAATACATACGTATAATCAGACCATAAAACATTGATATAGTAGGCATTTTTCACCATAAATATGTATGTTTCAAATAATTATACAGCACTTAACAAGGTCAGGCACCCGACCTTCGGTAATTAGCACTTTTTTTGCGGTGGATCTGCAAAAAAGCCGCCAATTACCTCCGGCTGGTGCTGCTGGTGTTATGCGTATCTAAACGATGGATTTACTCGATGTTGAAAAATTTATTCATATGGATTGCCTTTCTGCCGGCTCATGCAGTGGCGAATATTATTGAATGCAAAGATGAAAGTGGGAAAACTATTTACGCTGACAATAGGAGAATGTGCGCCTCTACTCCAATTTCGAAAACGCCAATTGTAAATAGCTTTCCATCAACTGCTAAGTCGCTTAAAGGTGAAATTAATTACCGTTATCCGCTGAGAAATTACGGGAAAATATCAGGGCGTTGGGATGTTTATTATGAGGCTGGTCTAAAGGGTAGCGATCCAGTGTTGTTTGAGTCGGCCAGATCAAAACTTGAGAAGACGCTGTCGCAGGTAGAACAATCTCTTCCGTTGAGTTCTATGACGCTGTTAAAACCATTGAAAATATACCTGCTGTGGGGAGAGGCGTCTCCACTTGGAGGGAAGAAGAGTGGTATGCGTTATGTTCGAAAGGGGGAGCCAGAGAAGCACCCTCACTACGACGCCAGATGGGAAGACTCCATTATTATATACAGCGCTAAAAATCTTGTGTATCTATCTGATCTATGGACAAAAAAGGCGCTTACTCATGAGTTTTCTCATGCGTGGCACATACTCAATTGGCCGGACAAGTATTCTGAAATATATATCCCATGGAAAAATTCAAAGAACCGCAAGCTTTACATCAATGTAAAAGATATTAAAGGAGAGCTTATCTCTTCAGCTTATGCTGGTAAAAACAATCTGGAATATTTTGCCGAATTGTCTGCTATATATTTTGTCGGTGGAAATTACTACCCTTTTGATAGGGTAGGATTACAATCATATGATCTACAAGGCTATCAAATGGTAGAGGAGCTATGGGGTGTAAACTAGCCAAGCATAACAATCGCAGTCTGGCGGAACAAATTTACTCCGCTTTGCTTCGAAAAATTATCCGCAGCTGTGGTGTTATATGAAAAATCAAATTGACACCTGAGTCGTATCGGGTTACAGTCATTTTATGATTCTATCGTTTAAACATAAAGGGCTCGAGAAGTTCTTCAAAACGGGAAAAACTTCTGGCGTCCAAGTAAAACATTCTAAGCGGCTTAAACTAATACTTGGTCGACTAAATGCTTCTACTTCTCCAAATGATATGAATTTACCAGGATTATTTTTGCATCCTCTAACCGGCAGCAGGTCTGATATATGGTCTGTTCGTGTTAGCGGTAACTGGAGAGTTACCTTTCGTTTTAACGGGGAACATGCAGAAATCATCAATTATGAAGACTATCACTGAGGTGTCACTATGCTTATGCACAACCCACCACATCCGGGTGAAATCATAAAAGAGCTCTGCCTTGAGCCCCTAGAGCTAAGCATCACTGCAGCAGCAGATGCTTTAGGTATTAGCAGAAAAACATTATCTAGTATAATCAATGGTAAAGCAGGTATTAGCCCTGAAATGGCGGTACGGCTTTCTATTGCTTTCAATACTTCATCTGAAAGCTGGATGCATCAGCAAACCCAATATGATTTATGGCAAGCAGAGGCACACCGTAAAGAACTTCGTGTTAAGCCTTTAATCGCAGCATAGAGCATATAACAATCGTATTAAGTCGACTCCAAAAAGCTGTGCTTTTTTCCGCAATTTATACAGGCGTTATACAAAAAGGTTCAGCATTGAATAATTATCATATAAAAGTGTTCGTAAACCACCTTGAACTTCTCAGTAAGTTTCTTACGAAAATCGAAGTGCATGTAAATTCTGACCCATCTATTCTAAAGGCTAGGTTAATAGATGGCATGTTGCCTTTATTTGCTCAAGTTGAGATTGCAGCAAGTTTTTCTCTACGTACGTCCTGCCCTATTGCAAGTGTGGGTGTAGTATCATTTTCCCAAGAAAATAAGTCATTCTTAGGGTTACAAGCGCAGCTGCGAGAGACTGTCGATTATCTTGTTAAGTTAGACGATGTACCTAGTGATTTATCTGGTTGTGACATTACAGATATGGCAGGCCCTGTAGAGGTTAAGCTTCCAGCCTTCGACTTTATAAATAACTTTGCATTTCCAAACTTCTTTTTTCACTTAAGTATGGTATATGCAATAGCAAGAGCCAGCGGTATGCCAGCAACAAAGGGCGATTTTGATGGTATTCACAAATATCCGACTGGGTTTTCTTTCGAAGAATGAAAGCGTATAACAAAGGTAGCCAATTGACCTCCATAAGCTGTTTTGGTTTTTGCAAAAAGACGGAAAAACATAAGCCATCTTACTCCGGCAATTTATACAGGCGTTGTGCCGACAAGCTCCACCAAATCACGCTGAAGACTTCTTGATAATAGTATCAATAGTGATACTGTAGTGGTCATGGCACCGATCAAAGATATCCTCACTCAAATGAAGCGAAATCCGAAAGGTATTCGGTTCAACGACTTATGCAAGGTCTGTGACGAATACTTCGGTGAGCCTAGGCAGTCGGGGTCAAGTCACAAAGTTTACAAAACCCCGTGGCAAGGTGACCCTCGAGTAAATATTCAAAACTCCAAAGGCAAAGCTAAACCTTATTAGGTGAGGCAAGTTCTACAGGCCATTGAGCGTCTGGAGGCCCAAAATGACTAAAGACTACGACCGTTATACATATCGCTTAACTTGGTCTGAAGAAGATCAGGAACATGTTGGTCTATGTGCAGAACTCCCAAGCTTAAGCTGGCTTGATAAAACCCCCGAGAAGGCATTGGCGGGCATAAGAAAACTAGTAAAGGGCTGTTTGGCTGACATGGCCAAAAACAAGGAAAATTCTCCTGAACCAATTGCCATTAAAAGTTACAGCGGCAAATTTATGGTGCGTGTACCGCCCGAAACTCACCGCATGCTTTCAATACAAGCGGCTGAATCTGGCATTAGTTTAAACCGGTTAGTATCGAGTAAATTAAACTAGTCCGCGCATGTAACAAATCAAGCAACCGGACGGTTTCACCACCGATTCTTTAGGCGTTGCAAAGAGAGAAAAAATGTGAATTTCAAGGTTTGGCTAAAAGTTAATGCAGCAGATAAGGCACTAGCGCCCCTTCGAAATAATCTGATATCTCTATTTAGCGAAGGCGATTCGGTGATAGATATAGGTTGCGGGAGTGGTGATCTACTTTTCAAATCCGCTCGCAATATTCGATCTGGATATGGCGTTGATCTAGACGAAGCTATGATTGAATATGCTTTGAAGAGGCTACAGCTTGAATCGATTTCAAATTTGCAGTTTGAGTGCTTAGATGCAGCTAAGCTCAAAGCGAAGGAATATGATATTGCTACATGTACGTTATGTCTTCACGAGCTTACAGAAGATCGTGCTTGTAGTGTTTTGCAAACCATGAAAGAAGTGTCAACCCGAATTTTAGTAGCCGATTATTTTCGCCCAAAATCAATTGGGGCTAAGATTGGTATCGAATTTGATGAAATGATATCCGGTCACTATTTTCGTTTTAGAGCGTATAGGAAAGCAGGGCAAATTCCTGAATACGCTCGCAGATGTGGTTTAGATGTCATGCAAGCTATAGAAAGTGACATTGATGGGATTACCATATGGGACTTGAAAAGCATAACAAGTTGCTCCAGCTGACGCAGCGGCCTATGTTCCTTTTTTGTGCCTCCGCTGCGCTCATTGTTGCACAAAAATCCACTACAGCCACCGCGCAACTGAGCAAGGCGTTATATGTACTTAATAAGTTGTTTGTCGCCGCCAGAACAAGATCATCAAAAAGTCACAAGGACGTCAGGTATTTTGAATCCGGATTGATTAAACTGCCCACTTGTTCAGTCACATTTAGGCGATATTTCGATAGAAAGCGACTTCAATAGGAAGTTAAACAATTCGTTGATTTCGAAATAAGGAAAAAATCATGAAATCTACTTACTCTTCGTTATATCTGTTACTTTCTGTATTGATAATGAGTAGCGGAAGTCATGCCCAAGATGACTTTCCTCTGCTCGAAGGTCCCTATCTCGGGCAAATCCCACCGGGTTTAATCCCTGAAACTTTCGCTCCCAGTATTGTTTCGACAAAGGGGTGGGAATATAGCGGTGCTTTCACACCTGACATGAAAGAGTTCTATTTTATCAGAGAGAATGCGGAAAATAAAAAACAAGAATTTGTGGTTATTAAGAATAAAAGTAATCGATGGCACGAGACAGTTATATCGCCCAGAGTGGGTCAACCGTTCATCTCCGTGGATGGTAAGATCATGTATTTGGGAAAGCGGTATAAGGAGCGTAACGGCACCGACTGGTCAGAGAGAAAAAGTCTTGGAACACCTTTCGAAGACATCCGCATCATGCGCCTCACCGCGTCAGCAAAAGGAACCTATGTTTTTGACGAAGTAGGTTCAGATGATGGAGATACTGTTCTTCGATATTCGCGGCTCGTAGACGGCAAGCGTGAAGAACCTACACCTTTCAGCAAAGAGATTAACACCGGAAAATACAATGCCCATCCCTTCATTGCACCAGATGAAAGCTATCTCATCTGGGATGGTCAAAGAGATAGCGTCGTTCGTAATGCTGATCTTTATATCAGTTTTCGACAGCAAGATGGCTCATGGGGTGAGGCTGTCAAAATGGGAGACAAGATAAATACCGAAGCGTCAGAGTTTGCTGCGGCTGTAACTCCAGATGGTAAATATCTTTTCTTCAATCGGAATATGGGCCCAGACAATACAGATACATTCTGGGTTGATGCTCAGTTTATCGAAGACCTCAGGCCCAAATAATGAACAACATAACAATCGCAGCAAGTGCGACGCCAACGGGCGGCGCGCCTTCTGCGGGCGTTAGCACCCCTTGAGAAATCGGAGCCATGAATAAGATTTACCTAGCACTACTTATTTTAATTACCCCTTTAGTCTCATTAGCTCACCCGGATTGGAAACATGAATTGGAGCTTTCTGAGCCAACCAAACTTGTTGGCAATGTTAGGGCATTCGTCGCAGACTCCGCGAATGTTGATTTCGTTGGCGGTGGCGGTGAAAGCTGGTACGGGATTCAAGTAAGGGTTGATCTCCCAGAGAAATATGATGGGAAGTGGGTTACGCTCCTATACAAAGGGGGCCAAAGTTAAAGTCAGGTGAAATTCAAAAGCTAGGAGATAATGTTCAGTTTAAAATATCGAAAACTGAATGGGTTCATCTAAGTGAACTTAAAGAATTTCAAATTTTATCCGATCATCAGCTAAATGAGCTACTTCGAGCAGCCTATGAGTAAAGTGCTAACAAGGCCAGGCACATTCGCCCCTTCGGGGCTGGACCTCCGCACTGCGTGCTCCGGCCCGTTACAAAAGCGTTAGCACACCATCAGGTATTACGACTCTCTTTTACATCATCAGCAAGCCAAGACTTGATGAGAGATTGATAAGGCATGTCGCGTTTGTTTGCTTCGATCTTAATACTATCTAGCAAGCCTTCGGGTAACCTGAGTGAAATGGTTTTAGTTGAGGGTTTTAGGTTTGGCATTGCAACTGATCGAGCCTGCTTCCAGTCAACATAATCGCTGGAATCATGCTTTTCCCAAAAAATTCGTTCTTCGGCCTCAGTTCTAAATTTGGGTATGGTTTTAACTTTGCTCATAAATGTTCCTCTCTTTCCGGTGCATGTCACGAGCTGAAATTACACGGATCAACGTATCATCGGAGCGCAACGTAAAAGTTATATGCAGCAACCTAGCGTCATTGCTTACCCCCAGCGCGTGATATCGCATTTCTCTTTTGCTATGTTTTTGGTCGTCCAAAACCAGCAGAGGCTGGTTAAAAAATACTTGCTCAGCCTCAAAGCGGCTAACAGCATGTTTTTCTTCACTTTTTTGCTCGTTTCCAACGTCCCAGTCAAAGCCTGTAACTTGTTTCCAATCAATCATTATTGTATATTGCCATCATATACATTTATGTCAAGTTCTAACAAATTGCTCAACCACCGTTCCGCCAAAAAGCGGCCTCCACTGGACAGTCTAAAGCGTGCTTCGCACTTGGCTGCCGGTTAGCAAGGCGTTGTTA
>ENA-OSET01005324-OSET01005324.1-sediment-metagenome-genome-assembly--contig:-NODE-5324-length-10935-cov-3.424295_pt1 | contig 10935 bp, 9 predicted proteins | sample MGYA00237882_ERZ534229 | MGnify/ENA primary metagenome ERZ534229 (study PRJEB26408, sample SAMN06266212) | sediment metagenome | isolation source: Hudson Canyon methane seep mesocosm | place: USA:Hudson...
AATATTGATGGTATGCCACTGCATATTATTGATACTGCAGGTTTACGTGACAGTGATAATGAAGTTGAAAAAATTGGCATAGACCGAGCCTGGAAAGAAATTGAACAGGCTGATCGTATTTTGTTAGTAACCGATGCATCGCGTCCAGAAGAGCAAAATGTCGATAGCCACTGGTCGGAGTTTGTTGAAAAACTTGCTCGTACAGACCATCTAACGGTGGTACGTAACAAAGTGGATAAGTTGAAAGAAGGGGCTAAATTTACGAATGATGGTCCCTACCCTGTTGTTTCTATTTCAGCAAAATCCAAACAGGGTTTAAATTTTCTTCAAGAACACTTAAAAGACTGTGTTGGCTTCAATGCAGCAACGGAAGGCTCGTTTACAGCTAGAAGACGTCATTTGGATGCTTTAGAAAAAGCAGTCAATGCGGTGATGATTGGTCGTAAGCAACTGACTGAAATGAACGCAGGTGAGTTACTGGCGGAAGAATTAAGAATGGCACAAGATGCCTTAAGTGAAATCACGGGTAAATTTACGCCTGATGATTTACTCGGTGAAATATTCAGCAGTTTCTGTATCGGAAAATAACGCCCGAGATTATCACTTAAAATTTAATCACTATCTTTATAAATACTAAACGGAGTCAGGGATGAGTCAATCCGCACTATTGAAATCAAAAAACTTCGGCCCTTTTTTTGCAACCCAATTTCTGGGTGCATTTAACGATAATATTTATAAAAATACCTTAATGCTGATTATTGCATTCAATGCCTCAGATGCATTGGGTATGGATACTAATTTGGTATTAAATTTGGCTGCCGGTCTGTTTATCCTGCCCTTCTTTTTATTTTCAGGTATTGCCGGTCAAATTACAGATAAATACGAAAAATCTTCTTTGATCCGAAAAATAAAGCTATTAGAAATTATCATTATGATCGCAGCTACGATTGGTTTTATGTATGAGAAGTATGCTTTTTTATTAGTGTTGTTATTTTTAATGGGCACGCAATCTACTTTTTTTGGTCCTGCTAAATATGCCATCTTGCCACAACATTTAAAGTCTGATCAGTTGGTAGGTGGAAATGCGTTGGTTGAAATGGGGACCTTTGTCGCAATTTTAGCTGCAACGATCAGTGCAGGCATCATTATGCAGTTTGATGCCTATTTAATAATTGTCTCTGTCTTGGTAATACTATTATCACTAGCCGGTTATTGGGCGAGCCGTGCTATTCCAAAAGCACCATCAAGTATTCCTGATTTAAAAATCTCTTATAATCCGCTAACTACTACCCATGAGTTAGTGACAAGAACTCGTCAAAACCGGCCCATATATTTGGCTATCATGGCTATTTCTTGGTTTTGGTTTCTCGGGGCAGCTTATCTGACGCAGTTTCCAGCTTTCTCCAAAGAAATTCTGAATGGAGACACTTCATTAGTTACCTTATTACTGGCTGTTTTTACAATAGGTATTGGTTTTGGTTCGATGCTGTGTGAAAAACTGTCTAAATCAAGGGTTGAGTTAGGTATTGTTCCTATTGGTGCCCTTGGTTTGACGATATTTGGCGTAGCATTATATTTTTCGATCCCTGATAAACCGCTTGAAGCGATCTCATGGTTAACATTTCTACAAACTGATGGTAACTGGAGTTTGGTGATGAACTTAGCGGGGATCGGTATTTCAGGTGGGATATTTATTGTACCGCTTTATGCTTATATTCAAGAGCGCGCACCCAAAGCTTATCTGGCGCGAACGATAGCAGTGATTAATATTATGAATGCGCTGTTTATGGTGGGTAGTGCGATTGCCGGTATGGTGTTTTTAGGGATGATGGGCTTATCTATCAGTGATTTCTTTTTAGTCATCGCCATTATGAACATTGTTATTTGCTGTTATGTTTTCTATCAGGTCGATGAATTTGCTTTACGCTTTGTCGTATGGATTTTATCGCATACTCTTTACCGTGTGAGCCATCATAATCTACAACATATCCCTAAAGAAGGCGCGGCTGTGATTGTGTGTAACCATGTAAGCTTCGTTGATGCCTTATTAATAGCCGGTGCCTGTCCGCGTCCGATTCGCTTTGTCATGGATCATAATATTTTCAAAAACCCAATGATTGGCTGGTTTTTCAAATTAGTTAAAGCCATTCCTATAGCCCCAAAGCACCAGAATGAAGAAATTTATCATCAAGCATTTACTGATATTTCTGAAGCACTGCGTGATGGTCAAATGGTGTGTATTTTCCCAGAAGGTAAACTTACTAAAGATGGCAAAATGAATGAGTTTAAAGGAGGAATTGAAACGATATTAGCCAAAGACCCTGTTCCAGTAATTCCTTTTGCTTTAAAAGGATTATGGGGAAGTTTCTTTAGTCACAAAGATGGTGCGGCATTCAGCACCCTTCCAAAACGATTTTGGTCACGAGTTGATATCATTTCAGATAAGCCGATTTCTCCCGGTAACCTTAAGACAGAAGACCTACAAATTAAGGTTCAGGACTTGTTAACAACTCAAGCATGAAATAAATGAAGAAAACTGTGGATAAGTTTTCAAGTTTTATCGCATAAATAGGTGATAAATATCAAACTCATTTAATATCAATAGGTTATATCGTTTATTTAAAGTTATTAATATAAAAAGCTGTGGATAAGTTGTTTGATAACTTATTAGTATAAGTAAGATAAGTTGTTGATAAACAATAAACTTAGCTATTTTAAAATGCTAAATTAGAAAAATTTAGTGTTATATACAAAGAAGGGGCATCGAGGCTTAATTATTTCCTAGTAATGGATACTCTGACAATTGAGTAAGTTATGATAACTTTACTATGACTTTAATTTCTTATTTTTAGCCTTGTTCAGGAACACAAATGAAACGAATTTTATTATTCATACTAACAAATATCGCTATCATGGTCGTTTTGAGCATTACCTTACGTCTTCTCGGTGTTGAAAGTATATTGGAGAAGAATGGCTCTGATCTTAATATACAAGCACTGGTCATATTTTCAGGTGTGATTGGTTTTGGTGGTGCATTTATTTCCTTAGCTATTTCGAAATGGATGGCTAAACGCATGACTGGCGCAGTAGTGATTACTAAGCCAACAACAAATATTGAAAAGTGGTTAATAAATACGGTAGAGAAGCAAGCAGCCATCGTCGGTATAAAAATGCCTGAGGTGGCAATTTTTCCATCATCTCAAATGAATGCATTTGCAACTGGGGCTAGCAAAAACAAGGCTTTAGTTGCTGTTTCTCAAGGTTTATTAGACAACATGGCTCAAGGTGAAATCGAAGCCGTTGTGGGGCATGAAATGAGCCATATCGCCAATGGTGACATGGTAACACTTACCCTTATTCAAGGTGTTGTGAATACGTTTGTTGTATTCTTATCACGTATTATTGGGCATGTTGTTGACCGTGTTATTTTAAAAAATGAACGTGGACATGGTATCGGTTATTTTGTAAGCGTTATGTTTGCTCAGGTTATTCTGTCTATTCTTGCTAGTGTTATTGTGATGTATTTTTCACGAAAGCGTGAGTTTATCGCGGATACAGGAGGAGCTGATTTAGCAGGTCATCAGAATATGATTAATGCTTTAAAGCGTTTAGCTCAAAAGGAGCCTGAAGCGCTTCCAGAACAGTTAGCTGCTTTTGGTATTGATGAAAAACCTAAATCAGGGCTATCACAACTATGGACATCACACCCTCCGATTGATGCAAGAATTGAAGCCTTAGAAAAAAGGGCTGCAGGAAAGTGATACATAATTAGCAGTAATGGCGTATTGCTTGGAGATGTTGTACACAGCGATCGAATAAAATAATAGAAAAATAATTCAATAAACTGCTAATTGACTAATTTTTGCACAAAAATTACTGAAATTTCACTCACTACTCTTTATAATGCGGCGCTATTTTATCGAGATGTGGGGTTAGTAAGTGGATTATCGCAAACATTATGATGTGATTGTCATTGGTGGTGGCCATGCGGGGACGGAAGCTGCATTGGCGGCAGCACGTATGGGTAGTCAGACACTGCTATTAACCCACAATATTGAAACTTTGGGTCAGATGTCATGTAATCCGGCTATTGGTGGTATAGGTAAGAGCCATTTAGTCAAAGAAATTGATGCCTTGGACGGTGCAATGGCCAAGGCAACAGACTTGTCTGGAATTCAATTTCGTATCTTGAATAGTCGTAAAGGCCCAGCGGTACGCGCGACACGAGCACAAGCTGATCGTATTTTATATAAAGCTGCTATTCGTGATATGTTGGAAAATCAGGATAATTTGGATATTTTTCAACAGTCAGCAGATGATTTGTTGGTTGAGGGTGACCAGGTAAAAGGTGTGGTCACGAATATGGGCGTGCGTTTTCATACGCATACCGTTGTACTTACCACGGGTACTTTCTTAGGTGGCGTGATTCATATTGGTTTGGATAATCAGTCGGGTGGCCGTGCTGGAGATCCGCCTTCAATTGCTTTAGCCAAACGTTTGCGAGAAATGCCTTTCCGTGTGGGTCGTTTGAAAACAGGAACACCGCCAAGAATTGATGCCCGTAGCGTTGATTTTTCGGTGATGGGTTTGCAACCAGGTGATACTCCTACCCCAGTGATGTCCTATATGGGTTCTTTATCACAGCATCCAAAGCAAATTTCTTGTTATGTGACACGCACGAATGAGCGTACTCACGATATTATTCGTGCAGGTTTTGATCGCTCACCGATGTACACGGGTGTAATTGAGGGTACTGGACCACGTTACTGCCCTTCTATCGAAGATAAAATTAATCGCTTTGCGGATAAAGACTCGCATCAGATATTTGTTGAGCCTGAAGGTTTAACCACACACGAGCTATATCCAAATGGTATTTCAACCAGCTTACCCTTCGATGTGCAGCTTGACCTGATTCACTCCATTGAAGGGTTTGAGAACGCGCATATTACACGTCCAGGTTATGCTATCGAATATGACTATTTTAACCCGCAGGATCTAAAACACAGTCTTGAAACTAAATTTATAGAAAACCTATACTTTGCCGGCCAAATTAATGGCACGACAGGCTATGAAGAAGCTGCTGCCCAAGGTTTATTGGCTGGAACTAATGCCGCATTGAAGGTTAAAGGCGAGCCTGTTTGGTGTCCGCGTCGAGATGAAGCTTATATTGGCGTGTTGGTGGATGATTTAATCACGCTAGGGACCACTGAACCTTATCGTATGTTTACCAGCCGTGCGGAATACCGCTTATTGTTGCGTGAAGATAATGCAGACTTACGTTTAACAGAAACAGGTAAAAACTTAGGTGTTGTTGGAAATGAGCGCTGGAAGTTTTTTTCAGATAAAAAAGAAGCCATAGAGAAAGAAACCAAACGCCTTAAATCAACTTGGGTTCAGCCAGGTTCTGTCGGTGGTGATATTGCTGATAAGTATTTGGAACGTCCGATTAAACGTGAGTACAGTTTGGCTGACTTAGTTAGACGACCTGAAATCAACATTGGTCACATTACTGAAATGACTGCCATGATGAGTCCTGAGCATAATGTTGTCAGTGCTGTATCAGAACAAATTGAAATTCAAATAAAATACGATGGTTATATCAGCCGCCAGCAGGATGAAATTGATCGTCTCAAACGCAATGAGAATACTAAGTTACCGATTAGTTTTGATTATGAAAGCATCTCTGGGTTATCTAATGAGATCAAACAAAAGCTATTTGATGTGAAACCGGAAACCATCGCCCAGGCTTCGCGAATTCCAGGTATTACACCGGCTGCTATTACTCTAATTCTTGTCTATTTGAAGAAGAGGGGTCAAAAGACCAGCTTGAAAGGTGAGGTAAGTTAATGGCAGTTTCAAGTATCGATCATCAAGTATTCAAAAGTGAGTTGTACGATTCAGCAAAAATCATCGGAATTGAAATCAGCGATTTTCAATTGGAACAACTTATTAAATACCTTGAGTTGCTAATAAAGTGGAATAAGGCTTATAACCTGACGGCAATACGAGACCCAAAAGAAATGCTTACCAAGCATTTAATTGACTCACTTAGTATTGCACCATATATAAATCAAGGTAAAGGAAAAGAAGGAAATCAAAAAAATATCCTCGATGTGGGGACTGGCCCAGGCTTACCCGGTATTCCAATGTCGATACTTTTTCCGCAAACTGAGTTTTTATTACTCGATAGCAATGGGAAAAAAACCAGATTTTTGACACAATGTAAAATCATGCTTGGCTTGGACAATATTCAGGTATTTAATGGGCGTGTTGAAGAAGCAAATGTTGAGATAAAATTTGATCAGATTCTGTCGAGAGCCTTTACTGCATTAGGAAATATGGTAAATTTATGCGCACACTTACTGGCAGATGAGGGGCAATTTTTGGCTATGAAGGGAGTATCGCCAGATGAAGAAGCAAATGACATCCCCTCCACGTTTGAAATAATAGAGTCCATTTCATTAAATGTGCCGGGTTGTGATGAGCAACGACATTTAATTATTATAGAACGAACAGAAAACTAAGCTAAAAAGAGGCATTTGTGGCAAAAATTTACGCAGTGACGAATCAAAAAGGTGGTGTAGGGAAAACAACCACGACTGTAAATCTCGCCGCATCTTTAGCAGCGACCAAGCGTCGTATTCTAATGATTGATCTCGACCCTCAAGGTAATGCCACCATGGGGAGTGGGGTGAATAAAAATGAAGTTGAACTAAGTGCTTATGACCTGCTGACTAAAAAAGCTGACTTTAGTGAAGTTGTAACCCGTTCCGAGATTGGTGCCTATGACGTTATTCCCGCTAATGGCGATTTAACGGCAGCAGAAGTAGAGTTATTAAATGAAATTGGTCGCGAGCACCGCTTAAAAACTGCGTTGAATAAAATTCGTGACCAATACGATTTTATTTTGATTGACTGCCCGCCTTCATTGAATATGTTGACGGTGAATGCTCTTTCAGCATCTGACGGTGTGATCATTCCTATGCAGTGTGAATATTATGCCTTGGAAGGTTTAGCTGCATTAATGAGTACCGTTGAGCAAATTCGCGAGACCATTAACCCTCACATTGTTATCTCTGGCATACTCCGAACCATGTATGATCCAAGAAGTAGCCTAACGCGTGATGTTTCGCGCGAGTTGGAAGAATATTTTGGTGATCAAGTGTATAAAGTGGCAATTCCCCGAAACATACGCTTAGCGGAAGCACCTAGTCATGGTATGTCTGCATTACACTATGATAAAGCCTCAAAAGGCGCGATTGCCTACTTAGCACTAGCGGGTGAGATTGTTCGTAAAACCAAAGCAGAAATGAAAAAACGAAAACTCGCTGAAGCATAATTATTTTATACGCATCAATAAGAATATAGGGAATCCTACGTGGCGAAAAAAAGAGGCTTGGGTGAAAAAGGGCTTGGTGCTTTATTAAAAGGGACCAGCATAAACCTGACTAAGACAGAAGTGGTAGATGGTGAGTTAAAGCAATTACCTGTAGAGTTACTGAAGCGGGGTAAATACCAACCACGTCGAGATATGGATCCTGATGCACTTGAAGAACTAGCAGAATCCATTCGTCAGCAAGGTATTATGCAACCCATCATTGTTCGTCCAGTTGATGCAGGCGCTTATGAAATTATTGCAGGGGAACGACGCTGGCGCGCAGCACAAATAGCTAATCTGGACCGTGTACCCGCTATTATTCGGGAAGTACCAGATGATGCAGCGGTCGCGATGGCGCTCATAGAAAATATTCAACGTGAAAACCTGAACTCCATGGAAGAAGCGATTGCCCTGCAACGTCTTCAAGAAGAGTTTGAATTAACGCAAGGTGAAGTTGCCGAAGCAGTCGGAAAATCACGTTCAACAGTCACAAACCTTCTGCGCCTGATTCATCTAACAGATGAAGTGAAACTTATGCTAGAGCATGGTGATCTGGAAATGGGGCATGGCCGTGCTATGTTGTCACTGATCCCTGAGCAACAAGTGCTAGTTGCCCGTCAAGTTGAAAGCAAAGCCTTGTCGGTAAGACAAACAGAAGCTTTGGTTAGAAAGCTTCAAAACGAAAAGTCAGCAGAAGCGAAGCCTAAGCAAGATAAACCTGATGCAGATGTTGCTCGTCTGGAAAATGAAATTTCAGAAAAAATAGGTGCGGTGGTTAAGATTGATTATTCAGTCAAGGGAAAGGGTAAGCTGGTAATAAAATACAACTCATTAGATGAGTTAGATGGTATATTGGGACATATTCAATAGTTTGGTGTTTGTTTTGTCTTTAAAACCGTAATTGTAAGTACCTTGTATCTGAAATCTTAATACATAAATATTTGTGAACGCCTTCAAAAAGTTAAATCGAGTAAAAAACAATCAATTATTTTTCTTTTTAGAATTGATATCAACCAAGTACGTTCGGTCGCTTCTCCTTTAAAATTATCTTTTGATTTTAATCCAGCTAAAAATGTTTCAGAAATTAAATCTTTAGCAATTTCACTATCATTAACTCTAACTATAGTGAAGTTGAACAAATAATCGGAATATTTATCCACCCATAAATTGGGCTTAAGTTGATTATTGGACATTTTGGGTTTTTTATAAAAATAGAAAAGATTTTCAAATTCTTAATTTTCTATTATTTCATTAAACCGGCTCTTTTCAACAAAGCATCCGGATTTGGTTTTTTTCCTCTAAATTTAATATATAAATCTAAATACTCTTGTTTTTTAGGTGTAAAAACTCTTATTTATTAACAATATTATACATGTTAATTATTATTATACAGTTTATTAAACAAATTAAAATTATAGCTAATAATATATGTATTTATTGTATTTTTTTTAATTAAGCAAATGGGGATAAGTATTTAATGAAATGTTTATAAAAAGTAATTCTCTTTATTCATACTTCTTAATACTAAAACTAAACTTATATATTTAATTATTATTATGACTAATCCTATTTACGATTGTGTAATAAATAAAAAAACAACTAAAAAACCTATCTGGTTTATGAGGCAAGCTGGTAGGTATTTACCAGAATTTAAAAAAATTAGAAAATTAAACCCTAATTTTATAAATTTATGTTTAAATAAAAATCTATCGGCCGAAATAACACTTCAACCCCTGAAAAGATTTGATTTAAGTGCTGCTATTATTTTTTCAGATATATTAATGGTTCCTTATGGTCTACACCAAAAAGTTAATTTTAAAAAAAATTTTGGTCCTGAGCTAGGAGATGTTAATTTAGATAATTTATTAAATATTAAAAAAGAAGAATTTATAAGAAAATTAAACCCTATTTATAATTGTATTAAAAAAGTTAAATCAAATAAAATAATGAAAAATAAAAACCTAATAGGTTTTGTAGGAGCTCCCTGGACTTTATTGGTTTATATGATTAATAAAAAGTCTCCAAAAAATAAAATTTCTAATAATTTTTTTGATAATAAAAATTTAATTAATGGAATCCTAAACAAGTTAGAAGAATTTTTAAAAATTCATATTGAAAAGCAAATTAATAACGGCGCCGATGTAATACAAATTTTTGATAGTTGGGCTGGTTTGATTAATAAAAAAGATCTTGTTGATTATGCTTATCTACCAACATCAAATCTTGTAAATTTTGTTAAATCAAAAAATGTGCCCGTTATATGTTTTCCAAGAGGAATTAAAAATTACAAAGAATACAGTGAGTTTGTTAAACCAGATGCTATTTCCATAGACTATAAAGTTGATCCACGTAAAATTAAAAAAGAAATAAAAATACCAGTGCAAGGAGGATTAAATCCAAATATATTATTATCTGATAAAGAAACCAATGTATCAGACGTAAAAGGAAACATCATACCAACTCAAAATGTTGACGGAATAGAAATTCCAAATGAGCTAGAATCACTGAGTATTCCTTTGAGTCGAATGCACCGTTTGGTGTGATTCAAAGTAAGAATGGCACCAATGCTTTTCGATCCTCTGGATATTCTTCAAATTCCTTCTTGTACCATTTGTGGTGGGCAAGTGCTCTAGGGGCGAGATTGCACGCCGTCCATATCGCAAAGGTAGCACCTGCAAGTGACCATGTAGCGATTGCCCACCCCGTCCATTCGATGATTTCTCCAAGATAATTTGGGCATGAAACCTTATCGAATAACCCGCCTCTCGGGATTTTGTATCCTGTAGAACCATCATCACGTAGAGCAAAGAGAATATTGTCTGATTTGATGTTGATGATCATACCGGTAAAGAAAATTATAGCACCAATAATGAATCGAGGATCCATCAACCACTCGAGGTCATAATTTGGTGCTAACTCAAATAACCAAATCCCATTCAACCATGTGTTGACACCATTGAAGAATAGGCCCATGAAGACGATACTAAGTGGCATCATCTTACCTGAAATACGAGCGCGTGTAGGCCAATCCCAAGCCCTGTTGATGTAGTGACCAGTCCACGCTGCCCAGAATAGCCAGATTACAGGTTCTCTGTTTGAACCAAGTATAAGCATCACAGAAAGAAAGACGGCTGGAATCGTTTCCATAAGAACCCAACCAGTTCTGGCTGAAATCCTTACACCCCAACCCTTTCTTTCATGCCGTCCATAAGGCGCGCGGAAGAATAACAAAGTGACAAGAACTGCAATTGCGAGACCAATCCAAAATAACGATATCAATCGATAATCCGATTCGCTGACAAATAGAAATTGCAGTTCTTGTCGCATCAGATCCTTACCTGTCCATGTTCCTTCAACCAATTAACTGAATCAAATATTGTTTGTTCGAGAGGTCTTGATTTGTGGTCAATTTGATCTCGAGCGAGGTCCCCTGGAATATCCCTGCACTGAACGGCAAGTGCATGAAGGCTCCCCTTGCTGAATGATGGTCTCTTGCCAGTGATTGAGGAAGATAGCGCAGCGAAAGGCAGAGCAAGGTACGCAGTCCAGAATGGAAG
>ENA-OSET01005325-OSET01005325.1-sediment-metagenome-genome-assembly--contig:-NODE-5325-length-10932-cov-33.826624_pt1 | contig 10932 bp, 12 predicted proteins | sample MGYA00237882_ERZ534229 | MGnify/ENA primary metagenome ERZ534229 (study PRJEB26408, sample SAMN06266212) | sediment metagenome | isolation source: Hudson Canyon methane seep mesocosm | place...
TGTTGTTTTTTGTTCATTTCTTCAGCCATTTCTTTGGCTTTTTTCTGTTGGAACTCACCGATAACTTTTTCAGCAGTGACTTGATCTAATTGTGGTTGGTTACCAGCAAACATATCTGCAACACCAGCGGCGAATGCATCCATTTCAAGATCAACGCCTTCAGCTAACATGTTTTGGCCAACTTGAACTCCGAAGATGTAACTTAGTTGTTGTTTTTCAGTATCTAATTTAGCGGCGTGAGTATCAGCCATTACAGGTGCTCCAAATAAAAAGGGAATAAGTAGAAGTGATTTTAAATTCATTTTATAGTCTCTAAAAAGTCAATAATGATATTTGTCTAAAGTCATCAATGTGTGATGCTGACCTATTAGTCAGGAAAAGATTGATAAAGTTCAGCAACGGCGGATTATCGCATAGTTTTTAAAACTAAACCTCCTTCATCTATATTGATAGTAACTGAGTATAAAGCTTGGTTATTGCTTTAATTGGTACTATAATAGTCTCAATTGAAAGGGGCACACATGTTACGCATGGGAAAATTAACAGATTACGGCATCGTTTTGATGAGTTATCTGGCATCTAAAACATATCAAAAGCACAGTGCACACACTTTATCTGATGCAGTTCAAATGCCATTGCCAACAGTGAGGAAAGTACTGAAAGCATTGTCTCAAAGTGGTTTGTTAACATCTGAACGTGGTGCTCAAGGTGGCTATAATTTAAGTCGAAACCCTAAGCAGATTTCAGTGGCTGAGATTATAACGGCAATCGAGGGCCCCATAGCGCTAACAGAATGTGTCAGTAAGGAAAGTCACTGTGAGCAAGAATCCCACTGTGATGTACAAACTAACTGGACACGAATTAATAATGCTGTTTCTCATGCATTGGATGAAGTGAAACTGTCCGACATGTTAGTGCCACAATCATCTGGCGCAAGCCCAATACAATTTTATCCATCAGCATCAAAGGTGGAATTAGCAACATTACAAGACGGTGAGCTCCATGGCTGAACAAGAACAACAGCAAATAGATGAAGTATTAGACAGTGATTATCAAGCTGGTTTTGTCACTGATATTGAAGCGGATAGTCTACCGCCAGGTTTGAGCGAAGATACGGTGCGTGAAATTTCACGTATTAAAGGTGAGCCTGAGTTTTTATTAGAATGGCGTTTGCAAGCATTTCGTCACTGGTTAACATTAGAAACTCCTGAATGGGCGCACGTTAATTATCCTGAAATTAATTATCAAGATATTAGTTATTACTCAGCACCAAAGAAAAAAACAGATGGTCCAAAGAGTTTAGATGAGGTTGATCCAGAGTTATTACGCACCTATGAAAAGTTAGGTGTGCCACTAGATGAGCGCGCTCGCTTAGCCGGTGTTGCGGTTGATGCGGTATTTGATAGTGTATCTGTTGCCAATACCTTTCAAGATAAGCTCGCTGAAGAAGGCATTTTATTTATGCCATTTTCAAAAGCGGTAAAAGAGCATCCTGAATTAGTTAAGAAATACTTAGGTAGTGTTGTTTCATATAAAGATAATTTCTACGCAGCATTAAATTCAGCTGTATTTAGTGATGGTTCATTTGTTTATATTCCTAAAGGCACTCGTTGTCCAATGGAGTTATCAACATATTTCCGAATCAATGCGGCTAATACAGGGCAGTTTGAACGCACATTGATTATTGCTGATGACGATGCTTATGTCAGTTACCTCGAAGGCTGTACCGCACCGATGCGTGATGAAAATCAATTACATGCAGCAGTAGTAGAGCTAGTTGCCCATGATCGCGCTGAGATTAAATATTCAACAGTACAAAACTGGTACCCAGGTGATGAAAATGGTGTGGGTGGTATTTTCAATTTTGTAACTAAGCGTGCAGCCTGCCGCGGTGAAAGTTCAAAAGTATCATGGACACAAGTTGAAACAGGCTCAGCGGTGACCTGGAAATATCCAAGTGTCATTTTACAAGGTGATAACTCTGTTGGTGAGTTCTATTCAGTCGCTGTGACCAATAATATGCAGCAAGCTGATACAGGCACAAAAATGGTTCATCTGGGTAAAAATACCAGCTCAACTATTATTTCAAAAGGTATTTCTGCTGGACGTTCGCAAAACGCATATCGAGGTTTAGTTCGTGTTGGACCAAATGCTGAGAACGCACGTAACTATACAGAATGTGATTCTTTATTAATGGGTGATGAGTGTGGTGCTCATACCTTCCCTTATATTGAGGTTAAGAATCCAACAGCACAAGTTGAACATGAAGCATCGACATCAAAAATTAGTGAAGACCAGCTGTTTTATTGTAAACAACGTGGTTTAGATGTTGAAGATGCTGTTTCAATGATCGTCAATGGTTTCTGTAAGCAAGTTATGCGTCAGTTACCAATGGAATTCGCTGTAGAAGCACAAAACTTATTAGGCCTATCGTTAGAAGGCTCTGTCGGCTAGACAGAACCCCTAAAATTAAAGAGATTAAACATGTTAGAAATTAAAAACCTTCATGCCAGTGTTGATGGCAAAGAAATTTTACGCGGCATTAACCTAACAGTGAATGCAGGTGAAGTTCACGCAATCATGGGGCCTAATGGCGCGGGTAAAAGTACTTTATCAAATGTTTTAGCTGGCCGTGATGGTTATGAAATCACTCAAGGCAGCGTGATATATAAAGGTGAAGATTTATTAGCCTTAGCAGCTGAAGAGCGTGCCCAACGTGGCGTATTCTTAGCGTTTCAATACCCAGTAGAAATTCCGGGTGTGAGTAATATCTATTTACTTAAAGCGGCATTGAATGCAGTACGTAAACATCAAGGTTTAGACGATCTTGATGCCATCGACTTCTTAACATTGGTTCGTAGTAAATTAGAACTGGTCAAAATGGATGAAGAGTTTCTCCACCGCGGTGTAAATGAAGGTTTCTCAGGTGGTGAGAAAAAACGTAATGAAATCTTACAAATGGCATTATTAGAGCCCGCATTAGCTATTCTTGATGAAACAGATTCAGGTTTAGATATCGATGCATTGAAAACTGTATCAGAAGGGGTGAATGCCTTACGTTCTGCTGACCGTTCAATTATCATGATTACCCATTACCAACGTTTACTTGATTATATTGTGCCTGATTTTGTTCATGTTCTTTCTGATGGTCAAATTGTTAAATCAGGTGATAAAGAATTAGCAAAAGAACTCGAAAAAACAGGGTACAGCTGGGTTAATGAAAATGCCTAGTAAGAAGACACTAAGCGAGTTGGCAACACCTTTTGCCAGTATTACTGCAAATCTAGGACAAGATAATGCTTGGTTAAAAAGCATGCGTCTTAAAGCGTTAGCTCAGTTCAATAGCCAAGGTCTGCCAGCAAAAAAACAAGAAGATTGGAAATACACTAGCTTGTGGGCAATGGCGCAGCAGGAATATACGCACCAGCCTGAGGTAAGCACAGTTAGCCTAGAACAATGTGAACAACTTGCTTTATTAAGTGATAATAATTACCGCGTAGTGATTATTGATGGTGTTTTCTCTGCTGAACTTTCATTGTTAGATGATTTACAAGATGGTTTAACAATTAATGCATTATCTGATGAACAAGGTTTGACTAAAGCACAGCCTCATCTTGGTCAACAAATTGATATTACTAAAGCCGGCTTTAATGCACTCAATACTTTGCTAATGAACGAAGGTTTTGTGATCACCGTTGATACTGATGTGCATGTTGAAAAAACGATTGAAGTACTGCTTCTTAATACAGGTGCAACAGCTAATTTAGCAACGCATCTACGTAATGTGATTGTGATGGCAGATAACAGCCAAGCAACAGTTATTGAACATTATGTAGGTCTAACAGATGCAATATCGTTGACTAATGTAGTGACTGAAGCAGTATTAGCAAGTAATGCTGAATTAAACCAATATAAGCTACAACAAGAATCTGATAACACGACACACATCGCGACTTTAGCTGCAAAACAAGGCTCTAAAAGCCAGTGGAAAACGAATAACATCTCATTGGGTGCAAAACTCGCTCGTAACGATATACATAGCCAATTATTAGGTGAGCAATCGCATGTCGTCATGGATGGTTTGTATTTAGTTAATAATGAACAGCATGTCGATAATCACACACGCATTGACCACACGGTGCCAAATACGACAAGTGAAGAGTTATATAAAGGTGTTTTAGATGATAATAGCCATGCTGTATTTAACGGCAAGGTGATTGTTCATAAAGATGCTCAAAAGACCGATGCAAACCAGCAAAATCAAAACCTATTAATCTCTCGTGGTTGCGAAATTGATACCAAGCCAGAGATGGAAATTTATGCTGATGATGTCAAATGTGCTCACGGTAGTACGGTGGGTCAAATCAATGAAGATCATTTGTTCTTTTTAAGAGCACGGGGCTTAGATGAAGTGACTGCACGTAGTTTACTAACTTATGCCTTTGCAGTTGATGTTTTAAACCGTATTCCATCAGAAGAAATTCGTCAGGCACTTTCAACAGTGATTGAAACACGCTTGCCGCAAGGTGGAATCTAAGCATGTTAGATATTAAAGCCATCAGACAAGACTTTCCTATTCTTCATCAAGAAGTGAATGGACAGCCTTTGGTTTATTTAGATAATGCAGCAAGTAGTCAGAAACCAGTTCAGGTTATTGATGCTATCTCTGATTATTACCGAAAAGATAATGCTAATGTTCACCGTGGCGTGCATCGTTTAAGTCAACGTGCAACGGATGCTTATGAAGGCTCACGTGAAAAAGTACGCAACTTTGTAAATGCCAAGTCAGATAAAGAAATCATCTTTGTTCGTGGTGCAACAGAAGCAATTAACCTAGTAGCTCAAAGTTTTGTTCGCCCACAGTTGAATGCAGGCGATGAAATTTTGATTAGTCATATGGAACATCACGCTAATATCGTTCCGTGGCAAATGTTGTGTGAGCAAACAGGTGCAAAATTAAATGTTATTCCAATGAGCCTTGAAGGTGAATTGGATCTATCAACATTTGATGAATTATTGACGGATAAAACAAAGATATTAGCAGTCGGACATGTGTCGAATGCCTTAGGAACAATTAATCCTATAAAAGATATGATTATCAAAGCCCATGCTAAAGATATTCCTGTCTTAATTGATGGCGCACAAGCCGTGCCTCATATGGAAGTTGATGTTCAGGATTTAGATTGTGACTTCTATGTGTTTTCAGGGCACAAAATGTTCGCACCAACGGGTATTGGCGCGCTTTATGGTAAACAAGACTTACTTGAAGCAATGCCACCATGGCAGGGCGGAGGGGACATGATTTTATCGGTCAGCTTCGAACATACTCAATACAATGAATTACCGTATAAATTTGAAGCGGGTACGCCACATATTGCTGGTGCAATAGGTTTAGGTGCTGCTATTGATTATATGCAAGGTTTAGGCATTGCCAAGCTTGCTCAACATGAACACGACTTACTTATTGCAGCGACTGAGAAATTCACGGCCTTGGATGGCGTGAGAATCATTGGTACTGCTAAAGAAAAAGCCAGTGTGTTGTCGTTTATGATTGATGGTGTACATCCACATGATATCGGCACTATATTTGACCAACAAGGCGTGGCAATTCGTACAGGTCATCACTGTGCCCAACCTGTGATGCAGTTCTTTGGTATCCCTGCTACAGCACGTGCTTCATTTGCCTTTTATAATACGATGGAAGAAGTCGATGCTTTAGTCATGGGCATTCAAAAAGTACAGGAGTTATTTGCATGAGTAGTGCAGACTTAAGAGATTTATACCAACAAGTGATCATGGATCACAATAAAAAGCCACGTAACTTCCATGAAATGGATGATGCCAATCACTTTGCCCATGGTAATAACCCATTATGTGGTGATGCTTTAGTTGTATTTGTGAAACTGAATGGTGATGTGATTGAAGATGTGAGTTTTCAAGGTAGTGGTTGTGCAATTTCTGTTGCATCCGCATCACTAATGACAGAAGCATTAAAAGGTAAAACTATTGCTGAAGCTGAACATATTTACCAGCAGGTTCACAAACAAATGACCGGCGAAGACTTTGACCAAACTGCTTTAGGTAAATTAGAAGTATTGAGCGGTGTTAAAGAATTTCCCGCACGCGTTAAGTGTGCAACATTATCTTGGCATACCATGCATACTGCAATGGATAATGACCATGATGTTTCAGTTTCAACAGAGTAGGCTAAGGATTAAATTATGAGCGAACACTATTTTGATATTAGCCCTGAAGAGCTGAAAGGTGACGTGATCGAGATGTTAGAAACTATCTACGATCCTGAAATTCCAGTCAATATTTATGAGCTAGGTTTAATTTACGATATTACGATTGATGAAGACATGAAGGTTGATATTAAAATGACCTTAACGGCACCAGGTTGCCCTGTTGCCCAATCATTTCCGGGTGATATTGAAGCAAAAGTAGCAACTGTACCGAATGTTAATGAAGTACATGTTGAACTAGTCTGGGATCCACCTTGGACTAAAGATTTAATGAGTGAAGCAGCCCAGCTCCAATTAGGAATGTTTTGATCACAGTTACAGTCTTTCTGTAATATCAGGTATGCCTTATCCTGATTAAGAGCTTTATTCATCAGCATGTTATGATGAATTATCCCTATGAAAATATGAAGAGAAAAGTATGTTGTTAAGTAGAATGGTAACCTTTGGAATATTATTTTTAAGCTTAATCGCTTGTCAAAATATTAAACCAGATGCTCCTGAAGATACGATGCAAAAAGATGACAATGCAATGCTTTTACTTTCAGGTTTAGCGACTGAAACTCAATTGTCATTTACTGATGATGATGAAAAAATATCTCAGAAGACACTTGAAAATAACTTTACCAATCAGCCTGTAACATGGCGCGGAATAAATGGGACCTTAGAATTTACCGCTATCAGAACCTTTGAAAAAGAAAAAGGTACTTTTTGCAGAGAGTATCAAGCCAAGTTAATAACAACTGTGAAAGAAATAGCTGTTAAATCGATAGCATGTCGACAAGAAACCGGTGTTTGGATTCGTCAATAACCCTCAAGTAAAAGCTGTTTTTAATTGCTATGTGAAGGTCAATCTTAGTCTATAAATATTTTGTCACATAAGATAAGTGCAACTAGATCTGATCTGGTTTTTATATTGAGGCGCAACGTAATGTTTTTAATATGTTCTTTGATAGTATGCAAACTAATACCCAGTTTTTCCGCAATAACTTGTAGGTGATCACCATTGGCATAGAATAAACCGACTGATTCTTGGCGCGGGGTTAGATTAAGCCTTTTTATTCGGTGAAATAGTTTTAATATGAAGGGTTCTTGCCAAGAAATAGTTAAGCCTATTTCCATTGTTTTAGAGTCGTTGACATCTTCTGTCAAAAAAGCGCGGAGTCTAAATTCACCCCATGCGTTTGCAACTGTTAATGTCGGGTCTGCACATTGATGTAAATGTCGGTATGAATCGCTGGATATCGATTGTATTAATTCCTTAAGTCCATTAAAAATACTGAGATCATTAGGTGTTTTAGTCGTAGATTGATTAAACTTGGATGAAGATGCCATTGCTAGTAACTTAAGGCCCATCGTACAACCTTTTTGTAACTTGCCTTTTGAGTCGAGCACTAACATTCCTTGTTCCCACCCATCCATAGTGAACACTTCAGGGTTAACGAATTGCTTTGAAGCCATAACAATTATTTTTGCGACATGCGATAAATATTGACGTTCATTTTCTATGAAATCACCATCAGACCTTCTGCGATGAAGCATTAAAATGCCATGTCTTTTATTTGCATCTTGATCAATTATGGGTACAAAACAGCTGTTTTGATAGCCCATAGGACGAAGAATCTTCTTGTAGAAATCAGCCACATAGGGACATTTCCTATAAAACTCGTAGCTTGTTGTTATTTTGTTTAATGTACTTACCCATTCGGTTGTCTTGGTATACATATCAGTGCCGTTGCTCGACATTGCAGATATAAAATGGGCAATTACAGTTGTATTGAGGGATTCATCATAAATATTGTCGAGTTTGCCTTCAGAATTCTGCCAGCAGAAGGTGTTAATACGTGAAGGGATCTCATGATGTAACTCTTGTAATAAAGCAGGAATAAATACTTGCTCAGGAAGACCCATCTTAGCAAGTTGTTCAAGGCGGTAAGAAGGGATTGGAAGCATAGATCAATTATTTACCTTAAATGTTAGCTTAAGTGTAATGCTCAAGTTACTAAGCAGTTAATACGTTATATCCCTATATCTCACTGTGAATTTTAATTCACGATTATCAAGATATAGGTAATCTCTACTTATGTCACCCCTACTAAAGTGGGGGGGGCGTCACCCTACTTTAGTCGGGGGCTCTTTGGTGGGGTTACCAAGTTGTGTCAAATGACGTAAATTTTGTATTGTCACGTTCTGGTGAGGTGACTAAATTATTACTTTTATAAATATAGCTTTAATTTTAAAAAATCTTTTGGAGATTTAATTATGAAAAAAATTGCAAGTTTAGTAGCTGTTGCTTCTATGACTATGGCTTCGGCAAGTGCTTTTGCTAATGATTGTCCTGTTTCACATGCTGACTTACAAGCAGCATTAGATACTGCCATAAGCGTATCTAATGGTGGTTTAGATTATGATATGTGGGGAACTGTTGTAAATCGTGATGGAGCGGTGTGTGCTGTAGTTAAATCAGGTTACACAGGTGCTGCAGGTTCAAGTGATGGTGTTGTTGACCCATGGCCTGGTAGTCGTGTTATTTCAGCTCAAAAAGCCAATACTGCTAATGCTTTTAGTAACACTGACTTAGCGTTATCAACAGCAAATGTATACTCTGCTGTACAGCCTAGTGGTTCACTATATGGTTTACAACACAGTAATCCTGTAGATACTCGTGTTGCGTACCGTGGTAATTCATCACAATATGGTAAGCCTAATGATGCTATGAATGGCTTGAAAATTGGTGGTGTAAACGTATTTGGTGGTGGTTTAGCACTATATAATGGTTCGGGTGACTTAGTAGGAGCTGTTGGTGTGAGTGGTGATACATCATGTGCGGATCATAATGTCGCATTGCGTACCCGTGAAGCATTAGTCGGTGGTAATTTTACAATAGATAATATTCCAGCTGGTGTTGATGGAGAAGGTACTGACAACATTACGTATGATAATAATATCCAAGGTGGGCTTGAAGCGGCCTTTAATCATCCTGTATGTGGTTTCGGTGAGCCAGCAGTGAATGATACTATTATGACTGGTTTAGGTTATGCACCTGCTGTTGTGGCTCCTTAAATTTAAAATTTATTTTAGGAGATATAATATGAATACTCGAATAAATATTCATTCATTCCGTTCAGTATTGCTTGCATTGTTTTTAGTAACATTGACAGCGTGTGGTGGAAGCAGTAGTGGTAGTAGTACTACTGCTACTGATCCAGCTACGATTCCTTTAACGGAATCTGCTCTTTTACTAGCACAAGAAGCTTTAGATGTTATCAGTGATGTTCTTGATAGCTCAGTAGCCTTAATTGGTACTCAGATTGATGCATTACAAGCCGCATTTGATGGCTTTGTTAATACATTGACAAGTACTGGTGCAATTACTGCAGCTGAAGCTCTTGTGGTACAAAATACGTTGGATGCTTATACAGGTACAACGGATGCTAGTGCTGGTGCATTAACTGCAGAGCAAATTCAATTAGCACAAGATGCATTGGATGCAGTGCCTTAAATTTTTTTAAGGTTTGAAGATTTAAGGGGTGACGGATTTCCGTTGCCCCTTCTTTTTCTGTAAGATTACAACCTCAAAATTGTATGAAGCGAATGGTGTAGGAATTATTATCAGTTTATTTTCAAAACAACGTCTGATCTCTGCTGGCTATCAATTCATGTTGGCTGTAATGATTATATGGCTTGCATGGGGTGGAGCGAGTTTGACGTGGTTAGTAGTTGACGATGTTCAAGCTGATAGCATGTCTCAGCAGATTACCAATCAACAAACGAGTAAAGTTACTGCGGTAAAGTACAATATAAACTCAGTGAGGAAGTTGAATTTATTTGGAAAATCAGAACAGACTAGCAATAGTTTAAAACAATCAAAACTTGCAGATGTAAAAGCACCAGAAACAAAGTTGAATCTTAAATTAATGGGATTAAGAAAAGGTTCAGGTTCAATTCGTAGCAGTGCTATTGTTGAAGGCCCAGATAAAAAACAACATATATATTACATTGGTGATAAATTACCGAGCGGTGGTGCTATAGTTGAAGAGATTTTTATCCAACATATGATTATTTCTCGCCAAGGAAAATATGAAACATTAACCTTGTTTACAGTGCTAAATGCTAAAAAGGCATCTGAGCAAAAGAAAGAAAAAAGTGCTGCAAATTTTACTGACTTAAGTAATAGCACTTTCATTACAAAAAAATTAAATAAATATAAAGATTTAGCATTGAGTGAACCTTCATTGTTAAACGGGGTGGTCAATGTTCAACCAGTAGTTGATGGTGAACAGTTTATTGGTTATAAGTTAAGCCCTGGTATAGATAGTCGATTTTTCCAGAGAGCAGGACTCAGACGTGGTGATGTATTAACATCAATAAATGGTGTTAAGCTTGATAGTCCAAATAAAGTTTTATCTTTGATGGGCAGTATTGCTCTATCAAGTGATTTAGATCTAACAATTGACCGTAGTGGTGAACCAATGTCTTTTCGGTATAAGTTTAAATAAATGGTGGCTTTAAGAATGTTAAAAATACAACGGTGGGCAGTTATAGCCCTATTTTCCGTTTTGTGGTCGGGTTTAAACTTAGCTATTGCTGATGATAATTTAGTAACACTCAACATGAAAGATGCTGATATCACCACCTTTATTACCGATATCGGTCAGATGACAGGCAAGGCCTTTATTATTGATCCACG
>ENA-OSET01005326-OSET01005326.1-sediment-metagenome-genome-assembly--contig:-NODE-5326-length-10932-cov-3.338369_pt1 | contig 10932 bp, 10 predicted proteins | sample MGYA00237882_ERZ534229 | MGnify/ENA primary metagenome ERZ534229 (study PRJEB26408, sample SAMN06266212) | sediment metagenome | isolation source: Hudson Canyon methane seep mesocosm | place...
CGTCGTTGAGCTACCTTGATACGATCCGCTAAAGCGAAAGAGATGATCACCATTTGACAAATAATGCCAAAATGAGGGGAGTTACTCGTAATGAAATTAAAAGGCATATGGCCGGTGACAGTAAACGCATAGACTACCACGCCGCCAAAGTTGAGAAACCAAGCGGTAAAATAAAAGTGAGCAACGGAGTTACCACGGATCATCGCGATATAAGCAATCCATACCATAAAAATTGCGTAGGGGATGGTGCCAAATACTGCCCACTGGATGGTAATGGTCGGAGAAATAAGCGGTGACACCACCATCGATATAGTCGCTAAAGCCATAAACAGCTTGATGATGGCATCCAAGTCGGGCTCATGCTCTTTGGTTTCTAAAAATGAACGGGCCAGAGCCAATGCAAATAACCAAGAGGTCCAAATATAAATGAACAGGTTATCTTGGTGAAAGAAGTTGGGAATCTCTCCAAACATCGTGAGGCCATGAACACGCTCGGTTAATAGGAATATTAAGTAAGAAGCCATATATAAAATATAATATAAGAAGGTACTTTCTTTGACCGAAATAAACATAAAAAGGTTGTAGGCAATTAGTATTAATATTGAGCCAATAAAGCCGCCATAGAATAATTCTTCCACAGCTACGCTATTAGTGAAGCCTTCCGGCGTGTAAATATACAAGGGGAGGTGGATTGAAAAATCAGTTTTAATTTTAAGGTAGATGACGGCTTTTTCGCCGCGGTCTAGAGTGAACCGATAAACCTGAGTGATATGATTCACATCTCGTTCTTTGAGCGGCGTATCATATTTCATTCGCTTTTGAATATTTGGTTCTTGAATACCTCCATCTGAGGAAAAAAGATAAAACTCTGATTGCTCCAACAGCGGTAAGTCGAGTTGAACCCACCATTCAAATGAGTTCTCAAGACTCTCATTTTTCACCGAAAGCTTGAACCAAAAAGCAGATTGACTATAGCCTAAATTTAAAGTATTCGGGTTTTTAGGTGATTCAAAATCTTTTTGCCTGTCGGCCTGAAGAATGTCGTCAATTGTTAAGCTGTTTTTTTCATCCTCTAAGATACGAATAAAGGAGTTAGCTTGTAGCTTTGGCACATCGCTATGGAGTGATAATGTTTTAGGCTGAAATGGATCGGCTTCGGCTATCGGAATTAAGAACAATACTAGAGGTAGGGCTATAAAAAACAAGCCAAAGAAGAGTTCGTATGTCTGTTTTCGAAAACATTGCACTGGCTTATACCCTATCGCTAAATAGAAGAACCGTGACTGATAACAGAAATTCTTAGTCGATTCATTAGTAATAACTGAATAGTACAGGCTTAAAGGCTATTGTGTAGGCTGTAGATGAGCGAAGAGAATCCGAACAATATACTAGGCACCGAACTTAGTTGGGGCCGTATTGCTCGCCCCAGCCTACTAAATAGGGGGTTTTGAGCTTTAGGTCAGTATCATTTAATAATAACTAATCTATTTAAGGTAGACCATACAGCGAATTTTTGCGTATTGAGGGATGTGAAATACAGTAAAATATTTAAACGGGGCCCTAAGGGTTAAAATTGTGATTATTGTTCTCTGTTATTACAGTCGCATGTTCCTCTGTACGTTTTAGCCACTTGTTCATGAGAAAACTAATATTAAAAGAGAATGAGTAAATAATTATCGTTAAAACCAATAACAAAGGTTGGATAAAAATCGTTGGCTTTGGAGCGGTATGACCATCAATTACCATAATAATAAAAGTGAGTGAGGGGCCAAAAATAATAAAAATAATGAATGAAATAAAAAACGCGAATCGAACCTTAAACTGTTTTAGGTCATTATCACTGATTAAAGCGATTAATAGCTTACCAATGCTCATGCCCGCTAATATGACTGTCGCGATTGAAATATCAGGATGCATCAGAATGTTGAACTCATCATTCCAAAATCTAAGCAAACCGACTAATACAAAGGGAAAAACGACAAATAGAATGTCTGCGTAGCAAGCATACATCGTACTTACAAAGTGTTTTTCAACGCCGGTGTCACTAATATCATACATAGCTCATGTCTACTTGCTCTGTTTTAACATTTATATGAGTATTTATCGTAGGTTATTATCAATGTAGACCTACAGAAGAGATTTGTCAGTGCTGCAATAAAAAATGGTTGTTTTATATACTATACTCTATGAATATATTGCTCGCTGTAGTCTGGCTCAGCGTAATGATTAAAACGCTTTTATTTCTTATCTTAATTCCCGATTGATATGAATATGATGGTCTAAAAAATGCCCTTAGATACGGATAAAATTTCCATACTTATTGCTGATGACAATGATACTGATCGGCTGCTGTTAAGTACTTTTGTGACTAAACTAGGGCATCAGGTTTTGCTGGCGAGTGATGGGCAGGAGGCAGTAGAACGTTACGAGCAAGAACGGCCACATATCATCTTATTAGATGCCTTAATGCCAAAAATGACAGGGTTTGAAGCTGCGCTAAATATTAAACAAATAGCCGGTACGACTTTCGTCCCCATTATTTTTCTCACCTCTTTGAGTGATGCTGAGTCATTGGTGAAGGGTTTGAGGGCTGGTGGTGATGATTTTCTTACAAAGCCTTATAATCACCTGATCCTAAAGGCAAAAATAGATGCCTTCAATCGAATGCGCGTGAATCATAGTCGCTTGCAAAAAGCATTGGAAGATCTAGAGGCATCACAAGCTCGCTTAGTTGAACGTGAGAAGATGGCATCTCTAGGCGAATTAGTCGCAGGTGTTGCTCATGAGGTGAATACGCCTATAGGGGTGGGGGTAACTGCCATCAGTTATTTAGGTAGTGAGCTGTCGATATTGCAAAGAAAATATAATGAAGGACAGTTAACCGAACCCTATCTACAAGAGTTCTTAGGTCTAGCAAAAGAAAGTGTCGATATCACTCAAACCAATTTAAAACGCGCTGCGTCGCTGGTAAATAGTTTTAAACAAGTGGCTGTTGATCAGAGTAATAATCAAGCGCGCTTAATTCATCTTAAGCGACACATGGACGATATTATATTATCGCTTCACCCTCAGTTAAAAATGACGAATCATAAAATCGTTGTTGACTGTTCAGCTGAGCTAACTTGCAACTGTGACGCGGGTGCTTTAACTCAAGTGGTCAGTAACCTTGTTACAAACTCAATTATTCATGGTTTCGAAGGCGTTGAAGAAGGCCATATAGACATAGCTCTCTTGAAACTAAATGAAATGATTAGGCTGATCTACAAAGATAACGGTGTCGGTATGAAACAAACTCAATTAAACAAAATATTTGAACCTTTTTTTACAACTAAGCGTGGGCAGGGTGCTTGCGGTTTAGGTGCTCATATAATTTATAACCAAGTGAATCAAAACTTAGGAGGCCAAGTAAAAGTGAGTAGTACTGAGGGGGAAGGGGTATTATATCAAATTGATTTTCCACAAAATGCCTCGATGATGTGAAATAGAGAGGTGAAATTGAGTTAGCAACGCTTATTTGTGGTTTGAGTATATTTAATAAATAGAATCTGGTGAGATTTGACGCCATAGATTGGGAAGCTTTCCGTTTAGATCAAGCTCTTTTAATATCTGGTTTATCTCGTTGATAGACGGTTTGATACCTTTTCGAATAATTATAGAGTGGTTGTACTCTTGATCAATCTTCTTCGACACTAAAATTTGCTGGCGAGCCTTAGGGTATTTATTGAAGTATTGCGCTAGAAAAGATTTGCTTACCACTGCAATATCACCACGAGTGCCTGATAGCAGCATATTAATGCTTCCAATATTGCTTTTAGTTAGTTGCATATTAAAGTTTGAAGTTAAAAAAGTTTCGTCCGCATTATAATCAGCAAATTTGTAATGATACCCTTTTATGCCAATCATGGTTTTATTATCGAAACTCATAAAATAAGATTCGTCGCGACCGGGTTTTACTCTCGCGATATAAACCTCCCCGCCCCGTAGAAATACATCAGAAGAGTCAACTTGATAACCAGACCAGCCCCAAGCTAAGTTATCAAACATTGACATATCATATCGACGCAGACCAAAAATTTTGTGCCGAGTATTGGCTAAAGTAGGTATACCTTGAAAAACATATTTGTCTTGATGCTGGTTCATTAACTTCAACATGTCTGCAGCTAAGCCGCCTATTTTATTTTCCCGAGCTTCAACGAATGGGGGGAAGTGGGCAAGCCCAACTAAAACAACCTGTTGTGCATAGGCTTTCGGCATCATGATGATGAGCGGAAGAATAAGGGTGATGAACGCTTTATATTTATTTTTCATGCGAATTAAGGGCGATATAGAAGTAACCTTCAAAGTTACCATGATTTTTGTGGTGAGTCATGAATATTTTGAAGAAAAGCAAGTGAAATCCGAACTAAATTGAAGGCTAGAGGGGGTAATTTAAGGCAGGCTTAATTGTCTAATAAACTGTCTAAATTCATATCATATCCCGGTGCAAAAACACTTAAAAAATAATCGACTTCTGCACAGTTCATTTCAGTTAAGCGAAGAAAAATATCTTTTTCAGCTTGTTCAAACTCTTTATTGCCCGCACGGAGTTCAGCGCGGCATTTTAACAGGGCTGATAACCTGTCGGCAGCCTTTAATAAGGTTTGGTAAACTTCAGGTAGCTCATCTTCAATTAGAACACTGGCGAAGTCTGCTTGCATTGCCTCAGGTAGTAGTGTGAGCAATTCGTTCTGAGCTTTACGTTCAATGCCTTGATAGGCCTTTTTCATTGCCTCGGAGTGATATTTAACTGGGGTGGGCATATCTCCTGTAATGACTTCTGACGCATCGTGGTAGATCGCAGCAGTCGTGAGGCGGTATGCATCGATATGGTTTTTGTTTGATGTTTTAAGAATCACTTGATTATGAATCACTGCTAATGCGTGAGCGACTGTTGCAACTTCCCATGAATGAACAGCGACATCTTCATGAATGGCGTTACGCATTAAACTCCAGCGTTTAATCCAACGTAAGCGGCTAATGTAGGCAAAAAAATGACTCGGGCTTGGCATAAGTAATATTCACGCTATTGGGAGGTTTAGTTTAGTGTTTTTCAGTTAACTGCTTGTTCAATAATGACTTTAACATCATTATAGGAAAACCTCAGTAGGAGTAAAATATATGTCAGGTTTGCAAGGCGAAAATGTTCAGGCCCGTTGTTCATGGTGTAGTGATGATGAGCTTTATCAATCATACCATGATCATATTTGGGGGCGGCCTCGCATGGATAGTCAGGATTTGTTTGCAAAACTATGTCTTGATGGTCAGCAGGCTGGATTAAGCTGGATCACTATTCTGAAAAAAGAACTCACCTATTATGAGGCGTATGACCACTTTGAACCTGAAAAAATTATACATTATGATGCGTTGAAAATTGTAGACTTGATGCAAAATTCCGGCATTGTGCGCAATAAATTAAAAATTAATTCAATCATAAAAAATGCCAAAGGTTATTTGGATATTGAGGCGAAAGAAGGTACATTTTCGGACTTTATTTGGTCATTTGTTGATGGCAAAACGATTCAAAATAACTGGCGTAATAAAGAGGATGTTCCAGTCTCAACGCTTGAGTCTGAAGCCATGTCTAAAGCCTTAAAAAAGCGAGGGTTTAGTTTTGTTGGTCCGACGATTTGCTATGCATTTATGCAAGCGGTTGGTATGGTGAATGATCACTTAGTAACATGTCCTCAGTGGCGAGAATGCAAATAAATATCGGGTGATCTGGGAAAGTAATAAACGCTGTAATACACTTAATGAGTATAAATAAGGGATGATGTAATGATTAAAGGAAGCTGTTTGTGTGGGAAAGTACAGTATGAGTTTCACGGTGAAATTGAAGAGATTGCATTGTGTCATTGCTCGCAATGCCGTAAAGCACAAGGCGGTGCATTTGCGACCAATAGCCCTGTAGACTCAAGAAAACTAACCATTACCGGAACGGAGTTTATAAGGGAGTTTCAGACTAATGAGGTAAAAGTAAGAGCTTTTTGTACGAATTGTGGTAGCCCACTTTATAGTGCTCGCACAGACTTGCCGAATATTAAGCGTTTACGGATGGGAAGTATTGAAACGTCGTTTACTTGTGAAAATAAATACCATATTTATGCAGATTCAAAAGCGTCGTGGCATGAAATAAATGATGAATACCCACAATTTAGTAAAATGAAATAGGCAGAAAAACCATTTTGTTACCAAAAGGCATTAATAGGGTGTTCCGAACACCCTATAGCTTTTAATGAATAAAATAGCTTGTCTGCTAAGCTCTTTGTTTAAAAGGCTTAGCTTTATCTTTTTTAGCGGTTCCTTGGCTAATCGCTGCACGTTGGTTATAACGCCCTATTAGGCGTTTTTGCAGCTTTGTTTCCCAGTTAAGCGCTTGTCTGATTGTACTTAGCCAGGTTTTATTGAACAGTAATTTGGTATTAGCGATGGCGTCGGGTGATCGCTTTTTAATCTCTTCTGCAAATTTAATTGCTTCAGCCATCGGGTCATCAAATACATGTGTGACGAGTCCTAACTGTTTTGCTTCATCGGCCTTGAATATTCTTGCGGTCATCGCCAGCTCTTTAATAATATCAATACTAGCGAGTTCCCTGAGCGTTATCGTGCCACCCATATCAGGAATCAAACCCCAGCGAGATTCCATGATTGAGAATTCACAGTCTGGCGTGGAATAACGAAAATCAGCACCTAGGGCTATTTGAAAGCCACCGCCCCAGCATTTTCCATGGGTGACGGCAATAACGGGTACCGGAATATCACGCCATAGATAGCTAACGTCTTGTGCTAAGTTGGATACGCGTGCGCCAGGCTTTACTAATAATTTTACTGCTACAAGTGGGTTTTTAAACATGCTCTTAACGTCAAGGCCTGAGCAAAAGGCTGCGCCATCGCCAGAAAGAATGATTGCGCGTATATCCTTATTCTTTTTTAATTGCTTGGTTGTTTTTACTATTGCTTCAAACATTGGCATATCTAAAGCATTAAGTTTGTCCGCACGATTAAGTTTCACCAATGCAATTTGATCTTTTATTTCAATCGTTATGCGTGGCGTTTGATTTTTTTGGGTCATATTAAGCATTCCTAATTAAGAAAGGTCTTTCTTGGCCGGTAAAAATATTATCAAGAACAATCGACTCTCTCTGAGTCAGTGTATCCATTAATGTTTGTACGCCTTTCATCGTATGAAAGGCAGTGAATCCACGCATAATAAACGCATGAAGTTTACTTAAACCTGCCATTTCGGCGGGTGTTTCCGTGATTTTTAAAGAAAAATTAATCAGGCTGCTTCGGGCATACTTATCCATTTTTTCACCCAGTTCAGAGGTTAGCTTTATCTGATACTGGCGCTGGTCTTGATTGTTGCAGTATCGGTACGCTTCGCAATAGCTCTCCTCATTAATCTCGGTGTAGTTAAGTTTGTGAAATATAGCGTGTGCTAATTCATGGTCGAGTTTTTGTGTCAGAAGATTTAGTTCGACTAGCAGGCTGACTGTACCAATCACCGTTTTGGGTAATAGTTTGATCATTTTGGGGAAAATACGTTCAAGGTCTCTGTCTCTGTCTGAGAAGTCTTGAGCGGAATATAGCTCATCAAACAAAAACGCTAGTCCCTGAGAGTAGTTTGGTGCGTTATATAAGTCATGATGAGTACGCTTTAAGCGCTCGCTTTGCCAAAGTGTTAGTTGCGTAAGAGCTTTAGGTGTAACGTAATGTTGCTTTTCAATTTGAAAATCATGGTAGGCCAGCAAGACATTCTTCAACTTTAAAGTAGTGTGATTAGATGTTTTGGCGTTTTGGATTTTATCTCTAGACATGTGCTGGTGCTATTCTGCTTTTATTTGCTGGTAAGGGACATATAAATGATTCAGGGAGAGATATTATAAAAAAGTGATGTAATTCGCGAGCGCTATTTTTGAAATGTGTTCGCGGCATCATGCCGCGACAAAGAGAGGTTAAATACTAATGGGCTCTATGCAACCGCTACCCGTTTTTTTAAAATCTTAGTCAGACTTTTTTTTACAATTTCAGCCGCGCTGCCCGAAGGAATGGTATGCATTGAAGGAATCCACTTCTGGTCGTCTAAGGTAATAAAGTGGCTCATGGCATCAGTTTCAATAATTCGAACAGAATTAGGGCTGTGTTGAGCGCTTTTTAACATGAGCTCTCTATCTAAAATACGGTCCATTTTAGGAATAAGAAAAGTTCCATGTTTTATATGCTGGTATACCGAATGGTCCGCTCTATCCATCCATGCAAATAAATCTTCAATGTTTCTTACAATAGTTAAATGATCTTTGGTTGCACTGAACATTTTATTTAATAGCTGCTTTTTACGTTTATTCATTTTACCAAAAAACATCTGGCCATAAGATGAAGAGGGGGTGCTGTTGATAAATCGAATAATCCAAGGCCACATACCATGACTTACAGGTTCTAACAGTGCAGAGACGAGTGGGTGGGTTTTACCGCCTGGTAGAGCAGGTGCTTCAAGAATTACTTCTACATTTTCATATAATTCAGGGCGTTGGCTTAAGGCTTGTAATATAACTGCACCACCGCGAGAGTGTCCATGAATACGTACATTTCTAGTGCTGGGTAAGTTTTCTAATGTTTGGTTGAGAATACAAGCATCATAATCAATGGTCGCTTCTAGGTATTTAATTGGGACTTCCCAATCGGCAGGCTCTGGCATTGGGCCACTAACAGGCACATGATAATTGCTGCACGTTAATAAAATAAGCTCTGTCGTCGATTCTTGATATAGTTGTGTAAAATAACAATGGTTTTCTAAAAAACCATGCACACCAATAACTGTATGTTTTGCTTCACCACTATGGTTCCGAACGCTAACAGCACCTTTACCTACGGTAAAGACTTTGCCAGAAAACATTTCGGTGTAGCTTTGTTCAATTGGCTTGATTAGCTTTCTTGCGTGAATAGCTTGCACAGTTAAAATACCTCTTAATACATCAGTCGCTCAAAATTTAGAACGCCTGTATTTTAATCTTAGCTCTATGGCTGCTTTGCTGTTATGAAACCTCAATCTAACGAAGGAAGTTAGTGCAAATGTAAGATTATTTTTCAATAAGTATACGCTGCTATGAGTACAATGGAATAAACGAATGAACAAATATTGATCAAACTTTATGTATCGTACGAATAAGCGTATCTAAACGATTGATTTAATTATGGCAGACGTGGCGAAAAACGGATGTTAAGAATTGTAATTTATGTTAATTTTTGAAACATAATTGTAATGTCTGCCTGATTTAATTTAGTGGATATCTGAATATTTGTGTTCTTATCTGCTATATTTACTGTTTTATGCAGTTCTATGATCCTAATTAAATAATAAATATAAAGGAGATTGGTGTGAGCGACTCAGCTAAAAAACCATTAAATGGTGCTGATACAGCGTGGTTAAGAATGGATTCGCCTTGCAATTTGATGATCATCAATGCGATGTTTATTGCAGAACGAATGGATTTCTCTGATTTTAGAGACACTATCCTTAATCGGTTTCTTTCTTTTTCCCGCTTTATGAGGCGCCCCGTTCTAAAGGCAGGGCAGTATTATTGGGAAGACGACCCTTACTTCGATATCGATAATCACGTAAAAAAAGTAGCACTGCCCGGCGCAGCCGATAAAAAAATATTGCAATACTATCTCGCTGACCTTGTTAGCGTGCCTTTTGATGAGAGCAAGCCTTTATGGCAAATTTTATTTGTTGAAAATTATAAAGGGGGAAATGCGGTTATTTTACGCGTACATCATTGTTATGCCGATGGTTTGGCGTTAATTTCTGTTTTTAACTCTATTACTGATGAAAGTTCTAATGTCTCTCCTGTCGCGAATAGAGCAAGAAAAAAAGAAAGCTTTTCTGATGATGTGATGAACTCAGTCAAAGAAATGAATTACGAGTGGCCGCGTTACCAAAAAGTGATTGATTCAGCGGTGAATCGAGCTGATAAATATAAAACCTTCGCTAAAAAAGTATCTATAGACGGTGTGTCTATATTGAAAAACCAAGACGCCTTGCGAGAATTGATGGGTGATGGTGTTCGAGCAGCGGCAGAGCTAGCGCAATTAATTGCGATGCCCGCTGACCCGAAAGAAGTGCTGAAAGGTAGTTTAGGTGTAAGGAAAACCTGCGCATGGTCAGAACCTTTAAGCTTCGACAGATTTCACGGTATTGCAAAAGTTGTTGGCTGTAAGATTAATGACTTATTACTCTCTTGTGTTGCAGGTGCTTTTCGTGAAGAGCTGATCGCAGCAGGAAAAGAAGTTGATAATAAAAATATTCATATTACTTTGCCTGTAAATATTCGTTCAGAGTCCGAGTTGGACGCTGATGGTGTTCCAGACGAGTTGGGCAATTGTTTTGGTACTGTTTTTGTGCCGCTTCCTGTTGGAATCGAAAACCCCTTAGAGCGAGTTTATAAACTTAAGCACGATATGATCGGGTTAAAACAATCGCTGCAGCCAGCGCTATCGTATGGTCTTTTATATGCCGCAGGTATGATGCCTGCTGGAATTCAAAAGTTACTGTTAGAGAGTTTTGGCAATAAAACATCGGCTGTTTTATCGAATGTTCCTGGCTCAAGAAAATCTCGTTATATTGCGGGGGCACGTATAAAAGAGCAGATGTTCTGGGTGCCACAAACCGGCGATCTTGGTTTGGGTTTGAGTATTATTAGCTATGCTGGGCAAATTCAGTTTGGTTTGGTGGGTGATGCGAAGCTATTTCCGTCTCCAGAACGGATTATTAACCGGTTTGTGAAACAAATCGAACTTCACAGAACAGATATTGTGGCAAGTTATATTGACGACTTAGTGCAGCCAACCATGGCGTCATAGGCCGCATATTGTCATTCCGGTTATCTTTTTAGGCCG
>ENA-OSET01005328-OSET01005328.1-sediment-metagenome-genome-assembly--contig:-NODE-5328-length-10926-cov-61.046917_pt1 | contig 10926 bp, 9 predicted proteins | sample MGYA00237882_ERZ534229 | MGnify/ENA primary metagenome ERZ534229 (study PRJEB26408, sample SAMN06266212) | sediment metagenome | isolation source: Hudson Canyon methane seep mesocosm | place...
AAGTTGCTGCAGGTATAACAATCACACTCGCTATCTAGCGGCCCGGTATCAGTTTTGTGGACCGCATTACGGATTTTGACTACGCCGTTGGTTATAAATAAGTGGCCATTGCGAGCGTTACGGGTTGGCATCACGCAGTCGAACATATCGATGCCACGACGCACACCTTCCACTAAATCTTCTGGTTTACCTACACCCATTAAATAACGTGGCTTATCAGCTGGTAACTTGGGTGCTGTGTGTCGCAGCACACGCAACATGTCTTCTTTAGGTTCGCCTACCGACAAACCACCAATGGCAAAACCATCAAAATCGATGTCAGCTAAACCCGCTACGGACTCATCACGTAAGTGTTCATACATGCCGCCTTGAACAATACCAAATAAGGCCGATGGACTATCACCATGCGCATCTTTACTGCGCTGAGCCCAACGCATAGAACGGCGCATAGAGGTAGCGGCCTCTTCTTCCGTAGCCGGGTGTGGTGTACATTCATCAAAAATCATTACCACATCGGAACCCAGGTCTTTTTGAACCTGCATCGACGATTCTGGCGTCATATACACCGTGTCGCCATTAACGGGAGATTGAAACTTAACCCCTTCTTCGTTAATTTTGGCGCCTAAGCTAAACACCTGAAAACCACCCGAATCCGTAAGAATAGGTTTATCCCACTGGGCAAAGTCATGTAAATCGCCGTGTAACTTCACCACTTCTGTGCCGGGGCGCAGCATCAGGTGAAAAGTATTACCCAAAATAATCTCAGCACCCGTGGCTTCAATATCGCGAGGCAACATGCCTTTAACTGTGCCGTAAGTACCCACCGGCATAAAACATGGTGTTTCAACCGTGCCGCGAGGAAAGCTCAAACGGCCACGACGCGCTTCGCCACTTTGGGCTAAACGTTCAAATTTCATAAAACAGCTGCGTGTCATGTGAGATCCAAAACAGAAGGCTGTGGCGTCACTAACATGGCGTCGCCATAACTAAAAAATCGGTAACCTTGTTCAATGGCGCAGGCGTATGCCGCCATAACGTTATCGCGGCCTGCAAAGGCACTCACTAACATCAACAAGGTTGATTCGGATAAATGAAAATTAGTTACCAAGGCATCCACACTCTTAAAGCGGTAACCTGGGTAAATAAAAATATGTGTTTCGTCGTTAAAGGCGGCAATTTCCCCACCGGCGCTGGCGCTTTCTAGCGCTCTTACACAGGTGGTTCCAACGGCCACCACTCGACCGCCATTAGCACGAGTACTTTTGACCGCGGCCACTACGCTGGCATCAAGCTCGACCAATTCACCATGCATATGATGGTCTTCTATGCGGTCTACCTTAACCGGTTGAAAGGTACCGGCGCCCACGTGTAACGTAATATAAGCTAGATTAACGCCTTTGGCCGCTATTTCTGCCAGCAGCGACTCGTCAAAGTGCAGGCCCGCTGTAGGCGCGGCAACCGCACCATGATGCTCACCAAATACAGTCTGGTAGCGATCACGGTCTGCCGTATCATCGGGCCGATCAATATAGGGTGGCAAAGGCATATGCCCTAACCGTTGCAACACGTCTAACGCTCGCTCACCGTCATCTAAGCACAGCTCAAACAAGGTATCGTGCCGCGCCACCATAGTCGCCCAGACCTCACCTTCTAACAACAATCTCGCCCCGGGTTTAGGTGATTTGCTGGCACGCACATGGGCCAAGAAATTTTGCTCACCCAGCAAGCGCTCTACCAACACTTCAATTTTACCGCCCGATTCCTTAGCCCCGAACAAACGCGCGGGAATGACTTTGGTATTATTGAGCACCAGCAGGTCGCCCGCTTGAAGAAACGCCAGCAACTCAGTAAATTGGCTATGGGATACATCGCCAGATTCACCTTGCAAACGCATTAAGCGGCTAGCAGTACGCTCTTCGGTAGGGTAACGAGCAATTAACTCATCAGGTAAGTGGAAACTAAAATCGGAAACTTGCATGAGATCTTGATGGGGTCTCTTGGTGATAAACCCAAGGCCTAGATAATTTAGCTGGCCATAATAGCAAAATAGACTGCTCCAGCACAGGCGTTTTTAGCGTTTCTTTGACGCACCAATATTTGCTAACATGCCATGTTATGCACCATACCTAAATTCGCCAGAGACTATGGGTTATGGCAAAAACTATTGAACAGTGGATCAACGCTTATGCTGTATCTCACCAACATCCACAAAACGTACTCATACATCACCTTTGTGTGCCGCTAATATTCTTAAGTATTGTTGCAATAGTTCACTTCATATCACCCTGGTTACTACTTGTGAGTGGCTTCCTTGCGAGTGCTTTTTACCTGCGTCTAGGGTTTAAACCCTTATTGACTTTCTGGGCCATGGTTGCAGCAAGCCTGTTTGTTACTGGCCTCTTTAACCTTTCTTTGCAAATACTCACCGTTATTTTTGTGCTGGGTTGGATTGGCCAGTTCATTGGCCATACGATAGAAGGCGCCAAACCCAGTCTATTCGATGATTTGAAATTCCTGCTTATCGGCCACCTTTGGCTGTTCAGCAAGGGGCTAATTAAGCAAAACCCCGAGAAATAGCTCTTAAGCCGTTGACGCTTAAGATGAACTCTGTATAATTCGCTCCTCAATGTGCCAGTGTGGTGAAATTGGTATACACGACGGATTCAAAATCCGTTGCTTCGCGGCGTCCCGGTTCGAGTCCGGGCACTGGTACCACGCACATTATCTATAGCTCTTCAGGCTATAGTATACAGGACTTCCAGGGCACTCCTGTAAGTTTTCTGTAACTTCTTCTGTAACCCGAAACCCATACCCCAAGAAGCAAATAGGGGGTGGGACGGGTTCAGCATCTCCAAATAACTGCTGTATCCAGACAGACTTACTAAAGCCCATTTTTCAAAATCGTGCTTCACTTAGCATTACGTCCATGTCGCGGCCGCTATGAATCTCAAAGACAACCCCATAGCCAGTTAAGATTGGCCTCAAACACTCTCACTTATACATGCCGACCGAAGGAGTTTTCGCTGACCAAGCTCGAGAAATTGGGTATGTGGAAAGTTTCCCAGGGAAATTATTAACCCCAGCCCATCTAGATCAAACATGGACACAAGCTCGCGGACATTCTATCCTGAGCAATCTTATTGCGAAATAAACTCGTCCCATGGATTACACATCATATAAAGCACTGGTAAAAATCATAGTGACCGGGAAGCAACTTCCTGATGCAGTATACGTCCACGAGAGTGCCCTAGAGGACATACCTGGAGAGTTGTCTCGACTAGCCCTCAGCATAGGGAGCGCCCTTCAAATCGATGTGACACAATGGAACATCATCAAGTTCTACAAACGCGATTACAAACTCACATTTTTGAGTTATCCAACTTTTGACACCGCTAGCTATCCCGCGCTCAATACCAGTTTCACTGTAGATTTACAGAAATTATCGGTGAGGGAAGCAAGTTATACGCAATCTGACAATCCACCCATTCTTCACCGCAAAGAGACATTTGTAGATGCCTCATACTCTTTATTCACCCTGTTCTCCGACATCACGCACGAAGGAGAAGCCATAGGTTTATACAAAAACGTCAGGACGATTGGTTTCCAAAAAAACTGGCTCCGCCTCATCGCTCAAAAGGGTTACTATCTCAACGATGATGGACGATTAACTCCTTCAGTAAATGCGCCTAAAACTGCCTCGTTCACTGCTTCCAGCGCCACCAAAATAGAACGCCATAAAACTGCAATAGATAGGAATCAATTATCACAACCAATGCAGGTTTTAGCTCGCCACAATTACTTAAATGGGGAATGGACTGTACTTGATTACGGCTGTGGTAAAGGTGACGACCTACGTGAGCTTGAGGCTCACGGCATTGACGCATCCGGATGGGACCCAGCACATAACGAGGAAGGAGCGCTGGTTAACAGCGACATCGTCAACCTTGGTTTTGTACTCAATGTGATTGAAGAGCGTGAGGAACGTGATGAAACGCTGCGCCGTGCTTGGAGTTATGTCGATAAACTAATGGTAGTGTCCGTCATGGTTGCCGGGGAGTCTACCATTAGCCAATTTCAACAATACAAAGACGGCATTATTACTAGCCGCAACACATTCCAACGGTACTACAGCCAAGGAGAATTTCGATACTATGTAGAAAGCACCTTGCAAGAAACCGCGATACCGGTGGGGCAAGGCATATTCATCGTATTTAAAGACAAGCTAGAAGAACAGACATTTCTCGTTAATCGCCAACACATCAAAAGAGACTGGCGTCAGAAGACCAAGCGACAGCTAAAAACACATGAACTTACCATCAGGAAAGACCTAGTCGAAAAACACGCCGACTTGTTTAGTGACTTCTGGAATACATGCCTTGAGCTGGGTCGTATACCTGCCAATAGCGAGTTTGAGTACTCGGACCAAATTCGAAGAATAATAGGCTCACACAACAAAGCCTATCACGCTCTGTCAGAGCACTATGGTGCAAAGCTAATGCTTGAAGCTGAAGAGAAGCGAAAGCAAGATCTACAGGTCTATTTTGCTTTAGGGTTGTTTGAAAAACGAAAGCCCCACACTCAATTTCCAGATGGTCTGAAACGAGATATAAAAGCATTCTATAGCTCATACAACGTAGCCCTGGAAGACGCGAACGAAGCGCTCTTTTCCGTAGGAAACCCCGCCATAATCCAAGAAGCGTGTGAACAAGCGTTTAATAACCTTCAGTGCGGAGAAATGAATGAAGGCCACAGTTACATTTTCCATAAAGACTATTTGGGCGACCTACCGCCATCGCTACGTATTTACATAGGCTGCGCTACCCAGTTATATGGTGACTTAGCGGACATTGAGCTCATAAAAGCACATATAAGGTCTGGTAAGGTTAGTTTGATGGGATATGATGACTGGAGCAAAGAAATACCGTGCCTTACTGAGCGCATCAAAATAAAAATGCGTGAGCAAGACGTGGACTTTTTTGACTATGCAGGGACGCACCAACCGCAGCCACTGCGTAATAAAGGCGCATTTACAGGGCCTAAGCTGCATTTACAGTAACCTCTAACGGTCAGTCCTCGTCAAAGAATAAAGGGATTTTCTTAGGAAAACGAGCACTGTTTACTTCTGCTTGCTTTAGCTTCGGCGGATGTTGCAGCCAGGTTAACAGCTCTTGTGCCTGCTCGAGCTTTAGCTCTTCTGCCTGCTTTAGCTTTAGTTCTTCTGCTTGCTTTAGTTTTAGCTCTTCTGCCTGCTTTAGCTTTAGTTCTTCTGCTTGCTTTAGTTTTAGTTCTTCTGCTTGCTTTAGTTTTAGCTCTTCTGCCTGCTTTAGCTTTAGTTCTTCTGCTTGCTTGAGTTTTAGTTCTTCTGCTTGCTTTAGCTTCTTTCTACGGGGCTCAGCCACAGCATCATTGTAAAAAATGCGCTTGTATCTCCACAGATTTAACCATGCCAAAGCAAGTAAGTAGAGAAGCAGGGCATAACCAACATTAGCAATTAAACCACTTGTTTTTGTATCAATTTCCTCTTCGATACCTCGTGGTGCTCCGCTACTAGTTATCTGACCTGAGTCAACTGGCAATATAGGCTGCGGGAGTCTACAAGAAGCCCCTCGCCTGATTAATTCCTCCTTGTATGCCGCAATCACATGTGGCTTTATTGGCCGAACCGTACGTTTTTTTTGTTCATTACTATTCAGTTGTTTACAGAGCACTTCATCGCTACAGATATTTATAGAATCAACTAAGCACTCTTGTGGTTCTATACTTCCAACATTACAACTCAATCCTCGGCTCATTGCCTCGCGTACATACCATTTATCATGGACTGTATCGACCCAATTCACATATCTGTCATTTGAGATTTTTGTTGCAGCTTGGCAGACCTCTTCGTCTCCACAGAGGGCTATTGCATATACTGGACACTCCACAAATTCAGCGTTCGCAGAGAGCAGACTAAAAGGATAAAATACCAAAACTAGTAAAAAACAACCGAAAACCTTCATAAACAATGAGCGCCACTTAGACTCTAGACTTGATGAAAAAAACTATAGCAAATTCATTTCTTCCAATAATTTTCAAAATAGTTATACACTTCATTTAAATCGCCATACTCATGGATATTGTCCAATATATCTATAACCGTACACTCAGCTGTCCCTCCCACATGCTTTCCCCTCATTCCACGGCCAATCATTTGGCTATATAACACAATAGAAGCTGTAGGCCTCGCTATCACAACAGCTCCAATATCTGGAACATCTAACCCAGTAGATAAAACACCATAATTCAACAAAACTTGCACATCCATATTTTTGAATGACATTACAGCCAGTTTTCTAGCCGTCGCCGACATTTCACAATCAACAGCGCAAGCTACGACCCCCTCCTTGGCTAGGGAAATTGAAAGCGTCCGAGCATGGTCAACACTGCAGGCAAAAACAATAACTTTCTTTTGTTGAGTTACTTGCTTGCGAATAACTTCGACTATTTTTCTATTCCTCTCGGGGTTGGCCGCTAGCCTGCTTAACGTCTTTTTGTTTACGACCACGTCGCCAATTTCATTCAAATCTAACTCAATGTCGCATTCTGTCTGTAAGCTATACCGCCTGATAGGTGCTAATATTCCTCTAGCTTGTAGTTCCCCTATAGGGTCACTACCTAATAAAGTAGCTGTTATTAAATTACTGGAGAACAGCCTAGATAGCTGTTTACTTTCCAATAAGTCTGACGAAGCTCTACCAGGGGTTGCAGTTAGCCCGATTAATTTCAGGCTATACCTTCCTGAAAGAGCGTCAATAGCCCTTAACAGGCTTGGAGCGATTGACTTATGAGCCTCATCAATCACCAGCACTAATTCTTCAAATCCAAGCGTAAATAACTTGTCAATTGCATTAACAAATTTCACGTAACCTGCCACCCAAAATCCTGATGATTGGGAGTACTTAGGTACTACTGCATCCCCCCACAGCTCTACAAGCTCAACTTCTTGTCTGCCATCAAGTAACCAGTTTTTTCTAAACGCCTCTGATGCTTGTTGACAGAGCTCCTGCGTATGAGCTAACCATATTACATGCCTTTTTTTGATTGATTCTTTTTCATTGAGCCAGTCGACCAGAGCGCTCATTGATGTTCTTGTTTTTCCAGATCCTGTTGGTAATTGAACCATTACGGACAACTGGCTTGATGATATAAAGTTGCTTATTTTAAGCCTAACTTCTTCTTGATAGTCAAATAGGTCATTTTGCCTCCCTATTGGGAGTAATATTTCGTGTGTGGATTTTCGGCCTACCGTCACCGGCAAATACTCGTCAGAAATATAAAAATGATCACGAAAAAAATCTACGATTTTGGTACCTTTCCGCCATGGGAGTAGAGCAAGCGTATAAGCGTCTCCATGCAGGTTGGCGATAGCTTCCTCTTTCTTTAGATCCCTTACCAACTCCCGTTGCCTTTCTTCCGAAAGCGTATTGATTAGTATTTTTCGTAATTTTTTGTCTTTAAGACCCTCATATCCACGTATAGAGAATAGAATTCTCTTTAAATTCCCAAACCCAACCTTGTCAAGATCGAAAGCTTGCCCCTCGACTGACCTTCTAATATATTTCTGTAAGTCACCGGTACACTCTTCGGGTATGAATTCATACATAAACAAAACTCATTGTATAAAGATGACTTTGGATATTTCATTATTAAATCGGTGTAACCACTCTTCAGTTTTTTCTGAGGCATACTTCTTAGCCGCCTTTTTTAATTCTACCGGTGGCTGATTATAATATTCATCTTTCAGTGTCGCTCGGCCTTCTTTTTCGAAGCCCTTTTCAACTTGGTCCTCTAAAGATTGTAGTTCTTTTGAAAAGTATTCTTTATAAACACCATTTTCTATTTTTCCATCTTTGTTAGCATACGAGAGCACTATGAGACTAACATAGGGTCCAAATGATTTTTTCACATCTCCTAACCTGTAGTTAATAACTTTCTCATTATGATCGTAGGTTATATGCTTTAATAAGCGCTTTGGATCTTCATGAGATAATCCGTACCAGTTATCTTCGATACTCATATTCAAATATCTTTCAAACCATTTACTAAACTCCAAATACGAACTTGAGTTATAAGACAACTTATAAAATGGCTTTAGTTGTGAAAAAGATGCCATAATTCCTCTCAACCCGATATCTCTCCTATAAATATCCTTGTCAAATATTGATGTAAAAATATCCTGAATATCCTCAAGTAGTTCCTCTTTAGCCATCTCAATTTGAGGCGTTAAAGTGCTATCTGCAGATGGGTCATCACCGAATTTTAATTTGTGAAGAGCATACTTCTTGATATCGGTACTATATGTCAGTGAGTCACACTCCAATTCAATTTCGCGAACTTTCTTAATGTAATTTTTATATGGTTTGACGCTTTGTAGGAGGTGACTCAAAGCTGGCAATACGTTTTCTCTAAATAGGACGCGTATACTCGAAATATCATCTGAAGACAATGATTTTTCGTTAAAAGATTGTGCAATTGAATGATGCGGTTGAATCCCTAGCTGACCCGACTGCTTCGGACTGAAATCTTCACCCAAGATATATTCTCTTAACCAGTCTTTTATTTCTGTAACATTTTTTAAGGCGCCTGGATTATTAACTATATTTGCCCCGTCATGCTGGTGTCCCCTCCAATCAAAAAACAGCAATGGTAAACGATCAGCTGCGCGGTCATTTATGTCTAATATGTCATTCTCGTGACTGTACTCCAATAACTCTTGAGTACAGATATTTAAAATGCTTTCGTCATCTAGCAGTATCTGCCTAGTCACAGATGGAGCTTGCGCAGATGTATTAATGTATTTAAAAATACTTCTAATGACGTCAAGCACTCTATAATTTTTCTTAGCTTTAGTTTCAGCACGAACAGAAAATACAACTGCTGGGATCGTCCATGTCTTAAATCCTGCAGGATCTTCACCTGTCCTTTCCACTTCATTCTTTAACCTTTTTAAGGCCGATAGTCGGTGCTGCCCATCAACTGCTACAATTTTAACCTTAGAGTCATCCCACTCCAAATAAGACGATTCCGGGCTAGATTTGACATAACTGTAGCTGTATACCCCTGGAAGCTCTAAAACAATACAGTTTTGATCTTCTATTTCTTTCTCTCTAGGCTCTATGAAAGGTACCGTATCAACAAAATTAGTTGTCGATATGGCGCTTGGAACAATCGTTAAAGTCAGTGGGTTAAAAAACTTTAGCTGGTTATTGTTTTTGAAGTAAGGTATTAGTGATTTTGTTACACGCTCATTGTCGACATCTCTTTGAAACAAGTCTCTGACAGACCATTTATTGCTTCCAGGAATGTCACTTATCAATGTTATCTTATCCAAATCATCAGGTTTTAGTGCTGTTTGAATATAAAAAATATGAGCATCTGCTCCCTTACCAAACTCTCCGAACACTCCATGCAATCTCTGATTATACTTGACCTTTTGTCGAGGCTTTAACATTAATCCATCTCCCTATTTTTGACTGTACGGTGGCGCTGCCATTCTCATAACCACCTGCTCTACTAATTCATTTAATTTTCGCGTCTTCATTTTCACATTTGTGTCTGGATCAAGCTTTACTGCACAAAAAATCAATTCAGACACGGTGATATTTATTTTATTTTCACGCATAAAACTGTCAAAGCGTCGCTTAAAACTTGAATCTGTTGCATGTTGTTCGTATCTTGACCTCAAATTATCTGCCTTTCCAACATATAGTGGCGGCATGATTATTGAAGCTGTCATCATTGCTTCTTCTAAAACACTCTTTGCCTCATCAGAAGACATTGCTTCATTCCAATCATCCACAAGAGAGTCACTACAAGGGTTTATCTGGTGCCCCTGTAACTTTATCTTTAAATCCAAACTAGACCAGTTTAGGTCGTGTAATATATTTACGTATCCATCCTTGTCAGTTCTTTCCTCATATGAAAATACTTTTGACACTTTAGCAATATAATCAACTAAGTCAGAATCATAAAGCCAAAGAGGGAAGTACCAAGCATAGAAACCACTAGAATCTGGTACGAAATCTTTCATTTCGTATGTGAAGTATGAAATTCGTTTTGATATACCTGACCATTCAATCAACAGTTCACCTTTGCTCTATCAGCTTTATTAGACGCACATATGAGTTATTTGATTTTTTCCGAAGTTCGTTCATGCATAGATTAATGACTATGGCATCGTCTAAGTAACCATCTTGCGTATTAAAATCAGGAATAACGTCGTAAGGGTTACATAGATAGAAAAGTGCAGCAATGATATACCTGTGATGCTCACTAAACCCACTCTCAATTTCTTCAATAATTAGGTCATAGAGGGCTGACGAGTTTACTGCCAAATTTTTTTCGAGTTCATTCGAGGACCGTTCAAGCCTCCCAATTAAACGCTCAAACTTCGCATTAATATATTCTATTTCTTCATTACCACACTCCGGAACAGCCGCGAAGTAATTGTCATTAATTTCACGCCTCAATGCTGCCGAAACATTCCTCTTTAATTCTATTTTCATAATTATCTACTTATAGGGAGCATATTAAACAAGATTGATCTTCCTCATCATCATCTTCCCCAGCCCTCAAAATATCCTGCCAACGGTCTGAGTAGGTGGAGGTTGCAATAATTCCATGTTCTCGTTCTTTTTTCTCCGCCCGAGCCACCAATTCATCTAAACTGCCCTGGGAGCTCCATGTATATCCGGTGTTAGGAATGCTTACATCGCCGTCTTTCCAATCGTATTTTTCACGCTCGATATTCTCAAATTCTTTTGCTTTTTCAAATAATTCAGGGTGATTACGCTTGAGTCCAAGCCATTCACCCTGCCTTTGGAAGAAGCAAAAATAGCAGCCTGAGCGAGAGCGCCACTTGTAATATTCGGGTATACCTACGGTATC
>ENA-OSET01005329-OSET01005329.1-sediment-metagenome-genome-assembly--contig:-NODE-5329-length-10926-cov-3.537008_pt1 | contig 10926 bp, 6 predicted proteins | sample MGYA00237882_ERZ534229 | MGnify/ENA primary metagenome ERZ534229 (study PRJEB26408, sample SAMN06266212) | sediment metagenome | isolation source: Hudson Canyon methane seep mesocosm | place: USA:Hudson...
CGGTATTCAGGTAGGCCATAATCATCTCACGCCCATCATCATCTTCGATAATAACAGTAACGGAACCCTTGATGATGTAGAACAAAGAGTCACCTTTATCGCCTGCATAAATAATTGTGCTTTTTGCCGGGTACTTTCTGCGATGACATTGCGATAGAAAATAATCTAAATGTTTGGTTTTACTTTCAATCGGTTTTAAAATCGAGGACATTCTATTTACCTTTTTATTTGCATACATGCTAGAAGCGATTACTTCCTGTAAGGGGCGAGGAAACAGCCCTAAGTAACTTCAACGCTATAGCCTACTGTATTTTTAAATAAGAACAAGAACTTATTGCTCTTTTAGAAAAGTATAGACTAAGAAACTAATTCCACATTTATTATTATTTACGTATTTATGATAATGTAACCCGATATTTAGACGCAATAATTTTTAACATTTTAACTAGGATTAATAACTATGAAAGCAAAAGTTCATTGGGATGGCGAAGCCAAATTTATTGGTAATTCTGAATCTGGCCACACAATTACGATGGACGGTCCACCCGATCATGGTGGTAAAAACCAAGGTCCTCGCCCTATGGAAATGTTATTACTTGGTTTAGGAGGATGTACCTCATTTGACGTAATGAGTATTCTTAAAAAATCACGACAAAAAGTGACAGATTGCATTGCAGAAATTTCTGCTGAGAGAGCTGATGAAGTACCTGCCGTATTCACTAAAATTCAAATCCATTTTGTTGTAATAGGCGAAAATCTGAAAGAAAGTCTGGTAAAACGTGCCGTATCCTTATCCGCAGAAAAGTATTGTTCAGCCTCTATCATGCTTGAAAAAGGTGGTGTAGAAATCACTCATAGCTATGAAATTCAAAATTAATATTGATGGCATTTGTAGCACTAAGGAATAAAAACTGATGGATAAAAAAATTAAGCTTCATGGCTTTAATAATCTCACGAAGTCGCTAAGTTTTAATATTTATGACATTTGCTATGCAAATACTGAAAAAGAGCGCAAAGAGTACATTGAATACATTGATGAAATGTATAATGCCGAACGCTTAACGCAAATATTAACGGACGTTGTTTCGATCATTGAAGCGAATATATTAAATATCGCACGCCAGGATTATGACCCACATGGTGCGAGCGTCACAATGCTCATTGCCGAGCATGAAATACCGCCAGAGCAAGATAGCAACTCTGAAGCACCAGGACCTTTACCCGACACAATTGTCGCACACTTAGACAAGAGCCATGTAACAGTTCATACCTACCCAGAAAGCCATCCCGTTAATGGTATAAGTACCTTTCGAGTGGATATTGATGTATCTACATGCGGATTAATTTCACCGTTAAAGGCATTAAACTACTTAATTCATAGTTTCGACTCAGACATTGTAATGCTGGATTATCGTGTCAGGGGTTTTACACGAGATATTGATGGCTGCAAGCATTATATTGACCATGAGATCAGTTCAATACAAAACTATTTGAGTCAAGACACCCAAGATGACTATCAAATGATTGATGTAAATGTTTATCAGGAGAATACTTTCCACACAAAAATGCTATTAAAAGAGTTTGATCTCAAAGATTATTTGTTTGGACAAGGGATTGAAAATTTCAGCAAACAAAAACTAGACACGATTGAAAAAGATCTCAAGCAAGAAATGCAAGAGATTTTCTATTCTCGAAACTTCTCTAGATAACTTAATTATTAGAGAGCTTTGCGCGACTCAACCCATGTCTTTTCGATTGTTTTTACCGGACTCCAGCTCTCTTATTGCTATTAATGTATTAAAGCCTAAGGATTCCGGCCAAAAGCCTCGCCGGAATAACGAAGTTATTTACAAACAACTCCTGTGAACAGCTCTCTCCGATTTTTTTCAAGAGTTAGAGGGCTTCTAGAAATAAAAGCTACCCTAACTGTCACCCATCATGTTCAGAGGAGCAATCATCACATCAAAATGAACATATTCAGAAACCGTTGAACCTTGAATATAATCAAATCCCAATTTTTTCATGCGTTGAAAGCAAATAGCAGAATCCACCGAGCAAGCAAGCACTTCTTTACCTAAATAGTGAGCAACCTCTGTAATAGAGTCTGTAGCAGTTTCATCTGAGCCCTCCTTATTCATTGACGCCATAAAGCTTTCATCGATCTTGATCATATCTACTGGCAGGGCTTTGAGTTGTGAAAAAGGTGAGCGACTAGTACCAAAATGATCCAAGCAAAAATTAAACCCTTTCAACATCAAGTGCTTCATCATATCGGCAGCAGCGTGTACATTTTCAATTTCAGAGCTATCATACAAATCAAACCAAACATGTTCAGCCTCTAGACGCCCCTCATCAACAAGCTCAAGCAACCAGTCTTTAAATGCATCGTCTTTAAAGGCATAAGCACTTAATTTTATATGCACAATTTGAACAGAGTCCCAAGCCGGTTCTTGGTGCTCTTTTTTAAGCATTAATTGCTGAATCCACCAACGGTCCAACAAAGACATATCCTCTTCACTCTCTGGCTCGTATGACGCGCCACTTCCAACAACAGAACAAACTAGATCATATTGTTCGCCGTAGATTGATTTATCTGCAATAGGAATAATTTTTTGCGCATATATTTCCAGATTTAATTCAGAGCTAGGAGTGTCTAGCTCGTCCTCAAGCAATACATCCTGAGAGGGGGCTAGGTTATTCTCACTATTATAAGAAGTTAAGGCTTTCGACTCTGCATCTTGCTCAGCTTCTGACACCAAGGGTAATATTTCGTCATCAGCTGAAACTTGACGCGGCACTGACTCTTCCAATTTTTCATGCATGGATGCAATCGCGTGATCTATCATCAACTCGGGATTATTAAAGCCGAGATGCGCACTACTTTCACTCAACTTGAATGATAGTCCGGTATGCTCCAGGCATAACTGAGAGAATTGTTCATTGAAGCCAACAACTTGTTGTTCTGGTTTATCTGTTACTGTAAATAATGCAAAATCAACCGTATCAATTCGACCAATAACAGATGTTTTCTCTTTATTGGCACTTAGAATATCTGAAACAGCAGCCGTCAATTTTGGAGGAATAACGACCGTATCTGTGAATTCTAAGTGCACATACAGTAAATGGCATGGAGAGGTTCTAGCTCCCGTTTTCATGACCGCTCTTACTTGACGACAAAACTCACGCTTATTTACCAATCCCGTTGCTCTATCATGACTCGATTCATATGCGAGTTTGTCATAAACATCTTTAACCATATCATCAAGCCCTTGGTTAACGATGGGTACTTCATAGCCTGTGTCAGGGATCACCTGTTTAGTTTTTAAATAATTTGCCAGCTTAAAAAGACCTAACTCTACGACTTTCATACCCTGATGATTCACAAAGACAAATTTACTATATCCTTTTGCTACCCAAACCAAACGCATGTAATGCGAACGGCTATCTTCGCGTTTAAAATGAACCCACACACCAGGCTGAAAAGATTTTGCTCGCAAAATCCAATGCTTTAACTCTTTTGACGTTTTAGTATTGCGACGTACAGTTTCAGTTTCCGTCTCTGGAACATCTAGAAGTTTAGCTTTTACACATTTTTGCCCGCCTGTAGGTCCAGTCATTATTAAGGATTTCAAGGCATCCCGAATTACATTGGAGGGTTCATCATTCCCTGAAACTAACTTTAAGCCTGCCTGAATCCTAGGTAAAATAGCTTTCATATCTAACGGGGTAGCAGGATCATTACCAAAAGAAATCAAGCTATCCAAAACCGCCAAAGCTTCATTCCACTCAGAACTTCCCTCACCATGTTTTAAGTAAGTCAACTGAAGCAAGTCTTGCCAGCCATTCTCAATTAACGTTAAAACTGCAGGCGGCACCTCTCGCTGTATCAAGCATTCATTTAAGGCCTTTGACACGTCTACCTTCGCTTGTTCAACCTTATGGACTCCTTCAGCAGCCGCTGCAACACGCTCTACATTTTTCATATACAGCTGGTTCTGCTGCTCAACCAAGACATCCATTTCTTTTAATACGTGATCGAAGACTGCAGTATCGTGCTCAAATTCCTGTACAACAGTTTTAACAAGCGCATCCACTTTGTTACGAATAGTAGGACTCATGCGAGTCCCCGTTGCACCTAGTTGTGCAATTCGGTTCATCACCGCACGCACTGAACTGTTTCGGTCATCAAAAAAACGGTCGTCTTTTAATAGCACTTTCAATACGGGAACTTCTAACTTCAATAGATGTTGCTTTGCTTCTTCGGATAAACGAGGATTTTTTTGCATACTTGCAAAAAAACGATCAACAACGTCTATCGCGACCTGCTGATCTTCCTCGATACCTTTCTCTTCCGCATCACTTTGAGGAGCTGATGACACAAGCGACAACTGAATTCGCTCCAATAAGCTAGCTCTAGCTTCAGGTAACACCTCGCCCTCAACAGAAGAGGCTTGAAGTTCACTTAAACCTTGTTTTAATTCAGATTCGGAATAGGTTTCTTCCGGAGGAGTGATCCCTAGTTCTGCATTTGATGCGTTTTGATTCACATGCAACGAACGAACAAGGCCCAATACATTTTGAAATGCTTTTTCTGCCATTTCATGGTTTTGTTTAAAGCCTGCTTCTGAGTCTTTTGGGGATGAAAAAGGAGGTAAAGCACTCACGATACTTTGGGATTCTGCCGACTGATAAGTTTCTGGGGTATTTCCTTGATAAAAAGAAGGTTCAGCACCATAACTGAAAATCGGTTCATCACGTCGTTCAGCCTTAGCCGAATTTTCGTTTGCCTTTATGTTTTTATCAACAGCACTTTCACCAGTGCTTTCAACTCCCTCTTTTTTAACTTCGCTTTTCTCATCCGACTTCTTTTCTTTCAGTGGTGTGTTTGTTTTCCTCGGTAAAATCTTACTCACATCGAGGTCTGGCAAAACCTTATGCTTAATTAAAATTGCATTTAAATCTTTATAGAGAGGCTCTAAATGGACAATCACTTGTTGCTCGAAGCGTCTAAATACCAATCGTTCTACAACACTCCCCATGGCAAGCTGAATTAAAGATGATTGAAATGCCCCCACTAATAGAGAAGGACCTAACGGACTTTGATGATATTTTTTATCTCCGATACCAATTGCATCCAGTCGTATTTTTAGAGGCAATAATAACGCCCTGTAATTTGTTTCTGCTTTGGTGATCAACACACGTGATGTTAACCAGTCTTCGAACTCACCTTTATCAATCAAAGACAAATCTTCCAAGGCATCTACTTTAGATTCCATATTGTTATTTGCCGCGGATTTCGGGTCTTGGATCGCAGCCATAAAAACCTTCAGCATCGAAGCCTGTTCGCGCGTAATTTTATTGGCCGCTTCCATAATTGAGCTTGATAATTGATCTGATGAGGCGGCAACGGCAGCAGCTTTAACATCCGTTATCACCGCAGGATAAAAGTCATTCATCAATGGCAGCGTATAACCCTGAATACAATCTATGCACTCTCGAATAATTTGTTTGATCTCACCATCAGGCACTGCATAATGACGTTTTTGAGCATTAAAGTCTGTCAACGACTCTATCGCATCATCATAACGACCTATAAAACGCACCCCTGACGCATGTTTCATAACATAAGTAGGCTTAGACTCCAATTCATACTGCTCGCTTTGTTGGCCATAAAAAACGACCTTAAACGTTCTCCCTTCAACCGCCTTAATATAAACCGCTAAAGCGTCGCACACTTCTGACGCATATTTAAGCAACAGACCTTCGGAGCAATAGTCAGCAATGATACAGGGCCAGGTCCCGCCGTTATCTAGCTTCAACATCGCATCATGATGTATCGGTTTTCGTAAGCTAGATCGTCGTTCCATAATTAAACCTATTTCCGTCTTTAGTTTTGTTCATTAATTTTTTTCATTAATACTTTGGCGTTTCGGTCGGTATTATAATTTTTCTCACCAGGTAAACTTTTAGCCGAAACAAGCTCAAAGCCTCGCTCTTTAAACCAATGCTCTGTCTTGGTTGTTAAAACAAATAGCTTCGATAAATTCTGGTTCTTTGCCCTGACCTCAACGGCATCTAAAAGGCGGTCACCACGACCATGCCTTCGATAAGTTGGATCGACAGCAAAACAAGATAACTCACCCGCCTGATCTTCAGGAAAGGGGTACAAACCGGCACAACCAATAATCGCGTTATCTCTAACATCAACCAAGAAATAATCTAATTCGGTTTCCAACAACTCTCTTGAGCGGCGTACTAAAAAACCTTGTTCTTCAAGCGGTCTTATGAGTTCAAGAATACCATTAGTATCTTCTAACCTCGCAGGACGGATTTGGTCATAATGATCCACACTCACCATGGTTCCATGGCCGTCTCTGGTAAATAATTCTTCCAGTAGAGCGCCGTCATGCGCATAACTCAACATATGAACGCGAGAAACACCAGCCTCACACGCTTTGGCGGCAGCCGTTAATTGGTTAATTTGCTCTTGCAGTAAGTTCGGATTGGCCTGTTGACCACTCTTTTTATCGGTATAACGTGTAGCTTCTGCTACCGTTATCTCCTGCAGTAACTCTCCTTGATTATTTTTAACACCGCTATCATAACCAAAATAAACTAATTTTTCGGCTCCTAGTTTTACGGCAACCTCGGCTGCTAAAGCCTCATAACTCAAATTAAAAATATCGCCACTCATTGAGTAGCCGACAGCAGGAACCAATACAACCGCACTGTTTTCAAAATGTCCTTCAATTGTTGCCACATCAATACTTCGCACAAGGCCTGTTAACCCTAGATCAACACCTCCGCTCACGCCATGAGGCCTGGCCATCACAAAGTTGCCACTCACGACATTTATTTTTGCCCCGTGCATCGGAGAGTTAATGACGCCCATCGACAGTTTAGCTTCAATTTCAGAACGTAGGCGGCCATAGGCTTCTAAGACAAACGGCATCATTTCAGGATCAGTGATTCGTAAAGACTGATGAAACGATGCAACAATATCATTCTTCTTAAGTGCTTCATCAATCTGTGGCCGTGCGCCAAACACAATAACTAAACGAACACCAAGACTATTTAATAGTGCAATATCATGCACAATGTTATCAAAGTTTGGATGTTGTAATGTTTCGCCACTAATGGCCAATACAATCACTTTGTTTCGATGAGTATTTATATAAGGTGACGCTTTTCTAAACCACCCCACCCATTCCTTCATTTCACTCATTTTTCTATTCCAGTTTCATTTGAGTCAACACAGTAGCTTTTAATTAATTTTCTCAATACATCCGACATAGGTTTGATTTGATCCAAAGCTAAAAATTCGTTTGGCTGATGCGCCTGATCTATTGAGCCAGCCCCCATGACGATCGTCTCCAACCCCATAGAACTTAAAAAAGGAGCCTCAGTTGCAAAAGCAACAACGCCAGCAGCATGCCCAGTCAAGGTCTCACATAAACGAACTAATTCAGCCTGAGCATCGGTTTCAAAAGGGTCTACACCACCAAATAGAGATGCTACTTTAATGTTGAGCCCTCGTTTGGCCTCAATCTTTTTTGCCAGCAATCGTACTTCAGATTTAAGCGATTCAGAATTCATTCCTGGCAAGGGCCGAATGTCAAAACTTAATTCACAATGACCACAAATTCTATTAGGACTATCGCCCCCCTGTATTCGTCCTAAGTTTAAGGTAGGGACATTTACTTCAAACAAATTATTCTGATGTTGCGACTGTATTCGTGTTCGAAAAGCCAATAACTCACCTAAAAGTTCATACATGCCCTCTAAAGCACTATTTCCTAAGTCTGGATTTGATGAATGCCCAGAGCCGCCTGAGACAACAATCGATTCCATCAAGATACCTTTATGCATTCTAATTGGTCGAATACTCGTTGGTTCACCAATCACAGCAGCACGGCCTTGAATACTACCCGACTGAGCTAAAGCTCGTGCACCTGACATAGAGCTTTCTTCATCAGCCGTTGCCAGAATGATCAAGGGCTGAGTAAGCTCTGCCCCTTCCATGTGCCTAAGTGCTTCAATAATAATAGGAAAGAAACCTTTCATATCACAAGTGCCTAGACCATAAAACTTCTGTTCTCGCTCAATCAGTTTAAAAGGATCACTCATCCACTTTTGAGTATCATAAGGAACTGTGTCTGTATGCCCAGACAAAACTAAACCATTCGACCCTTTTCCAAGCGTAGCAATCAAGTTTGCTTTATTTACTTGTCCAGGAATCGGCTCAATTTCAACTTTAAAACCTAAGTGCTCAAACCAGTCTGCCAATACTCGGATAACCGGCAGATTTCCCTGATCCCAATCTACAGAAGGAGAACTAATCGACGGTGTCGCGACCAACTGACTTAATAGTTTTTCAAACTTTGGTAATTGAATTTTAGGGATAGAATAAGTTTTCATCGATTTTTAATGCCACACCTCAATACTTTCAATTTGATCACGCTGCAATAAATAAGCAACCGAACCACCTGCTATCATCTGACTAAGCTCTATATTATGATCATCCATAGAAACAACAAGTCCTTGATATTTCTTACCACCCAACATTACAAGGCGAACTTTTTTCTGAATACTTTGCTCTAGCATTTCGAGTGGAATAGATAAATAACCGCTTTTCGGCTGTTCGACTTTTTTAGCTATTCCATTTTTATCATCAGCTACAGCGACCACAGGAGGTTTAAAGTGCTGCCCATTCACCGTCAATTTAGAAGAAAGCATAGCGGTGCCGTTTAGTTTCGCAGACACCCCAAAAAATGAAATCAATTCTTTATCTAACAGCTGCTTAGAGCTCCCTAACACAAAAGGTTTAGGTGGAGATAACGAAAGTTTCAGTTGCCCACCTTGTAATAAATAATCTCGATATAACTGCCTTACTCTCTCCCCCGCTTCAAGTCCTATTGAACTCAAACTCTGCTGCCAGAGTTTGGAAGCTTTTTCACTAAATTGAGTGCGATCAAGCGGAGCAAATGTCGAGCAAAAATTATTTAATCGACGAAAATACCCATTATCAACATGTGTTAAAGAGAAATCATTTAGCTGAAATTTTCTGACATCCCACAAAGACAAATCACCAGGGATAGAAAACGCCCCCCAAGTCGTAATTAATTTAGTCTCTCCGAGCGGTCCACGATCTAACCAGACAGATAACCCCAATTCATCGGACTCTACATCTTCATGTTTCTTAATTGAGATCGAAGACTTATACTCGTGAATTCCCATTTGACGTAAATTCTTATGACTAACACGACGCCGCTCTCCACAAGCATACAGACCAAGCGGTATAGACAAATCGTTACCATACTCAAGCGCTATCCACTCCTCAAAATCTCGACCAGCTAGCTCACCTTTAATAGATTGAGCCGTCACGCTTTGTAATCCATCATGCCGACCAGAGGTAAAGTTTGAAAGGTTAAGCAATAGATTAAAATAGTTACCATAGTTCAATCTGAGGCGATCTATATAAAAGGTTCGTTTCAAACGATAAGGTGTAATAGAAAGGTCATGAAACACAATCGTGCCATCTAGCTCTGAAGAAAGCCAAGAATACGTAATTGCAAATTCCTGCCCGACAGACTGCTTAAGTTTCTCAGCAGTTTGGTAAGAAAAAAGTGCAATGAAAGCTTTTGAACCCACAAATAAAATAACTGCAAGAAATAAGGTAACGAGTATATTTTTTTTCATATTTATGACTATCCAGGGTATTTCTGCTCAGTTATTAAATGGCGTATAAAGAACTATAGCAAACTTACCATACAATGCTTATATAGAAAAAACAGTAAGATAGACTTTATCTTCCTACAATTCAGTCTAGACTTATATTAAAGCACTTTACCTCAAACACTTTGTCACCAATTACTGTAAATAAAACAACCAAAAATTCTTTCCAAGGCTAAGGACCATCGCCAAATGAGCAACACTGACGACATTTCAAAAGCGATTGCATTACTAAAACAAACGCTTCCAGAAATGAACAAAAGAAACATCTCCACCACCCCTGAAAACTATGCGATTTGGTATGAATATGTAAGTGGAAAAAACACGAAACTCATTGACGCCATTCATTTATTAGATAAACAGCACGCAAGTTTCTCCGATAACGTCCTCAAAGAACTTTATATTACCCACATTGCGAATGCACACCAAGCGGCGGTTAATCAATTAAGTGTAAGTGTTAAAACAATCATTAATGATTTCCTCATCAAAATTGCATCCGAAGGCGAGGGTCTCTCTAATTATGCAAACACGCTTGCTGAATTTTCAAAAAGGGTCGATGGTGTTGATGATATTAATGGCATTAAACAACTCATATCACATATATTAGAAGAAACCAGAAAACAAGAAACGTCCACACAGAATATGCAGACGTCGCTCGAAACAATCGCAATAGAAATGAAGAATTTGCGCGCAGAAGTTGCTAAATTAAATGCAGAAGCCACAACAGACTCATTGACTAAAATTAATAATCGACGTGCTTTTGATATAGAAGTAGATAATTGTGTCAGCAATAGCAAGTCACAAGAAAAACCGCTTTGCCTGTTATTTGTCGATCTGGATCACTTCAAAGTATTTGACCAGAAATTTGGCCACACGATTGGCGATAAAGTACTGCGATTTGTCGCCACATTACTTAAAAACAATATCAAAGGCAGTGATTTTGTTGCTCGATTTAGCGGCGAGCAATTCATCATTTTACTTCCCGAAACAGAATATCATGATGCTTTAACCGTTGCAGAGAATATTCGCGACCGTTTATCCAAGCAAACACTTTCTGATAGTGCCGAAAAGATTGAACTCGGTACAATTACCGCGTCAATAGGCGTTGCTGATTATCAATTTGGGGAGAGTGCTGAAGGTTTAGTCAGAAAAGCGGATAAATGTATGCATGAGGCTAAACGAGCAGGCCGAAAT
>ENA-OSET01005332-OSET01005332.1-sediment-metagenome-genome-assembly--contig:-NODE-5332-length-10921-cov-3.892291_pt1 | contig 10921 bp, 9 predicted proteins | sample MGYA00237882_ERZ534229 | MGnify/ENA primary metagenome ERZ534229 (study PRJEB26408, sample SAMN06266212) | sediment metagenome | isolation source: Hudson Canyon methane seep mesocosm | place: USA:Hudson...
ATTATTGCTTCTCCCAACGATAGCCGAAGCCTGGTTTATTTCGAATACACTGAAACGTGTGGTCAAGGGCGTTGAACTTCTTACGAATATTTTTAATGTGACTGTTAATCGTGCCGTTGGTAACCATTCGCTGCATGGTACTTTCGCATAGACTATTGTAATCGGTACCTACTGGGCCCGATTTTACGATTGCGGTGAGTAATCGGAACTCCGTTAGTGTTAACGGTAAGGTTTTTTCGTGCCAAGAGGCAAATGACTTTTCTTCGTCTAAAGATAGGCCTGCGTTTTCATAGTGAGGTGCGGTCTCATTGTCTGCGCTACGAGCATGATGAATGCGTAGTAAACCCTTGATCCGTTCAGCTAGCAGGGCGAGAGATATTGGTTTGGTCTGATAATCCCAAGCACCTAAGCGCAGACCAAAAACCTGATCTATTTCATCAGAGCGATCGCTGAGGAAGATTATTGGAATATTATCACCGCGGTCCAATAATTTACGGCAGATAGTAAAGCCTCCATCGGGGTCATCACCGAGTACGACATCTAGTAATACCAAATCGGGCCGATCATTCGTGATGCCTGTCAGCGCTTCTTCAACCCTTGAAAAACACTGGGTTTCGAAACCTCTACGTTGAAGTGCATCCGAATAATTTTGCTGTTGGTCAATGTCATCTTCAACGATGGCGATTCTGTAGGTCATTGAGGCGTTTCCAGGCGCTTTAGCGCTGTCATGTCTTTAAGTATACGGGCGTTACTATAGCTTAGTTTTGCATAAATAAATGTGATAAAACGGTTTCTCCATTTTATCTCCATACACCACTATTCTCTGCAGATTCTGTCCATTGCGCTCCATGTCGGCTCCATTACTTGTCTATCTGAAATTGATTGAATAGTCCCATCGATATCCAGTGAAGAACGGAACGCTGTACATGGGGTGCAGTGATATCACGATGGAATGTGGTGCTGGATGTTTCAAGTGGAGATGATGATGAAAAATAATTCGATGAAATTGAACAAACTTGCCATGACTGTATTGGCGCTGAGCCTAACACAAGCTGCCAGTGCAGAGACAGGGTCAACAAATTATGAAGCGGATAATACGGGCACTTATTGGGGGGTTGGCATTGGTTCGGTGATCGGTGCAGTGATCGCAGGGCCTCCAGGGGCTGCTTTAGGTGCAACGTTAGGTGGGTCGATAGGTTGGGGGCAAGATAAAGACCATGCGCTTGATCAAAGTTTGCTCGAACTTGAGCAGAATGAGCAGGTACTTGGAAAAACTCAGACAGAACTGTATCAAAGTAAGTCAACGTTACTTAAAACTAAACAAGAGGTATCTGATCTTAGTCGCTCAAATGCGCAGCAGTCTGCACAACTGGCAAATTTAATGATGCAAGAACCCAGTGGTGACGGTACTCAGCATAACAAAGCCTTGGAGGGGATGATTGGACATTATGCTCAAGAGGTATATTTTCGGAATGGTGCGTCGGATGTGCCTACTTATGCCGAAGCGCGTTTAACTAGTTTGACTGAATTTCTCAAATTACACCCAAATCTTCATGTCCTATTGAAAGGTTATACCGATCAACGTGGGCCTGCTGATTTTAATGCAGCGCTAGCCCAGGCTCGAGTCGATGGCATTAAAGAGGTGTTATTGGAGCAGGGGGTTGATGCTAATCGGGTGACCACGGAAGCAATTGGTGAGCCTGTGTCTCTAACATTGACGAGTGATTTGGTGAATGAGCCAGGTGATTATGTACTTGATCGTCGTGTTTCGATAGAGCTGAGTATCAGTGACCAGGAGATGCAACCTATCGCTAGCATTGGGGAGCCTTCTTTATGAAATGTTTCATTGCCATTGACGAAGACTTACTGCTGAAACTATGGATGCTCGACCCTCAACTGGTGGCACCGTTTTCAAGGGCTGATACATCTAAGCGAGGGGAGGGTCATTTGGCGGTTGATGATGAGACGCAGATCGATCTGCCTATTCCAGAAAATACGAGCCGTATACCTTAACTCGTTATACGAGGATTGCGGTTTGTATAGACTAGTTAGAAGTAGTTGCCGGCCTTGCGTCGGTGGCTGCTTATTTTAGAACTCAGGAGTTCTTATGAAATATTTTATGAAACGGCAGGTAAAAGCTAAACAACTAATGCCATGTCTAATCAGGAATACTGAGAATGATGAAATAATACCCATGATTCATATGCGGTCACACCAAGCGATTACGGATGTTTTCACGAATGTATCTGTTTTTATATTGCTGATTATAGTTTGGTTGATGTCAGAACCGGTATTGGCAGGTACTGAACCAGAATCAGTCGCGAATAATTATGATAGCAATGCATCTTACAGTTCGCTGTGGCTGAAAAGTAATGATGGTGCAGAAAAACATGATGCAACAACGCTTGAAACGAATGTTTCTATGAGTATTTCTGGGCCTATTTTGCGCGCCAAGGTGAGGCAGGTGTTTCGTAACCCTTCGCAGTTTTGGTCAGAAGGTATTTATACCTTCCCTTTGCCTGAACAGGCGGTTGTCGATCATTTACGCCTAGTTGTAGGCAGGCGAGTGATCGAAGGTCAAATTCATGAAAAGCAAGTGGCTAGAAATATCTATCGTAAAGCGCGTGATGCAGGAAAAAAAACCAGTTTACTGAATCATCATCGCACAAATTCTTTTACGACTTCTGTTGCAAATATTGGCCCTGGTGAGATGATCGTCGTCGAATTTGAGTATCAGCAAGTGCTTGATTTTAAAGGTCAACATTTCGCTTTACGTTTTCCCATGGTGAATACGCCAAAGTTTACCCCACCTAGATCACGGCTTGATTCAACATTTGTTGAACCGGTTAATATCATAAGAAATGAGCATGACGTATCGGGTAACCCTATCACGATTGATGTTGATCTCAAGGCAGGTTTTCCAATTGAGGGTTTGGTGAGTTCGAGTCACGAATTTACAGCAAAGAAGGTTAGTGAAGAGCATTATAAGGTCTCTGTGGATAGCCTGATTCATTCTTCGAATCGTGATTTTATTTTGTCTTGGGGGCTAAAATCTTCCGATAAACCGATGGTTAGAGTGTTGCGAGAAGATGTGAAAGGAGAATCTTACGGTTTATTGATGGTGATGCCACCGCAACCAGAACAGGGTTCAAAAATCAGTATGCCGCGAGAGTTGGTCTTGGTGCTTGATGTGTCAGGAAGTATGCAGGGAGAATCGATCGAGCAGGCGCGCGCCTCTGTTTTGAAAGCGCTCAGCAAGCTTACGCCAGAAGACAGCTTTAATATCGTTTGGTTCAACACTCGAGCGTGGAAGCTGTTCTCTAACAGCCAAGCGGCGACACCTGCTAATTTGAATTTAGCTCGTCGAAAAACTTTAGATGAACATGCAGATGGAGGGACCGATATGCGCCCTGCATTACGCTTGGCGTTACGTGGTGCCGACGACCCTGAGCGCTTGCGTCAGGTAGTCTTTATCACAGATGGCGCCGTCAGTAATGAAGCGGAATTGTTTTCAGAGATACACCATAACCTTGGGCAAAGTCGTCTATTTACTGTGGGTATTGGTTCGGCTCCCAATAGTTACTTTATGCGCAAAGCGGCGCGTGCAGGTAGAGGTACATTTACGTATGTGAGTAAACCTGATGAAGTGAACCAGAAAATAAACTACTTGCTTCGTCAGTTAGAATCCCCTTCGCTGACGGATATAAAACTTGATCTGAATAACTTATCGGCAATGGTGTTGCCACAAGGTCTATTGCCAGACCTTTATATTGGGGAACCTATTTATGTGGCGTTTAAGGTAAGTAAATTTCCTGAGATTGCAGCCTTGAGTGGCAAGTTGGGTGGCGTGCCATCACAGCTTCGTGTGTCTTTGTCTAATTCTGTTGAGCACGAAGGTGTCGCGGTTGAATGGGTGCGCAGAAAAATTACGGCATTGCAGGAAATTCATGATGACCCTAGTGACATAAAAATTGATGATAAATGGAGTGGTCAGGGGCATAAAAATTATAAACAGAAGATAAAAAATGAGATTGTCAACCTAGCTGTTGCGCATCACCAAGTTAGTAAATTCACGAGCTTGGTTGCAGTGGATGTAACGCCTGATGTGGAGAGCGGGGAGATTTTTAATTTTTCAGAAAATCGCGCAGGAGGTATGTTAAAGACCGATCGTATTCCTGCTAACCGGCCAAAAGGTTGGGTTGGGCAGTCAACGGTGCAAAAACAAGGCATACGATTAGCGCAGACTGCTACAGATGGGGAGTATCGGTTATTAATTGGATTTGGACTGTTGTTAGTTGCCCTCCTACTTGGGATAGGTCTTAACCGCCTACAACGGAGCGTTGTATGTTTTCGCGCCTGAGGATTTTTTTCCTTTGGCTGTTCAAGGTCGTTGTTATCATCTTTGTGGTGTGTGGTGCCTGGAATATCGGGAGCGCAGGAAAAATTTACGCAAAAGCATGGTTAGCGCAAGCCTTGTTGGAGCAAGCTTGGCAAAGAACATTGAATGGCCAACAGAATGTTCGCCCTTGGCCATGGGCTGATACTTGGCCGGTAGCTGAATTAACAATACCGCGTCTGGGTATTCGTCGTATCGTATTGTCAGGTGATAGCGGCCGTGTGTTGGCATTTTCTCCAGGTTACACCGAAGCCAGTGCCTTTCCTGGTACCCATGGTAATACTGTTATTAGTGGGCATCGTGATACCCACTTCAAGTTTCTTAAGGATATTAAGAGTGGAGATCGGGTTGAACTAACAACCTCAGAAGGACATTTCGTTTATACCGTTAGTGATCAATTTGTGGTTGATCAGCGGAATTATGGGTTGGATGCAAAATCAGATATGCAGTCTGATGATCAAATGCTAAGCGGAAGCTTAGTGTTAGTGACTTGCTATCCTTTTGAGGCTCTGACGCCCGGAGGCAATGAACGTTTACTTGTTATGGCTGAGCAAAGCGAATAAAAGCATATAAAATTGTGACCTTTTTGTGATCATTTTCAAGGGTAAAGTTATTAGTATAAGTCATTAGGTTAACACTTAGATTAATTAAGGGCTTAGTGATGTTTTGTTTAAGGTCAGTAAAAGAAAGTGCTTTCGTAAAGTCGTTTTTAAAACTTAATTTGTTTTTAGGTCTACTCGCGATGACCCATAGTGTGAATGCGAAAACCATTACTTTTGAAAGTCCTACTGAAGCGGCTGCGTTAATTGAACTATATACTTCGGAGGGCTGCAGTAGTTGCCCACCCGCAGAGCGTTGGTTTAGTAAGCTTGCTGATGATAAGCGTCTTTGGTCGGAGCTATTTCCGGTTGCTTTTCATGTTGATTATTGGGATTACCTTGGCTGGCGAGATCCTTTTGCTTCACCTTCGTTTAGCCTAAGACAGCGAAAATATGAACGTTATGGTCATACTCAGAATGTCGCTACGCCAGGTTTTGTGGTGGATGGTAAAGGCTGGAATGGCTGGTTTCGTGGACGCTCATTACCGAAGATTGATTCGGTTAAAAATTCAGGGCTGTCTTATGCTAAATTGAAAGCCGAATTCAATGGGCAGGATGTACATGTTAATTATTCACCCTTAGAGGAATCTGAAGCATTAAAAGCCAGCCCCAAAGTCCATGTGGCTATTTTAGCCTTTGATATCATTATTCCCGTTAAAGGCGGTGAGAATCGTGGTCGCGATTTGAAACATGATTTTGTTGTGGTGGGGTATCAAGATAGCCACTTACTTCAAACTAATGGTGATTGGCAGGTTAATCTAAAGCGCCCCGATACATATCAGTATGATGACTATCGACAAGCCGCTGTAATTTGGATATCTGAGGGGGACGATCCTCGTCCTATTCAAGTGGCGGGAGGTTGGTTGCCAGCTAAGTAATTTTAGGTCTTAGTTAATGGAATGTCGCTGGGAAAGCAAAAAAGCTAAAGTAAATAATATTAATAGTGAAATGGGCGACTACTGAACTGCCAAAACTTTTAGTCTTTAAGTAAATGCCGCCATATAAAAGGCCGGCGATAAAAATCAACAGTAGCCTTTTTTCTGCTCCGACTCCGGTGTGGAAATGTGCCAGCATAAAAATAATGGCGGTAATGAAAACGGCAAGCCAGCCTTTCATGAAGCCTTTGCTTAATTTATGGGTGCTATTTTGAATCACCAACCTGAAAAAAGCTTCTTCAGCGATGCAAGTGACCAATAAATTAAAGAAGATAAAAGCGAATGTTAGTTCTCCTAACTTTGGGTCTAATTTGGCCCCTAACAGAAAGCTAAATGCAAAAAATGCGAAGGTGGTACAAAGAATTAAATAGAACGTTTTTAAAGATATTCGCCATTTTAAATTTTGCCCAATAGCGATTAGTATCGCAAAACCAGCGAGTGCTTTGTCTAAGTTTGCATAGAGCTTAAAGGGTAAACCTGATGCGCCAAAATGTTTGCTTGAAAAGAGTAATTCGTTGTTAAAACCGGGAATGATATGAAGACTAAATGTGAGTACTAATCCTGAGAGAAATAGTAGTGCTAACCTCTTTATCTTTAAACCATTCGATCCGATATGAATAAATGCCACAGCGAATAAAGCGACAATAAATGGTAGCGCATAAAATTCAATTAGTTTGAATGACGCAGCAGCAAGTAGCAAAAGTGATAGTAGAGAAAGGCTTATTTTTATCTGTAGGCAGGATTTAGTTACGATAAAACTAGTGATTAATATGGCATAGATTGAAAAACTAATCACGGTCCCATATGAAATTATAATATCCAATGACTGACTTCCATAGTGTTTAAGTAGCGGGACTATTTATATCGTATTTGAGTTCCAACACCAAGAAATGAGTGATAAATCTATAGTGTAAAATACAATCTATTGAACAAACGGGAAGTGGAACTTCAATAGTATCGGTATCTATCTATTCCAAAAAACTACCTAGATCTGAATTTCGCTTTACCCGCCAGTTGAACTTACAGCGCTAAGTCGTCACCGAAGGATTACGTCTATTTATCATATCCACTCTACTTTGTTATATTAGGCGACGACCCAAAGCTGTCTGTGTGTGGTGCTATAAAGTAGAAAAGCTTGAACATTTACTGCATTGAATATGGCTGTAAAGTTATTTAAGGAAGACCGGCTAAAGAGGTATGGACCAGCAGGTCATCCTGATTGATAGGAGACTATTAACACATCACAAATTAAGTTATTTATTAGTATAGCGATCAATAATGTTCTGAACAGTACCATCCTGCTTCATTTCTAATATAGCAATGTTAATTGGTTCTAGTAGTTCGGGATTCGAAAAGTGAATACGCATTTTAAGCTCTGAGCGATTTATAACGGGGCCAATTTCGAGCTTAATATTGCGTTCTTTTAATATCCGGTTGTACTTTAAAGCATAGGTAAGTTCAGCTCTGTCAATTATGCCTGCTTCTGCCTCACCGAGGGCCACCTTTAAGATTTGTGATGTATTATCAATGCTATCAGTGCGACTAAATATATCACTTCCGGCGTAACCGTAGCCTCTTATAGTGGAGATATTCCTCCCTTTTAGATCATCAAAATTGGTAAATTTAAAAGACTTACCAACTGGGAATATGAGTACTTCTTCCACAGTCATTACGGTATCAGACCATAAAGATATTTTCGATTGTGCCGGTAAATTTCTCCAATCTTTACTCACACAACATTCAATTTGCACTCCTCCAACTTTAAACATTGTTTGAGCTCGCTTAACCGTAGATGGATTATCTGCTTCCAGTGAGATACTCATGCGTTGATCAAGCTGTTGCATGACATCATTCAGAATGCCACTGACCTTATTCGACGTTGTAATCCAATAGGGGCTCCAGCTTTCATTTGTCACAGAGTATTTAACGGGATCCGAGTAACCTAATTGCGGCAAGGTTGTTAAAAGTGCAAAGAACACAAAGCAATAAAAAAGTTTATTAATGATCATAAAGCATTTCCTCAGAGTGTTTGACTATATTTAATATAAGAACTAAAACAGTGTATTACGTAAATTTAGTATCTCTGCTATTAGCATCAATCATTATTACGCAGTTTAAGGCTCGGTCTTCTTATATTTTACAAATTCGACCTGTTTAGGTGCTAACCTATTGTTGGCTAAAATTTGTGCGTGTTTTAGACTTTCGTTTGCTGGCAACATATCGTCAAGGCTTCTATCGATGGCAGTTTTCAATATTTGCCTTATCCATTTGTTGTCCCGTGTCATCATTTTTGCTTCCGCATACTCAAGTTGTTTCAGTGCATTCTTATAAGGTCTAAAATTGTAGCGTTGGGCAAGTATTTCAGTAGCGTACGCTTTTTTTATTACTGGAAAATAACCTGTATGAAAGGAAATTTTTGCTTGGGTTTCAGGCTCGGTAAGATATCGGAGAAACGTCCAAGCAGCGACTTTTTGATCCTCTGTTAAATAATTTGAAACAAAAACATTACCAGCCCCGACGGATGCGGCAAACTTCTCTTTGCTAGGCATTACGCTGGAGGCCCACCTAAAATTTGCATGTTTACTCGCCACGGATATGCCGCTGGAAGAATAATAAATAATGGCATAATTTTGTTGAGTTACAAAATTATAGATAGCGTCTTTCCAGCTACCCGGTGAACGCGCCATTAACTTTGATTGAAAGAGCTCTTGCCAAAATTTTAGAGCTTCTACTACAGGTTTGCTGTCAAATTTCACTTGAGTGTTTAGGCTATTTGTAAGACTGCCTCCATTTTGACGAACGAAAGATTCAAATATCCAGTCGTACCAAGTATTTGCTAAACCCAATGGTGTTTCATTTGAGAATGCATAGAGCTTTTTAAGCAGAACTTCTAATTCCTCCCACGTTGTTGGCAGTTGTTCATAGCTATAGCCAACCCGTTCTAATTTATCGAGATTATAGTATATAAGGGGCGTACTTCTGAATATGGGTAGGGCGTAAAGGCGACCATGATCATCAAAGCTATTTTCAAGAAATGCAGGTAAGAACTTTTCAAGATATGAATCTACAGGCGGAGTGTGGTTTTTGAGAAAATCATCAAGCGGAATAATGGCTGACGCGTATTTTAAGGTTAGAAGCTCAGATATTTCCGCAACAAAAACACCTGAAGCGCGCTTTTTAGAGGCTTGATTCATAACTGTGTTCAAAACTTTATCGTAACTGTCTTCGTGGAGCAGGTTAATTTTAATATTTGGGTGCAGCAATTCAAAATCACGCACAAGCTCTACATAGGTCTGAGTGCTATCGATTGTCACGGAGCTTGGAATGTGGAACTGTAGCTCGACTCCTTTAGTTTCCGCATGAGCCGACGCTAATAGAAAAATTAAAATTAGTGTTAACAAGGGCTTTGCCATTTGCTATAACTCCTTTTCTATAGGTGGAACTTGTGTCGTTCAGAAATTCTAGTTTAATTAAGGACCTAGTGTTTTTGATTGCATGCTACTTTTGCCAAAAATGACCTTTCTCTTTCACTACTGAAATTATTTCGTCTTTCTTGGATTGAAACCAAACATCAAATTTCTTAATTGTTTGTATGCGCTTAATACCGTTTCTAACTTCATTGATAGGGATGGGAGGAGACACCATATTTTTGATTCCCCACATCTCCTCACCAGACATTGATGCATTTCCCAACAACGTTGGAAAAGATTTTTGTGAACGTAAAGCCTCAATTATTTTGTCTGGCTCAAAGCTTTTAGCAAGTTGAGCGCCAAATGCCCATACCTTCAACATAATGAGATGGTCCCAGTCAATGCCGGTAAAGTCTCTTTTGAGGTCTTCTGGAGCACCTGTTCCATAACGGCTTAGCCACTTCTGATAAAACTTGTATTGCTTTGAAGACTTTCCCCAGAAAGGATCATTGAATAAAGGAAAGCTATCGACAATTCCTTCATGAAACCAACTTGGTACACGGTTTAAATTGGCTTCGACATCCATGTAATTTCCTGAAATTTCACCTCTGTACCCTTGAATGAAAAGTTCCTGAAGAATGAACTCTACAAAACCTGGCCAAGTTAAGTTTAAACTGACGACATCTGGTTTAGTAGCCAATACGTCGGCAACAATCTTCGAAAAGTCTTTAGTATTGATCGGGAAATGCTTGTCATAAACAACATCCCAGCCTTCTGCCATTGCTGAGCCAACCTCCCAGGCTTGGGAACTTTGAGCGATAGGGTCATTTTGAGAAAAAACTGCCCAGCGCTTTAGTATCGGATTTCTATTTCTGTGATACCAAGGGCGGAGCATATCTATCCTTGGCGATACATCGCCCCCTGCTAATAAATAGGGACGATCGGGTTTAATATCTGTAGAAATTAAGCTGGCATAAATCACTTTTTTCTCGGTCAAAAAAGGATGAGTTGCATCAGCACTTGCGCCACCAATACCGCTTATAAATTTTACCTGATGTTCATCTACTAGTTTTTTTGCCCCCTTTAACGCCAACTTTGGATCTGATTTGTCATCAAAGATAGATAATTTAAGTGGATGTCGTGTATTACCAACAAGTAGCCCACCACGAGCATTGATTTCAGATAAAAATAGCTTGATTCCTGTCAGTCCTGGTTTGCCCCAACCTGAAGACGGCCCAGACAATGCGGCTAGAAAACCAATGTTTACAACATCACCGACTGGGTAATCAGCTTTGGCGTCGGTGTATTCTTCAGGTTTATATATCGGATTATCTTCCCAATCCCAATTGAATAAACGATAAAAACTTGGTAATTGCTTAAACTCTTCTAGTTCATTGTCATATGCCTTTAAAAGCATTTGAAGGTTTTCATATTCAGTATTTTTGAATGATGATGCTGTCCCAAAAATATTCGTGGTAGGTTGAAAAAAGGCGATAAAATCATACTGTCGAATATTCTGGAGTTTAAGTTTGTTTGTGGTAAATCGGGCTGAAAGCCCATCTGCAATAAAGGCATCGATTC
>ENA-OSET01005333-OSET01005333.1-sediment-metagenome-genome-assembly--contig:-NODE-5333-length-10918-cov-39.203763_pt1 | contig 10918 bp, 14 predicted proteins | sample MGYA00237882_ERZ534229 | MGnify/ENA primary metagenome ERZ534229 (study PRJEB26408, sample SAMN06266212) | sediment metagenome | isolation source: Hudson Canyon methane seep mesocosm | place...
GAGCACTAAGCGAATAATATGCCGTTTATGCACAATACCCCGTGTTGATAAATAAGGGAAACTTAAGTAACACAATATCATTATGTTACTTAAGAATGGAAAGCTGTTAAAAATTCCTTAACGGGGTTTATGTCCCGTTTCATGCATCGCCCCCTTACGAGAAATTTTCATTCCTTACCTCTGAGTAAGCCACCGAACCTACCGCGCTTGTTAGCTTTGTTATGTTTTTTTCACATTAAACAGTTTTTTAGTATTCACCGCTACTTCTTTTTCATAATGACTTTGTTTTGAAAAAAGCACAGCTTCTTTTCTAATAGTCACCTGTAAAACACACCTCTTTTCTTTTTTATGCCACGGCTGGTGAGCATAATATTGATATGCAAATTCTTTTGCAATTTGAATTGAGGTACTCCAAGACTGCCCATACTTATTACTTATTACTTGTAAATTCAGAAATATCACAACCCCTATATATTTCAATATAACTAGGTAAATCAGAAATATCATTAGGAGTAAGCTCAGAATCAAGGACTATTTTGGGATACCACCCTTCATTCGATTGGTGAGTATATAAATCATATAAACCACCAGATATAAATACACTAAAGGCATGTCTTAATGAATCAAATACTTCATAGTTTTTTGTTTTCTCATTTAAAGGTGTTGCATCCTCAAAGTATTTTAATATTTTTCCTTCTGGATTTTTACTATTTATTGTGTCAATAAGTTTTGAAATAAAAATTTCCACACCCTTTTTTGAAGAAACCAACTCAGGTGAGTCAAGCTCTAATTCTAACCAATCAACATCTATAGACATATTCTGACTTAGAAAATCTTTATCCTGTTTATTCAAGTTACACCCTATATGATTGGAATATTTACAACAACAGTTGCAATAACCATTGATATAACCCCTGCTATTATAGTTACTACTCTTTTATTGATTCTGCTTTTTCTAGTTCCAGTTATATTTAACTTCTTTGTGTACTTTACAGCTAGGTAAATTGCCAAAATAATTAATATACTACTAAAAGACTGCATTGAATCTACGTTTTCTGGTGTGGCTATCAAATTAAGAGGTATCATAAAAATTAATTTAAAAATAGAAAATGCAGATAAACCAACAAATAAAGACACGACACCATACCCACCCCTAATAAAGAAATTTACATCTTTAGGAGTATTTTTTACTACCTCAGTTTCAGTTTTATATGAATTATTAATGGGGCTTATCAAGCTACCTTCTAATGATTTTAGAATAATAGTTTCATCATCCTCACTTGTTAGATCAGATAATATAGAAATAATATTTTTTGCAGAAGATATATTTTCCTCTCTAAAGTAAATCTGTCTAGCAGTAGCACTTTGTGGCACTGGTATATTAGGTGCTATAGTCGGCATTACATCCTCATCGTCTTCCAAAATACTTTTTAATGCCTTCATTAAGTTATTAATCCGATATTCCGTGTCTGATTGTAACTCCCATTCTTCAATAATATTTTTTACGACACTTAACCTTGTGTTAACCATTAAATCTATATTTGAGGCGTATGGCATGACAGAATTCAAAAGAAATTGTTGCGGCCCATTTACGCCATCAACTTCTTCAGATGAGTTTTTCATTGCATCTTTATACTCTGCTTCTGAAAACCCACTATCTTGAACAAACTGTATTGCAGCTTTGTTACCTTGACTTGCAGCATCAAGTTCCTCTAAAACAAATTGGTATGCAATATCTTTTGTCGGTATTCTATTGTCTACACCTTTTGTAATTTCCTTTATTATTTCTATATTATTCACTTTCTAACTCCTTTATCCATACTACCACCAGTTACAGTTGCTTCAATTTTACCTGTGATTATGAGTAGCCCACTTATAAGCTAAAATTCGTACAATTTTTCCAAATAACACAACTATTATCCTGAACCATAACGCCAACATCACCGGCAAAATAAAGCGTAGTGAGGAACGAACGCAGCTTTATTTTGTCCGAGTGCATGTTTTTGTTATGATTTTTAGTTGACATTAGTTCCAATTAATAATTTTACCGTTAACAACACCTTGATAAAGAGGATTCGCTTTATACATTGCGTAGCCGTAGTTTTCTTGAATTTCAAAAGAGACAGCTTTTTTGTGAGATATTTTGCTATCAACAGATAATGGATTGATTGCAATAACTGGCGCTCCTTCTGCTTTAACAGAAGTGTAAATTAACCCATCAACTCTATCACCTTCTAAAAAGTGGGAAGCCAGTAAGTAGGTGTCCATAAGTATTCTAACATTTTCAGGATCTTCAAATTAAGCGGCAAGCCCTGATAGCTATATCATATAGCTGTTTTTAATCATCAGCAGAATGTTAAGATACTTTTGGCTACTTACATAGTGGTGGGTTTGTGATGTACCGAGCATAAATGAATCAGCCGCTTATTCTCTTTTACTTCATAGGTGGCTGGTTTGCCACACACTTCATTATTTCTCTTTATTGCTTGGCACTTTGGAGGCTTTGCTTTTAGTCGCTTGATTTCTGCATCTTTATCACCTTTTATGGAGTGATAGGCAACTTCCTTATCGGCCATTATTTTTTTCAGTTTATTAATCTCTGTCTTGCTTACCTCTGGCGCTCCAAACTCTTTTAACTGCGCTATCTCTTTCTTTTGCTGTCCATTCAGATTGAGAATCACTTGATAATTTTTTCTTAACTCATCCGCATCAACCTGCAACCTGCCAATGGTTTCCGTCTGCACCTGTTCTTTATCATTCGGAATAAAGGTGGTTTGTTGGAGGTTTCTGTCACCCTCTTGAATAGTTGTAACGCTCGGTACTAATCCACTTTCTTTGAATAGAGTCTTGATCTCATTAACCACTGGAATAAGTAAAGCGTCAACTCTAATAACTTTTGTATCAGCAACGCCGGTTGCTTTTCTGCCTGCATTATCCCGTTTTCCGCCGTGCTTTATTTTGTCATCACTCATGTAATCACCATTGATTTATCGTTACAAATATTCAAGATGATTTAATGTAACACCATTGAATAACAGTAACAATAAATCATCTTGAATTGATGTAACCACATCAGTTGGAGGTAGAGTGTATGATAACTGGATCGAGACAATAACTTGTTAGCTTTTAGGAAAAATAGGAAATATGGTAGAAACGAAAACTAATTCCGCATCAAGGTTGTATGACATTTTGCTAAAAGCATCTCATCAAGCAGATAATCAACAGATTATTAAAGTCTGGGAAAAAGTACTTGGTTTAGAACAAGGTAATTTAGAAGCATCAAGTTTCAAGGTAAGTGAAGCACTCGCCCTTGTTAAAAATGAAATTGACATTGCTGAAAGTCAAATGGAGCTAACGGAGTATAGCCAAGAATTATATAAACCGTATTTTCAGCGTTGTCATAAGGCACTATCAGTAACAAATTTAACTTCTGGTTGGAGTGGTTTTAGACCAAACTTAAAAGAAGATACTTTGTTATGTTTACGGTTCTGTTCAGAAATAATACCTAAAGATGACTATTCTATAGAAAAGGAAGAACTAGAAGAGATTCTTCAGCTTGTTCAAGAGTTATCAGAAAAATTAAAAGATAGTAATCTCCCTCCAAGTTTAAAAAAAATCATTGAAAAACACTTGTCAATAATTTATACGTCAATTCATAAGTATCCCATTTCAGGAACAAAGTCTCTTAGAGAAGGCTTAAGGGCTGGAATGAATGAGATTGTTGAAGAAGAATCAACTATTAAAGCTAATACAGATAAAACCGAAGTTTTTAGTGTTTTGGGTATATGGTCAAAATTTAAAAAGGTAGGGAATGGTGTAATTGAGACAGATAAGATCGCAAATGGAACAATTAACTTAATTGAAAAAGTAAATGATGGAGTTGGTTTATTACAGCATTTGCAATAAAAAAACTAACCAATCTTGAATATTTATTATGACTATAATTGCTTTTCATTACACAGAAAAAAGTATGTTCTGTATTGCCGATGGTTTGATTAGTCGAGGAACATCAAGGGTAATTGAAAAAGATAAGAAGATTATTGTTATTAATCCTGTTTATAAAATACCTGTTGTTTCTCTTGGTAGGTTTAGTCATTTTACAGAATATAAAGGTGGGAAGTTTTGTATTGCATATGCTGGAAATTACACTCTGATTTCAACAATACTAAAGTCATTTACAGAAATTGTAACTCAAAAATTAGTTTTAAAAAGGTCTAATATAGGGGTTCCTACTGTATATAGAGCGGATGATGAAGGGAGGCATATGAGAGGTGGGGATTATTGGGATAATAATAATTTTGATTTTGATTTTAATGACTTGATACCTATAACTATAAATTTTCTTGCTAATATTTTAGAAAAAGTCTGTAATTCAGCCTGTAATGATTTCGCAATTAATGCAATGCAAGAGCCAGATATTGAATTATTAATTTTTGGCTCTGAAATGGTAGGACATAATAGTACAAATAGAGCGCAAATTTTATTTTGCAAGGCTTATGATGAAAAAGACTCTGTAATAATAAGAAACTCAGTATTACCGTGGTCTTTAACCTGCTTAGGTGACCATACTGTAATACCTTTACTTACAAAATCTATTGAAAATAATTTACAATATAAAATTTCTTTAGCAGGTTTAGTAGGTGGTAGTTTATGGTCAGGGGAGCCTAATAATTCATCAGAGTATATTCAAAACCGTGAAGATATTATTAAAAATAATGTATTGGGTAGAATTAAACAAAATTTAGGAACAATTGGCGGTGATTGTACTATTGCTCAATCTGGCTGGACGCAAGATATTGTTTTATCAACTATTGGGTATTCATAATCATCATCAGCTAACGCTCGGCTGGAAGCGGTCGGTATATGCCTCAAAAGCTCATGTCTTCTACCTTTCCAAAGAAGTTTTGTTTTGGTTAGGTTTCGTTTCTCTACCCATTATAATCAACAATTTTAGTCCGCTTAACGCGGCGTTATACGCATGAAAAGAATACAAATTGAACGATATTAAATCTCTACCACAGGATAAAATAGATGAGGCTCTTATACTTTTATCTAAAAAGCACCGTAACCTTGCTCTTACACCTGAGATGACAAGAGGGGTTTTAAGTGAATGTATATCATCACTTGGAGGTTTATTTGCACAAGCAACAGCAGAAGGAGATAAAAGAGAATGGTGGTTTTTTAGAGTAAGAACTAAAAGTAGCTTTTCTAATGAAGAAGACATGCTAGATCCAAAGCAATATACATATTTACCAAAAGAAATGTGTATCAATAAAGGGCGCTGTCACATTCCGGGCTATCCTGTTTTCTATGGTTCAGACTCTTATGATTGTGCAATTCAAGAAATGAAGCAACCTGATGAGAATGAATACCTTTTGTCAATTTGGCGCTTACCAGTTTGTAAAAAAATCAGACTGAATTTTTTGTGTGGTAGAAATATAATAGGTGGAAGGCTCTCTAGAAATAAAATGACAATTTTACGAGATGCATGTTTACAACATAATCGGACTGACAAACTAAATTCGAGCAGATTAATTTCCCATATTGTTGCATGGAGTAATTTATTTATGTCTTCCGATCACTCAATTTCTGCCTCCATTGCCCATCAAGTTTTATATGGCGATTTTAAAAAAGGTACAGATTTAATAGCATATGGAAGCGCATTGAATGGCGAATTTGTGAATTTTGCCCTACCAACTAATTTAGCTGATGAGTTGGAGATTTATAAAATATTCAAGATACAGTACTCACATGAAAAAAATGAAACAACATGGTTAGAGTCAGCTGATATGATTCTTAATACTGGTTGGAAAAAAGCAGAGCCTAAAGACCTTCCCCAGATGGATCCTTTAATACCTACAAATTATCAACCTAATGGTTCTAGAAGCGTATAACAATCAGCTGACACGGACATTTTTCTCTGCTGCGCGCTGCAAAATTTCAGTGAGCTGGGCGTTATCCGTGTAAAAGCAATTCACCCAATGTCCGTTTAGGGTAGTTACCGGACAGTGATCCCTCTCCAATCTAGCATAAGATCCGTTATGCGAATATTTTAGCTGTTACGTTTCATTAGTTTTGTGCTGCGTGATAATGGAATGTTATCACTCGGGACGGTACTGCAATACTGATTGAAATAATCATAAAACCTCTTGACGGGGCTTATGTTCCGAATTCTGAGTTGCCCCCTTAAAGTCAGTAAAATAGAGGAATTAAGAGATAATTCTAAAATAATAATTTTACAGAACACTAACTATCATTAAAAATCAATCGATTACCTAAATTAGGGAGGTCAAATTTAAAATATATATTTCAGCTGTATCCAGTTGGTAGTAAGGGATTAAGAGGTACTTAAAAACATATCGGGCTTTTAATTAATTAACCCCTATTTTTGAACTATCACAAAGGATAAAACTATATACTATAAAACTTTATCCTTTTCTACTATAGATTTCTATAGTATTTCTTTATATACTATAGAAATCTATAGTTTTATCTGTTTCAAAAGGGGGATTAAATGAAGAAAATTAAGCTGGTTAGTATTTGGAATCCAAAAGGGGGACAAGGTAAATCAATGCTTGCTATTAACTTAGCGGCGGCGGCAGTTGAGATCGGTATTAAACCTCTGATAATTTGCCAAGACCAACAAGGAACTTCAACAAATTATTATAAAGGTGGAAATCTACCATTTGAAGTTATAACAAAAATCCCAGAAGAGCAGCCAAACGCTGATATCATTTTCTTTGATCACCAAGCAAGCGACTGGGAAGTACCAAGCAATCACTTGCTATTAATGCCTCTTAAACCGGCTAGAGATCAATATGCTACTTATATTGATGCTTTCAAACGAGCGGACGCAATCGGAAAAAATATAATTACAGTAGTTACAGATGGAAGCGGGCATAGACAAAGTGAAAAATCTACTGTTGATTATTTAAAAGAACAAGGGGCTTTTATTATTCCTTCTAGCGGCGTTTTTAGTCGAGCATCGGATGAGTATCGTACAATTTTCGATGCATCCTTAAATAAAGCATATAAAATTAAAGAACGCCGCAATGAAATATCAAAAATTCTAGGAGCTATTCTCCTTGAACAATCAGATACTAAGCAAGCGGAAAAGGGCGAAAAAGATGAAGCATAATAAGCCAAACTGGATGAATGAAGAACAAGACAGAGCTAAAACTTTAGCTGATACTGGTAAAACTGCTAATCATGAAGCACCTCAATTAGTTCGTGTAAAAAAAGCTCCACCTCGTATGCAAAAAGCTTTTTATATTCAAGAAAAATACGCTGAAGCATTTGAGGACTTTGTATATAAACAAAAGAAAAAAAAGGGCAAGAAAGCCCCTGAATTAGCAGAAGAGGCTATAAAAATGCTTTTAAATAAATATGGCGAAGATACTATAAATCTATAGTATATAACTACATAGTATAGATTTATATACTATGGATTTAAAGGAACTAAACATGGCAATAAAAAAAATGCCACCAACAAAGACTCCAAGCAAAGAAATTAAAAGTCTTCAATTTGATTTATTTGGAGAGTTTCATAACAATGATAAAAACAAAGTATCAAACACAGTTGAAATATGGGAACGCATCCCTAAATATTTTCCTGCACGAACATTAGAAAAACTACGCCCAGAAAAAGGGCAACCTGATCCTTATGAGTGGGAATATATAGATGATAAATTCAAATATACTGTTGTTATCCAACCTGCTTTAATTAAAGAAAATTGTAGTTATAAAGCATATTTTCCAAGTGCCACTGAAGAACTTATAGAAGAAGCTTTAAAGAAAATTTTATCTAATCAACAATATGGTATTCATGACCCAAAAAATGCAGAAACATGGGTAAGGTTTTCTTTAAGTATGATTTATCGTGAATTAAAGGACAGAGGATGCACTCGTAGTCGCACAGAAATAAAACATTCTATAGAGGTTATGAATAAATGTAATGTTTCTTTTTTAAAAAATGGAAAAGAAACATGGAGCGGAGCAATATTACAAGACCTTATTACAGTAGGGCGTGAAGATTATTTAGCTGATACAGATGCTCATCACATCGCCCGATTACCTCTATTTATTTCTCATGCAATAAACAGATTAGAGTATAGACAATTTAACTATGATCGACTCATGAGTTGTAATAGCTCTCTTGCTCGCTGGATATATAAACGGCTCATTCATCGTTATATTCAGGCTAACTTTATGAATGATTACCATTTTATGTATTCAGATCTAAAAAGCAGCGGTTTATTACAGCAATCAATAGAAGGTGATAACCGAAAAAAATCCTTAGCAGCTTTAGACGAACTCGTTAATAAAAATGTTTTAACCCGTTATGAACCTAAAAATAAATTAAATGGACGTAAGATCGAGGATGTTAAATATACCCTTTATCCTTCAAACGATTTTATCGCCGAACAAAAAGCGGCAAATAGTCGAGCAAAAGAAAATAAAATCAAGGCTAAAAATGCGAACCTGAAAATTGTGGATAAGTAAGAAACAGGTAGAAGGTTAAGCCCTCAGTAAGTAGAAGGTTAAAGCCCTTCATGTAGAAGGTTAAAGCCTCAATAAGTAGAAGGTTAAGCCCTTAGTAGCTTTTTTACCCTGATTTATAACAAAAAAGTACTGTTTTAAAATCTCAAAGTAGAAGGTTAAACCCTCAGTAGAACAAAAAAGTAGAAGGTTAAGCCCTCAGATGTAGAAGGTTTATCCCTCAGTAGAACAAAAAAGTAGAAGGTTAAACCCTCAGTAAGTAACTAAGTAGAAGGTTAAACCCTCACTTAAATGATTACTTATGTTCTAACCACCTAAAAAATAAAGCTTTATTAGCTGATCAAAAATCCCTATTCTTTTCTTTATTTAGTCTTTAATTAATCTTCTTTTATTCTTGTAATCAAACCATGTGAATAAATAAAATGTGTATATGCAAAGATAAAGTGAAAATAAAAAAGCGCTAAATTAAAAAGTCAAAAAAACCAGAAAGTCAAAAAAATGAAAAAACAAATTACACTCAATTTAGATCAAGCTATTTTTGAATATCTGGAAGTTTTAGCTTATGGCTTAAATCAAGAGCTTCATGACGGCGATAAAAAAAATGAAGATTTATTAGCAGGGCATGACAAAATAGAAGATGACTTTGCCCCTCTTGTAAGTATATTACTTGAAAAAATTGCCGACTCTCTAGCTGATGGCGTAAGAATGCCTAGATCTAATGAACGTGAAATAGTAGATTCTTTAACTGGATGGGATGGAACAGTTAATAGGGGTATGTTTGGAAAATCTATAGATATACCAAAATCAGAAACTGAAAATATTCCACCTTCTCCATAAACCTATTTTAAGAATGGATGAATAGGTTTGATGGTCTTTTTATGCATATGGTTCTCATTTGAGTTATATGGGCGGTGGCAGTCTTCCAATATTAGGTTTGATTGTATCAATTTTTAAAAATATCAGTCTCTCATTGTTACATATGCAAATAAAACTGATCCACAAACGGGAGAGAGATTATAGTGAATGATCTTTGCGGATTTTTAATTAATCGTTAATGTCCTATCTATCACTTAATGACTAAACACAATTTAGCATCTAAATACTGGAAATATATTTCTATATAAATGAAATTATAATGACAATTGTCGAACTCAATCATACTTAAATATGAAGAAAAGCATGACTTTTTACCTGAAGGTAAGGGGATATTAATTAGATTAAAATGTTGATTTAACAACCTTAGGTCTTAAAGGGTTAGATCTTCAGTGTCAAGGAATTGATAGGCAGTCGTATTTATTAAGGGGTAGGGTTTTATTAGAAGTGAGAAAGCGAATTTCTTCAGATATAAAATTCGGACAATGGGTTTTTACCCACCGATTAAATGTGGGCAGTCAACAAGCGAGAGATAAATTAATACACCTCGCCGAATTTTTTAAGGTGATATTGAAAAAAATGGCATTTCGATAACAGCCTCAACGTTGTGAAAGCTGACAGTAAACAATCTGTGGGTTACACTATTAATAGCCATGTTATTTAATTAACTATTTATCACGGTACTCCCTAGCTTTTGTTAAAGCTGCTGAAAGCGGGGATTTATCGATAAACCGCATTGGATCAATATTATTCTGTCGTGCGACCATCGCTGCATAAGCAAGGCGTTCACGCTCCCTTTCAAGCTCTTTTTCAAGTTGTTTTATGCGATCCTTCAGTAGCTTAATTTGCATCTCTGTTTGAGTTGCTTGGCTGCGCTCAAGACTGTATTCCTTTTCACCATGAATATATCCTTTAACAATCGCTTGAACACGAGTGTATTCGGCTTTGAAGTCTTTGTTGCGCCAAAGTGTAACTTTTGATGCCTCAACTCGATCAGTGATGTAATCCCATTTAAACTTCTTAGCTTCAATAAGTTGGCGTTCAAAGTGAGACAGAATGTCGTAAGCCTTTTGTAACTCTTCAGCTTTTATTGCCATGATTAATCCTCACCACATTGAAAAGGGCAGTCCTCTGGATAATCACCTTCTTGCTCAAAAGGTAAAAAAAGCCGATTTAAAACATGTAATAGCGAACTCAAACGACAACACTCTAAATGCATGGAGAAAGAAAATTATACTACCTTAGTTATGAATAGATGTGGCAGTTCACTCAATGAAGTACACCAGTTAGTAGAAACCTTTGAGACCAACTTATGGAGAAAAATCAATAGTGATGATGTAGAAACATTGGTTCTTTTTAATCAAGCGTATGAATTATGGAAGGAATATGTAGATGCTGATTGTGACTGGCAATACAGTGAATACAGAGATGGAACTATCAGAGGCCAAATTTGGCTTGGTTGTACAATTGCGCACTATGAAAATAGAATTCTTCTTTTAAATGGTTCAAATAGAAATCAAGGAAAAGATAGTTTCTTAGAGGACTA
>ENA-OSET01005334-OSET01005334.1-sediment-metagenome-genome-assembly--contig:-NODE-5334-length-10917-cov-51.877306_pt1 | contig 10917 bp, 9 predicted proteins | sample MGYA00237882_ERZ534229 | MGnify/ENA primary metagenome ERZ534229 (study PRJEB26408, sample SAMN06266212) | sediment metagenome | isolation source: Hudson Canyon methane seep mesocosm | place...
AACTACCTTTTTACTTCTCGAAAGTAATTGGACTAATGCACTAGTCCCAGATCTAGGACAACCAGCAATAAATAAATTGGTTTTCATGTAATTCCTTATTTTACTAATTTTTCTTAATGGCGCTATTTTTCCATCTAACCGAATGGGCTAAATTAAAAAACTCATAACCTATAAATAACAACATCCAATAAAGTATCAAATGCAGCGTATGTTGAATTTATTAACTCATGTCCCGTTCGGACAAGATATAAACCCCTTATTTCCGATCTTTCGGCCGCGATCAAATCAGACTCTTTATCCCCAATCATTATGGACTTCATTAAATCAATATCATATTTATCAAATGCTTGTTGAAACATGCCTGACTTTGGCTTTCTACAATCACATTCTATGGCGTATTGGGGAATACTACCTTTAGGGTGGTGTGGACAATGAAAAATATCCAGTACCGTAATACCATGTTTAGCTAAGTCTGTTAAATACCACTGCGTTAATTCCTGATATTGCTCTTCGGTATAATAACCACGAGCAATACCCGCTTGGTTTGTCACTATAATAATTTTAAAACCTAATTTTTGTAAACTTTTCAACCCTTCAATACAGTCTTCGGTGTATTCAAAATCTTCAATTTTATAAAGATAATTAACTTCTTTATTGATGACGCCATCACGATCTAAAAAAGCGACTTTTATTTTAGCTTTAGACATGCCTGATAATAATCCTCTGGAATACCAATATCGATAAAGTAACCTTCTGAAACAAACGCTTTAAAACTACCCTTAAATTCTTGCACATAGTGTTGCTCAAACGAGAATACTTCATTAGGATACTTTTGAATATCATGTGTGGTTATAACGTAAGTGCCACTATTAATAATTCCTGCCCCAGTACGACCTTTCTCGTTCATGGAGAGAACGACACAACTTTCATCTAAATCTAAAGTTCCGTACCTAGAGACATCTTCAACATACACGCCAGAAATTACTAAATCGGTAGCACCCGCATAGTTAAAAAGTGCATTGTACTCAAGATCAGAATAAGTATCACCGTTAAGAACGACAAATTTTTCAGCAGTGATACATTGAGATGCTAATTTTATCGCGCCACCTGTGCCAAGCGGTGATTTTTCCACTGCGAACTCAACCGAACAATTCACTGGCTGGTCTTTACTTATCTTCTCAATAATGTAGTCAGCGCGATAGCAAAGTGATAATACTATACGACTACAGCCTTGAGACTCTAATCGTTGCATTAACCGATATAAAAAAGGTAGGCCACTTACATCTACCATTGGTTTAGGCATTTCACCCGTAACAGATTTCAAACGAGTGCCTTGGCCGCCAGCCAAAATTACAGCTTCAAACATATTATTGCTCTTTGGAAAAGATTTGTTTTTCAACTATTGCGCAGATCATATGACCAATACAAATGTGACATTCCTGAATAAAAGGAGTACAAGACGATGGTACACAAATAGCGATATCTGCTAAATCTTTCAATTTTCCATTTTCACCACATAAAACAACCGAAATAACACTTGATTCTTTAGCTGTTTGTATTGCGTTAACTATGTTTTCTGAATTACCGGAGGTACTTATACCAATAAAAATATCACCAGGTCTACTTTGTGCTTGTAATTGCCGAGAGAATAATTTGTTGTAACCATAGTCATTGCCTATGGAGGTTAGCATTGAAGTATCTGTCGTTAATGACATTGCAGGTAGACCTGGGCGATCAAAGAAAAACCGACTAACAAATTCAGCAGCAATATGTTGTGCGTCTGCTGCGCTACCACCATTACCTGCTAGCAATACTTTATTACCATTACCATTGCCATAAGTATCAATAATTAAATTAGCGACTTTTGATACTGTCGCTAATACTTGTTCTCTTTTTAATAGTTTTTGTTTAACTTGAATACTATCTTCAAGATAGCTGTGAATATATTTTATATGGTCCACGAATATGCTCCTTCATCGGTAAATTGAAATTTATGCGCCCTACCATTATATTTCCCCAATACTGACAATACATCAATTTTTTTTTCTGGCTCAACTAAAATCATCACAAAACCGCCGCCGCCAGCACCAGACACCTTCATAGACATTGCCCCCGCGTTTAAAACATCAATTTCAATATCGTTAATTAACGAATTAGTAATTGAGTTCGATGTCGCCTTTTTTGATTCCCAAGCTAACTTAAACTCTTTAGCGACACCTGAAATATCCGCCTTAAACAGCAACTCTTTAATTTTGTAAGATGATTCTTTAACTCTATGCATTGCATCAAGGTTAGTGCTGTTATTTTTCTTTATAGCGTTCTTTTGATCTTCAATAATTTTTGCTGAATCTCTTGACGTACCAGTAAAAAATAGAATTAGTGAGGCTTCTAATTCACTCACTATAAATTTACGCATACGTAGAGGGTTAACTATTACTCGGTCATTTTCATAGAATTCAATAAAATTAAAACCACCAAATGTTGCCGCATATTGATCTTGTTTTCCGCCCGATAATTTACAATCTTCTCTTTCAATCTCATAGGCTAGATGCGCAAGGTCATACTCACCTAATGGTAATGATAATAGTTGCCGAAAACCTTCTAACATGGCGACGACCATTGTAGAAGATGAACCAAGTCCACTACCAGGGGGAGCGTCGCTTTGTGTAGTTACTTTTAACGGTATATATTTACCGTTGTTAAATTGCTCCATAACGCGTTTATAAACAGCACGATGCAGTAAAAGTTTTCCATCAAGTGTAATTGGCTTATCAAGAGTTAATCGCTCTTCTAAACCTAGATCTTTGGCCTCAAATATTACTTCATTGCTACTTACTGCATCATCAATAAATGCATATGCATACATATTAATCGTGGCATTTAACACGCAACCACCAAATTTATCACTATAAGGAGATACATCGGTACCACCACCTGCTATCCCTAAACGAAGGGGGGCCCTACTTCTTATTTTCACAAGTTAAAGTCCTTATCTATTTAGTGGTACTCTGCCACTTGCTATTTCATCTCGCCAATGCTGTAACAAGTCCCTAAACATGTCTTTAGTTTTTATTTCAGGCTTCCAATCTATTGTTTTTCTTATTTTAGCATTATCAAACATTTGATAATCAGCATCAATCGGTCTAAGCCTATCGGTATCGGTTATCACTTTTATGTCGTTTCTTGTACTAAAGCTGAGCAATAAGTCGATAACCTCAGGCAGTTGAAATGCTTCCTCTCCTGCAATATTAAATGTTTCACCAGGGACAATATTCCTTTTTTCGCTTTCTAACGATAACAAGTAATATGCACGAACTGCATCTCGAGAATCTTGGAAAGTACGAGTACTTGATAAGTTTCCTACTTTTATCGCTGGTTCTTGAAGATCGGCTTCAATTAATGCTATTTGTTTGGCAACTGTGCTTTCAAAAAAAACATCACTTCGTCTTGGCCCTGTATGTGTTCCCATTCTTGTTACGAACGTTTTCATACCATAAGCTTCACCGTAAAATTGCCCAAGATAATCGGTTCCAATTTTACTAATACTGTAAGGACTAGCACCATGAAATTTTGAATTTTCATTCAAAGCTTCACCTTTTTTGGCTTGCCCATATACTTCACTGGAAGAACAAACATGAACAACAGGATCATAGCCTTCAGATTCTTTTAAACTTTTAATACATTCTAGTAAGCTTGCTGTGCCAATAATATTCGTTTGTAAGGTTTCAATAGGAATATCAAAAGATGTTCTTGGAAAAGACTGAGCGGCTAAGTGGTAAATAAAATCTGGTTTTTCTATTTGTAATAACTTGTACAAAGATGAATAATCATTTAAGTCTGCATAACAAATTTTTATTCTATCTTTTTCATTAATTCTTTTTGTTAGATGATAAATATTATCTAATGGCTCCTGCCAACGCATCATTCCAATAACATCTTGTGATGTATTATTTAATAAGTAGTCCGCAAGTTGAGACCCCACTTGACCTGTAAATCCTGTAATTAAAGCTGATTGTTTCACTTGATACCCCAACATTGTAATTTTTTCTCAATAGTCATCGGCTCTCTACCTAATAAATTTGAGAATATATTTGATTGCATTTCTATTGTTTTTGGTCTCGCATCCCAAAATCCATTTGGTGCATCTACTAATTTATATTTTAATTTTGGGCATACATATTTTTTAAAATACTCTGCTATTTTCAAACGACTGATAAGTTCTTTTCCACTAAAATTAATAGCATATGGAGCTACCCCATCCCAATTAACTATTAATTTATATATGCCTTCTAGTACATCATCAATAACTACTGAGTTTCTTTCAAACCCATTAAACACTTCGATCTCTTCTTCTTTTAAAGCCATTTCACTTAGTAGCGAAGTATATTTATCTCTTAAACCTACTACATATGAAAAACGTATTATTTTAACTAAATTATTATCGGATTGACTCGCTTCTACATTTGCTTTCATTTCACCATAATCACCAAAAGGGTTTAAGCATGAAGAGTCTGTAACTGGTTTTTGACATTTACCAAAAACAACATCTGTTGATGTAAATATTACCTTAACTCCTTTACTTGTTAGCTCAGAAATAAGGCCATTGGTAGCCTCTACATTAACTTTATAAGCAAGTTCTGGTTGTTTTTTACATATATCTGGTGATGATATGGATGAGAGAAGAATAACAAAATCTCCACTTTCAGTACAGCTCACAAGCTCTGAATAGTCACACGATAAATCGGTGTAGATGTCACAATTTTCTCGACCAGCAGATTTTACTATCCCTGAATATTCCGATTTCAAATAACAAAGGAGCTGACTACCTATAAATCCTGAACTTCCTAAAACATACAATTTCGACATCTATTTTCTCTCTGTAAAAACTTACCATATGATTAAATAATTAAGGCTAAAACTAAGACATTTGCATACTGAAACAAATATGACGCTGCTCAGGATAGCTTACAGAGCATTCATTCACGTGATAATTCAATTTATTCTTACGCGTATATTTTTCTAGCATAAGTAAAAAATCACATCGTTCATTACTTGTTATTTGTTCACCACCGACAGCCACTATTAATGAATCAACTTTATTTATTTTAAGTTTGTCTATTCTTTTCTCAAAATATTCTAAATTCCCAACATCACGAAGATCAGCATCTACCAAGGCAATGGTAAATACACTTTCATTCTCATCACCCAAAACTAATTTATTAATTTTCCTCGGTAACTCCTTATTGCCTAATACGTTAATTTGAATATTTCGCTTTTGTAGTTCTTCAACAGCACCTGCAAATGTAGATACATCATCACCATATTGTTTGGATAATTTAATAACTTCATTAGCTAGCAAACGCTGACTAACTGTAGCGCTGTTAGATTCACATAAAAATTGATTTGTATGGGGCTTACTAGCCAGGCGCATCAACTCTTTATTACCCGTAAAAGGGGTTGTTTGGATAAATGGAAAAGTAGATACACTATTCATCAATGCTAATAATTTATGTCTTGTAGCCGTTACTGAATAATTTTTTTCAACAAATGAAAGGCCTGCCTTCGATAGAGAGTCCCATGTTTTATGATCGTTATAAGCTGTAACGAGGTTATCAACAAAATTATTTTCCTCTGAAGACATGAGTATATTTTCACCATGAGTTAACCCCATTCCTTCTGCGCCAACTTTGCTGGCTATACAAGGAACTCCATAGCTCAGGGAACTGCCAATTTTACCTTTTATTCCTGCTCCATATCGAAGTGGCGCTAAAGTAAGACGAATATTATCAAGATAAGGATCAAGTGATTCGATAAACCCTGTAACGATAATATCTTCATCGTGCTCAGGCAATGCTAGAATTTCTACTGTTGGTTTACTGCCAATTATGTAAAATTTCACTCCTTTTATTCGCTCTTTTACTTTTGGCCAAATATTTTCGACAAAATACATTACCGCATCAACATTTGGAGTATGTTGATATCCTCCTATAAATGCAATATCTTTACGGTTTTCATATGAACTCTTTGATCCTGGAATCTCTAATACGATAGGGATAACAAACGTGTTATATACACCGTAATCTCTTGCAAGCATACTTTTTTCATATTCAGATAATACAATTGAGATATCCGCATTACGTAATAAATACAATTCGCGCTCTCTTGTTTCGTATGAATTAGCCAGCATTTGTGTAGATTTATCTTTATCCTTCTCCATCTTTGCCTCACGTTCTTCCCTTAAAAAATGCAAATCAACTGTATCAAAGATGATTTTTGCATTAGGGGCAAACTTTCTTGTTGTTTCGAAAAAACGTCCTCCACAATTCACTCGGTATAACATCACTGTATCAAACTTATAGCCATTTTTTTGGATATATTCGTCGATACTATTAATATAAGGTGTATATAAACACTCAACACCAAGGCCTTGTACCATTTCCGTATATGGAGATAAGTCATGGAGATTTTCAGGGATAAAAGTAACCTGATAACCCAGCTCTTTAAATAATTTCAAGAAGTACCACACGGTCACAGAACCAGCGTCTTGATCTGGCGTTGGAATTGTTGCGTCAATAATTAGTATTCGAGAACCTTTATCACGATCAACACATTCTCGGCTAAAATCACCAGGCTTCCCATTTGTTAGCAATAGGTTAGCCCATTTTTCTTTTAACTTTTGAGAATTGACTACCTGATATTTTTTCACCCCTGAATTTAAATCAGTTCCTGAGCTTATACCTTCAAAATGAACGACTTTTGAGGTAGGTTGCATTAATACTTGATACCCCATGTTTCTCAGCTGTAAACATAAATCACTATCTTCACAGTAGGCCGGCGCGTACCTCTCATCAAATCCATTTATAGACTTCCAAATTTTGGTTGGCACCATAACTGCTGCACCCGATACATAATCTACCTTTCTTAAATATGAATAATGAGGACATTTTGGGTCATCATATTTCCCATAATTAGCGGCACTTTCTGACCATAAAATACCACCAGCCTCTTGTAATAAACCATTAGGATATAATAACTGAGACCCAACTAACCCTACATTTGGTTGGTTTTCAAAAGTATTATATAAATTATCAAGCCAGCCATTCAAAACTGCAGTATCATTATTCAGTAAGAAGATATATTCACCTTTCACAGATAACGCTGCATTATTACAAGATTTCAAAAAACCAAGATTTTTCGGGTTGCGCAGGTAATTTATACCTTTTAAATTTCCAAAAACAGATTCTGTTTCATCTTGCGACAAATCATCAGCAATAATAATTTCACATGGTGTTAAATCATTTGATATAGCTATAGAATAAAGACAACGTAAAGTATATGAGTAATAATTATATACAGGGATAATTACTGACACTTTAGGGCTTCGACTATGATTTTTTGCAAAATAGTTCTTAACTATATTAAGTTGCTCATACTCAGTTACAGAATCATGCCATGCTCTCTGCGGCAAAGTAGGTTGAGCAGAAATATTATGAATGTAATAACATAATGGATTCACATTACTTGGGATGTTATAGCGACTTTTCAAAAAACGGGGAGAAAACTTCTGACTAGGCATAAAATCATGCTTCCAGCCATCATAATAGTAATGAGCCAAAACTCCTCTTTTATCGTCTTTTGTGAACTTGTATGCATCAATATAAAACGCAATATCAAACCATGGACAAGGAGAAATAAATTCACTTTCACCTTTTATAACATAATGAGAAAGCATACTATCACTTTTTTTACTCATATTAATAGTTTGATTTTCATAATATTCAGGCCAAAATAACTCCATTGGCCAAAAATGAGAACCGGAACCAATTAATATGTAATGCGATAATGGATCAATACCCGAAAGTAGGACATCAGGATGGCGACTAGTATAAAATTCAGGATCGAATAAAGGATGAGTACGATGGATTTCATTTGTTGGAAATTGTGAATAGGTAATTAAGGGAGGAACATTCTCCACGTTAACGTTATTCTCTTTGAAATACTCGGGGTTAAATAATGGATGAGGAGCAAGTTCCATTTCATGCCCCATTTTTAAATAATGAGTCAATGGTTCTTTAATTTCATTATCGAGTTTCTCTAAATAATAATAGGGATCAAATAATGCACAAGGCTTCGATATGCACTGATGTTTATTATAGTGAGAAAGTGGGTTGGTTATTGCTATTTTATATTGCTCACTTGATAGCTGATTTAAATAAAATGAAGGCTTAAAAACTGAAATAGGCCCTCTTAACTCTGCTGCTCCATACTCTAAAAAATGGATGAATGGGTTTATTTTCGCATCACGTATATCAGTGTATTTCTCTAAATAATATTCAATATCAAATAATATAGTAGGACTTACATAATTTTCATTACCTAAAGTAAGGTAATGCCCTATAGCTTCTTCAATAGTGTTAAATGCTTTATTTATTTCAGCCTGATAATACTCTTTATCAAATAAGCCTGATTCTACAATAAGCTTTATACGTTTAGCCGTATCTACTTTCGTACCACTACGTGATTTTTTTTTTAAAACACTCATTTATTTATCCAAATGCTAATTATATAATTGTCGAATTATTACTGCCTGCAGCTACTGCATACCTAACTAAGAACTAGCGCGCCACTGTGTGGCTTGACTAAAGATATAGGTGGGGGGGGGCTATTCTCCTCTCTTATTCTTTCCTTAATATTCGTTCTATCTTTACTTTTGTCAGTCCCGTTACTGCCATTATCATATCAAGTGGCACCTCTTCTCCAGACAACTTTAATACTATTTGTCGAGTAGCTTCAGTCTTTCCTTGCTCTAAACCTCTTTCCATTCCTTCTTGTAAGCCTTTTTGTAAACCTTCTTCTCTACCCGTTTTAGTGGCTAACTCTATTGAGCTTTTTTGAATATAAACCCAGTCTCTTTTTCGATGCTGAAGCGCTAGCTCTTCTGCACTAAAATTAGCTTCATTTGCAATCTGATAGGCTTTTTCTATTTCTTTGCTTAGGTTTTTAGGAACATATTCTAAACTACCTGTATTTTTTATGAAATAGAGCCATTTATCTTGAATGGTTTGTAGGTTTTTTTCTGCTTTCGTGAATTTGTGAAGTTCAATAAAGATTAGTTCTATATCATCGCTATATTCTGTTAATCGTTTCTTTTCTACTCAACATGGGGATGTTGTAGGGATCAACTATGGCGATTGTTTGTATTTTGTGATCATTTTCAAAGCTTATGACTGAATTTAAAAAATCAATCAGGATACCCTTTGAATCTTCACTACCAAAAACTTTTTTAAACGCAAAGTCTGTTTTTACATCAAGAAATTTCATAATATTGCTTTCAGCATTAACGCATCATAACGCCAACCCCTAATGCCAATTGATAGAACATAGTAAATAGTTCTTTAAATAATTGACGATATTTAGGGTCTACATCAGGCAATACTAAAATTTCATCACCTGGGAGGATAACTATATCACTGGAAAATAATCCTGAACTTTCTTCTGTATCTTCAAAGCGGCCATCACGGTGCGCAATAATAATACGTGAGGTATCTGCATTTTGCGAATAGCCTCCGGCAAACTCAATATAATCACCTACATCTTTATCGGTATCTAAAGCAACTGCGGTAGGAAATAGCACTTCACCACTGATAAAAACCAAATTGTCGATGGAGGGAATTTTAATAATATCCCCATTTTCTAACAATAACTCATTAACATCATCTGCTCCCGTCAGCACTACTTGACCTGATGGTTCAATATTCTTAGCTCGCTCAACCCACTGCATCATCAGTTCAGATTCATTTTTTCGTAGCACTGACTCTTCCGCTGTACCAGAACGAACCGTTAGTATGCTTGTTTCTAAACGCTCAATCGTGGTCTGTAGCATATGCTTTTGCCGATCTTTAACACTTAATCGAAAAAGTTGTATGCTCATAGAGTCTGCACGCTCTGTATATTCAACTTGATTTAATAAACTACCAATACGCGCACCATAGGGTAATACATATTCTTGCGCCCCAATCGTCTCTCCTTCTACGCGCACAGTTATTGTGCCGAGTTTTTTATCTGAAGTATACTCCAACTCGTCGCCATTAATCAGCGTAATTTCTGATGCTTGGTTTAATGGGTGATACTCAATATTTCGTAGCTTACCCGTATTTCTTACAACCCTTACATGCGTCGCTTCTGGTAATGGTTTGGCCACTTTTATTAAATCTGAAACTGTATGTGAGCTTAATTTAAATTCAAAACGTTTCGCATTATTTGTTAAACCAGAAACTTTTACGGTAAATTGTCGTGGCTCAACAAAAATAACATCGCCATCCGCCAATTGAATTTGAGGGATTTCACCTTTTAATAAAAACTTATAAAGGTTAATTGTTGTGCGAATGCTTTCCCCTCTTTTTACTTTTATAGATAAGAATGAGCCTCTATCGGTATCAATACCACCCGCTTGATCTAAATAATGTAACAAGCTATCCATACTGGTTCCGCTATATAGCCCTGGACGATTAACAAAACCACTCACAAAGACTCTAACAGGTTGCGCTGCCGCTAAACTTGCATAACTGTATACATTTGAGCGGAAAACTTTATCTATGGCTTTATCAACTATCTTTTGAATATCTTGATTACGAACACCAAGTAATTGAATAGGGCCCGCATGAGGAAGGAATATATTCCCTTTAGGATCGACCTGTACCACCAAATCAAATTCAAATGCCCCCCATAAGCGTATTTGAATATTATCACCCACAGAAACAAGATAATCGGGATTAAATTGTGTGGCTCCTTGGCGAGCAAATGCGCCTGTAAACAGGTTTGCTCCAAAAACATCACTCGCTATGTTATCTGAATAATCAATTGTTTCAACAGGTGACTGCTCTACTTCTTTCTCTGACTCTACTGTCGGTTGCTTAT
>ENA-OSET01005336-OSET01005336.1-sediment-metagenome-genome-assembly--contig:-NODE-5336-length-10912-cov-3.201292_pt1 | contig 10912 bp, 9 predicted proteins | sample MGYA00237882_ERZ534229 | MGnify/ENA primary metagenome ERZ534229 (study PRJEB26408, sample SAMN06266212) | sediment metagenome | isolation source: Hudson Canyon methane seep mesocosm | place: USA:Hudson...
GCTGCCATAGACATTCAGCTGCCTTCCGGCGAGGTAGGCAGCACCCAGGGCCGTTGTTTCAAGCACTTTCGGTCGACAAACGTCCATATTCAAAGTATCGGCCAAAAATTGCATCAACCACTCATTTCCGGCCATGCCACCATCAACCCGCAGTGAGCTGGGTCGGATACCATCCTGTTCCATGGCCGCAAACAAATCGTGAGAGAGATAACACACAGATTCCAGGGTCGCCCGCACAATCTCCGCAGGCCCCGTGTCCCGCGTTAACCCAAACATAGCTCCCCTGACATCAGGTCGCCAATAAGGCGCACCCAATCCCGTGAATGCGGGCACCACATAAACGCCATTGTTACCCGATAAACTACTGGCCAGGCGCTCAGAATCGGCGGCACCGGCAATAATCCCCAGGCCATCTCTCAGCCACTGAACGGCGGCACCCGCAACAAAAATTGAACCCTCCAGGGCATAGGTGGGTTTGCCATCCAGCTGATAGGCGATCGTGGTCAATAAGCGATTTTTCGAACTCAATGCTTCACTACCGGAGTTCATCAATACAAAACACCCCGTGCCAAAGGTGCTTTTGATTGCGCCCGGCTCAAAACAACACTGACCGATACTGGCAGCCTGCTGATCGCCTGCGATGCCGGTTATAGGCAGTGCGCGGCCCAGTAGCGCCGGATCGGACTCACCAAAGTACGAGGAAGAATCTTGCACCTCTGGCAGCAACAAACGAGGCACTCGAAACAGGGAGAGCAATTCGGGATCCCAGGCACCGCTGTGAATATTATAGAGATTGGTGCGACTGGCGTTGGTGGGATCGGTGGCATGCACCCGACCACCGGTCAGGCGCCAGAGCAAAAAGCTGTCTATGGTGCCAAATGCCAACTCACCGTTTTCTGCCCGCGCACGTGCGCCGTCGACATGGTCCAGAATCCAGCTAATTTTGGTGGCGGAGAAGTAAGGGTCGAGCAGGAGCCCGGTACGGGCTTGAATGTTCGGCTCCAGCCCGTCTGCCTTGAGGGAATCGCAGAGCGCTGCCGTTCTTCGATCTTGCCAAACAATGGCATTGTAAATTGGCCTGCCGGTCGACCGCTCCCAGATCACAGTGGTTTCACGCTGATTGGTGATGCCGATGCCAGACACTTGATGTTGACCGGCGTCCTCTACGTCTGCCAGAGCCTGTCGAGTGACACTCAAAACCGATTCGAAGATCTGCTCCGGATCGTGTTCTACCCACCCTTCACCGGGGAATATTTGGGGGAATTCCTGCTGGGCGCTAACAAGCACCTGTGCCTTGCGATCAAACACCATGGCCCGCGAGCTCGTGGTACCCTGATCAATGGCTAATATACAATCTTCTCTGCTCATGCGGACGCCTTTTTATAGTCAGGAAATACTAACTCAGTCTTATATCTTTTACAATTATATCTTATATAAGAGTTAAGTCTGTGCAAGCCATTAATTAATCCAGATCATGAAGTGCCTTTATCACCTGCCCTATGATGAGCAATCCCAAGGTGACAAGCGGTTCCAAACATGCAACATTCACTCGCCATCCAGCCCCTCTATCAACAGGTTTATGATTGCCTTGCCGCTCGGATCTCTGAAGGTTATTGGAAACCTACCGAACAACTCCCCAGTGAATCGGCGCTTGCCTTCGAACTGGGTGTTAGTCAAGGCACGGTGCGTAAAGCGCTCACAAAACTTGAAACGGAACAACTGCTCGAACGCCACCAGGGCAAGGGCACCAGTGTTTGTGCGTTCACGGATGAAGGTTCTAACTTCCGATTTTTCCGCCTGACTCGACGAGATGGAACACGACTGACTCCCGAAGGCAAAGTAGAGTCAATAGTTACACGAATGGCCAGCATCGAAGAACGCAGCGATCTGGAACTCAGCCCCCAACAGCAAGTCATTGAGCTTCAGCGTATTCGACTGGTCGATTGTCAGCCGTGTGCACTAGAAAAGATTGTGCTTCCTCATTCCCAGTTCACTGGAATCGAAACGCTGCACTCTTTAGACGAGTCTTTGTACCCTTTATATCAACGCAAATTTGGCATTCATATCGCATCTACCGAAGAGAAGCTCGGGGCAATAAGCGCATCGCAGGATGAAGCAAGTCGCTTGCAATTGCCCGAGGGCACCGCACTTTTACGTGTCGAGCGCGTGGCACTCACCATTCAAAAAACGAAAGCCGAGCTACGCACCACGCTCTTCGATACACGTAACTTCATTTATACACCAAGCCATTAATCGTTGGTCTGCAAGGCCTCACTTGCGTGTGCATTAACGCCATCATCGATATAAGTAATTGCATCGTTAATGGTTGAGAACATAGTTTTCTCACACATGTATTCACTTAAGGGAGAGGATTTGATCACATCCCGAACCGGACCGATGGCATTGCTAATATAGAATTCTATGTTCTGACTTTTTAAATTCTCAATCACCTGCTGCAACATGAGAATCGCAGTGGTATCAATGCTGTTCACGGCCTCCGCATCAAATACAACATACTGCAACTGACCTGCAGGCCGCTGCTTGGCCCAGCCATACAATTTCTCGACAAAATAATCTTTGTTGGCAAAATACAAAGGCGCATCAAAACGGAAAATCAACACATCCTCACGTATCTGGGCCTCGCTAAACCGGCTTGTATTTCGAAACAAACGCCCGCCTTGAATGGCGCCAAGCTCGGTCATGTGAGGGTTCGCCGTGTTATAAATCACCATGACTATGGACAGTGTAACGCCCACCAACAAACCCTCCTGCACACCCAGCAGTAAGGTAATAAAGAACGTTGCCAGCAGTATGTAGAACTCGCGACGGCTGTGCACAAACAGGTCTTTCATTTGTTGATATTTAAACAGGCCCGCGACGGAAACGATAATGATCGCCGATAAAAGTGCCTTGGGCAGAGGGTAAATACTGAACAAGGGGGTTAAAAAAAGCACGGTAATTAAAATAAACAAAGAAGACACCACGGCCGACACCTGGGTCACAGCACCGGCCTCCCGAAAAGCGGCGCTTCGTGAAAAGCTGGCCGACACGGGAAACGCTCGGAAAAAGGCACCCACGACATTGGCGGCCCCAACCGCGATCAGCTCCTGGTTGGGTCGAGCCGTTGTTTTGTCCGTTGGTTTTTCCTGGGATTTGCAGATCGACATGGTGCCCACATACCCCATCAGTGCAACGGTCATTGCCACAGGCACCAGTGACATAATTTCAGCGAGGGATAAATTTGGCAGAGCCAATTCCGGCAAACCCTGGGGAATGGATGAAACAACATCCACACCCAGATGCTGAATATCCCACAGGCCAGCGCAATACATGCCAAGCACCAATAAAATGAGCGCAAATGGCAAACCTGGCAATATTTTTTTGCCGTAGATCATAAACAGCAGCCCCGACAATCCAATCACAATTGTGAGCCAATGCCACTGCGGTGCTTGCTGCAGTAGCTGATAAACCAATTGAAAAAGATTGCCTCCAGCAACGTCGACACCCAGCATGCTTTCAAACTGGCTCCCCATAATGATCAGGGCGGCTGCAGAGGTATAACCCAGAATCACAGGGTAGGAGAGAAAATTGGCAATAAAACCAAATTTTATGAAACCAAAAAACACCTGAATGAGCCCCACCATCAGAGTGAGCGCAATTGCCAATTCTAAATAGTGCTCAGTGCCCGGTGTGGCGAGAACACTCAGCCCCGTGATAATCAAGATAGAATCGAGCGCCACCGGGCCCATCGATATTTTGTTAGAGGTACCCAGCAGCGCATAAATGACCGGCGGGAATATACAGGCGTACAGCCCATACTCCGGCGGCAGCCCTGCCACAACGGCATACCCCATGCCCTGGGGAATGAGCATGACCGCAATTGCCAGGCCAGAGAAAAAATCGCTTTTAAACAGCTCTCTGCCATACCCCTCTAATGTGAGAAGCCCCGGGAATAGTCTGTACAACATAGTTTATGTTCCGTCTCTATACTTTGACGCAGGTATCAATCATCTACCTGTCGGCGCAGAAGGTGGTGGCAATTTAGATAAGGCGCTGTTTGAGACCACAAGTGCCCCTCTAGTCATAATACTGCTCAACGCGACGTGCTCGCAAAAAAGAGTACAATAAAACATTGACTAATCTTATGTCTTATATAAGATACATGACAACAACTGTAATTTGCAACTCGTGAGATGTGAAATGTCTAAGTTAAAAAAATCCGCCATTGGCCTGGGCCTGTGGAAAATACCTCGCACAGAGTGCGCCGATGTGGTCTATAACGCCATCAAAATCGGTTATCGCCATCTCGATAGCGCCTGTGACTACGGCAACGAAATAGAAGTTGGTCAAGGCATCAAAAGGGCCATTGAAGACGGCATCTGCCGAAGGGAAGACCTGTGGATCACGTCGAAGTTGTGGAACACATACCACAGTAAAGAACACGTCAAACCTGCACTGGAAAAAACATTGAAGGATCTGGGGCTCGACTACCTCGACTCCTACTTGATCCATTTTCCTATCGCTCAGCCATTTGTGCCTTTCGAAACACGCTACCCACCCGAGTGGATTTTTGACACCGAGGCCAGTGAGCCCGTGATGAAAACAGCCCCTGTGCCCCTGTCGGAAACCTGGCAAGCAATGGAGGCACTTCACGATGAAGGTTTGGCACTGAACATTGGCGTGTGCAACTACAATTCCGGCCTGCTGAATGATCTGATGTCTTACGCCAGAATCAAGCCGGCAGAATTACAGATTGAATCGCATCCCTACCTTACTCAGGAACGCCTCATTCGCCTGGCCAAGCAGTATGGCATTGAAATTACCGCCTTCTCACCTCTGGGCGCCTTATCCTATTTCGAACTGGACATGGCCGATGCTCTTGAATCTATATTGACGGTACCTGTGATTACCGCGGCCGCGGAAAAGTACGGTAAAACCGCCGCCCAGGTGGTATTGCGCTGGGGCGTTCAACGCGGTTGCTCATTAATTTCAAAAAGCACCAAGGAACAACGTTTAAAGGAAAACCTGGAACTCTTTGATTTCGTTTTATCCGAGCAAGAGATGAAGGAAATTTCTGCGCTCAATAAAAACCGACGATTCAATGATCCCGGCGATTTTTGCGAGAAGGCGTTTAACACATTCTATCCCATTTACGATTAGGAGAACCTGCGTGTCTTATACCAGCACTATGTTAGAAGGCCTTGAATACAGTCAGGCGCATTTCCCTACCGTGATAGTCAACGACGGATCAGTTGGAACACTAGACCAGGCCACAACTTGGATTTCAGAAAATCTAAGTTCCTTAAAAAAGGAACTATCGAGTACTGGCGCTATTTTGTTCCGAGGTTTTCCGGTCACAAATGCCGAGAGTTATGACGCGTTTTTCTCAGCCTTCAACTACGCTAATTTCACTTACAAAGAATCGCTGTCCAATGCCGTGCGCATTAACCACACGGAATTGGTTTTTACGGCCAACGAAGCGCCAAAAGATGTGGAGATTTTTCTTCACAATGAGATGGCTCAAACCCCTATCTACCCCAGTATTATTTCACTGTTTTGTGAGAATGCAGCGGAAAAAGGGGGGGCAACTGCCCTGTGTCGCTCTGATTCAGTCTATGACCAGTTGGCGCAAAAGGAGCCGGAGCTCACCGACAAGCTCGAAAGGCTGGGAATCAAGTACACCACCACCATGCCCAAAGAAGATTCTCCTGAGTCGGGTCAAGGGCGCAGCTGGCGCAGCACCTTGGGGGTTAAATCAGTTGATCAGGCAGAGGATAAATTGCGCAGCCTGGATTATTCCTGGCGCTGGGGCGAAGATGGTTCACTGGTGGCTCAAACGGCTGCACTGCCTGCGATAAAAACGCTGGAGGGTGGCCGCAAGGTATTCTTTAATCAAATCGTCGCGGCTTATCAGGGGTGGAAAGGTGTCAAAGAAGACCCTTCGTGCGCGCTTTGTTTTGGTGACGACTCTGCGTTTCCTGTCAGCTTCCTAGAGAATGTTGTGTCAATCGCCAAGTCACTCTCCTTCGATCTGGAATGGCAGGATGGCGATGTTGCCATTGTCGACAACCATCTGGCCATGCACGGTCGCCTGCCCTATTCCGGCGAGCGCAAACGCAAGGTTCTCGTGGTTCTGGGTAAATAAACTCTCAAGTTGGGGAACGTTGTAATTATCACAAAAGTATAACATTTTCAGCATAAGCTTTATTCTTGGGAACTGTCTGTTACTTTATGCTTCCAATAGTGCATGAACAGTACGGGAACAGGAATTTAGCATGTTGATTAAACGGGCCCAGGCCCACCTCCTCAAAGAACACCAGGTCACCGATGAGACGCTCTACCGGAGTCGCAGGCAGTTTATTAAACAAGGCCTCTCGGGGGCGAGCGGCCTGGCCCTGGCAAGCTATTTGCCGGCCCTGGCCCAAGCCTCGATAGACTCCCTGGATTCTCGCCTTGCACAGGCCAAAAACACCTTTAATCGGGGCCCTCTCGCCATAGAGGAAGACCTCAATAGCTGGGACGAAATCACAAGCTACAACAACTACTACGAACTGGGCACCGGCAAAGAAGACCCCAAACGCAATGCGGCGGCTCTTCAAACCTCACCCTGGACGGTGACCGTAGAAGGCGAATGTGCCAAACCAGGTCAATTTAATCTTGAAGATATACTGCGGCCCCACCCTTTAGAGGAGCGGATCTACAGGCTTAGATGTGTTGAGGCCTGGTCGATGGTCATTCCCTGGGTCGGTTTTTCCCTGGCGGATCTATTGCGTCGTTTCGAACCCACGGGACGTGCAAAATACGTCGCATTTGAAACACTCTATGATAAAAAGAACCCATTGCCCGGTCAGCGACGCCGAGTGTTGGACTGGCCGTACCGGGAAGGTTTACGCATGGACGAGGCGATGCATCCCCTCAGTTTCATGGCCGTAGGTTTATACGGTAAAACACTGCCCAATCAGAATGGTGCACCGTTGCGCCTGGTTGTACCCTGGAAGTACGGTTTCAAAAGCATTAAGTCCATCGTGAAAATTCGCTTCACGGAAAAACAACCGCCCACTAGTTGGAATATGTCTGGCCCCTCGGAGTACGGATTTTATTCCAATGTAAATCCGCGTGTGAGCCATCCGCGCTGGAGCCAGAGCAGAGAGCGTAGAATAGGAGAATTATTTAAGCGGGAAACGCTGATGTTTAACGGTTATGAAGAGCAGGTTGCCAGTCTCTATCAAGGCATGAATTTGAGAAAACATTACTGAAACATTATGTGGACGCCAAAATCACAGACCGTTAAAAAACGGATAAAACCGCTGGCACATTTGCTTTTACTAGCCCCCTTGGCAATGTTGATAGTGAATGCACTTACCAACGCGCTGGGTGCAAACCCCATAGAGAACATGACCCATACAACTGGCGAATGGGGGCTGCGTTTGTTGCTGCTCACCCTTTGCATTGGTGCTCTATGTAAAATACGCTCACTTAAATGGACCATGCACCTACGCAGAATGTTGGGTTTATACAGCGCTTTTTATGTGCTGTTACATTTTCTAATTTATTTTGTCTTCGACCAATCACTGTCACTCAAATATGTACTTGAAGACATCACGGATCGCCCCTACATCACGGTTGGATTCGCGGCACTTGTGATTCTTATCCCACTGTCATTGACCTCTCCTCTGGCCATGCGACGCCTCATGGGAAAACACTGGAATACATTGCACCGCTCTGTCTATTTGGCAGGGTTACTTGCGATCATTCACCTAATGTGGATACAAAAAGCTGACTTTGGTGAAGCCTGGATTTACGGCGGTCTCTTTGCCCTGATTTTGATTAGCCGCCTGCGCAATAAATCGACGCGCAGCAAGAGACGCCCCACTCCACCCGGCACGCCGCACAGAGCCCATATCTGACGGCAGCCACTTCAATAGTCCAGATCGCCTCTTGAAGTAATAGTGCCGTCACGATTGATCGCCACTTGATAGGGCGATGCAAATACCCCATAGGCCTTACTGATACTGTTGTCGCGATCAAAAATGACCGGCAACTTCAATGCAAACCTGGCCACAAAGTCGCGCGTTAGTGGTTCATCCACATAATAAGAATTGATCACTGCCAGCCAATGATTATCTTTATCGCGGGCCACCTGTTTATTAAGCTGCTCAATCTGTGCTTCACAATGGGGAAAGTGGGGCATTGGACACAGTGCGTCAATAAAGACCAGATTAAGCGGCTTTGAGTGAAGCAATTGTGGCAGCGCGATGGTTTCTCCCGACAACGAAGTCGACACAAAATCTGGCGCCTTATCGCCACCGAGCGGTTTACGGTGTTTTTTGCCTAAGCGCTTGTGAACATACCGACTTAGCGCCTGCCCGGTTCCTCTAAAAACCTCAACACCGTTATCAGTGAGTATATGGTAAGGCGATTGCCACACTTTGTGCTCTCGCATCAATCGATAGCCATGATCTAACACCAGAGGTTTAACCGTGGGGTAAGCCTGCTGAAAATCTTGTAGCTGGGCAGCGGTGACATTGAGCTCAGGCTGGACCCAAACACGTCTTATTTGCCGATTAAACTGCTCGGGAAGTTGCGCAATCAACTGCTCATCTCCCCCGCCTTCATAACTCGCCCAAAGATCCATAAAAACCCAATGCGTTAGCTTGGACGAATCTAGCGAAATCGCCGTACCCTTATAGGTGCGTAAGTGTTCGCTTCCACCCAGTCGCGTGTCACCTGCAGTAGGAGTGGCGCTGAGCAAGGCACTGGCAAATAGCGTTATCACCGCAATAATATTAGCTTTCATTATTTTACCTCTCCGTGTTTTATGTCAGATTGCAATACGAGTTGTGGTTCGAAAACAGATTCCTCACCTGCTTCTGCGTTCACGGTTTTCTCCCGAGACATAACCTGAATCATCTGATCCAAGGTGTCACTGGATAAAAATGTACGATAGGCAATATGCCCTTTTCGGTCGATAAGAATATGATGGGGGGTGCCCACCACCCCAAACTGCGTGGTAATTTCTCCTTGCCGATCAAAGACAACTGGCAACTGATATCCATTTTCACCAAACAGTTTTTCTATGTTTTCAACGGAGTCATTGAGCCCGACGTTAATCGAAAGCACCGCGATCTCACTACCAAATTCATCATAAATCGCCTGGAGGCGGGGCATCTCCGCAACGCAGTACCGACACCACGTCGCCCAAAATTTCAGGTAAACCGGCTTTTTACCGATAAAGTCACTGAGCTGCACAGTCTCGCCAGTGAGAGTCACCGCTTGAAAGTTGGGCGCTTTAAACGCAGTGGTTTTGTCTTCATCGGCTTGTGATTGCAGAGCGGCAAGTGCCAGCAACAACATGAGCCTTTGAGTCCAGGACCTTGTTACAATATTCATAGGTATTTCCTTGTAGTTGGTTAAGAGATCGGGAATAGCAAATAAGGCATGATGGGGTACACCAGATACAACGCTGCCAGCACCATCAAGCCACTGAGGAACCATTTAGGTGCTTTCAGCCACTGGCCCGACTGCGGCAAAGACGAGATAAATCCACTGAAGCTGCCAGCCAGTACCAGAAGTGCGCTCATGCCAACGGCGAAAACAAACATCAACAGCGCTCCCCACAGGCGGTCTCCGGCGGCCGCCACATACATCAGCAACATCCCCAGAACCGGAGACGTACACGGCGCCATCACTAGCCCCGACACACCCCCGGCAATAAATACATTCAAGCCCTTTGAGCCACTGTTAAAGACCGGTGTCGCCGCCCACTGGGGCAGGGACAGATACCCCATCATCCAGGCCGCCATCGTCAGGAAGAAACACGCGGCAACAATGAGTGTGACCGGATGGCTGGCAACAACCCCAAACAACTGCCCCGTGCTCGCAGCGAGCACACCCAGCCCGGCATACACCAGCGCCACACCCATGACATAGACCAATGAAAACAAGGCACCCTGTCGAGGGGAGGAAGCCTGAGCGCCAATCACCGCCACGGTGATGGGTAACATCGGATAGACACAAGGTGTCAGGCTGGTTAGCAAACCCGTCATAAAAACGAGTAAGACCGTCAGCACGGACAGCTGGTTTTCAATTAAGGCAGATTGAATCACTTGTTCCATGGGGCGTTTACCTGTCGGTATCAAGGTTTGGCCAAGTTATACAGAAAAGCCTATTTGGACTTATGAAAACGTGGATAAAAGGAGGTGAAATCGACATGAAATTTATATTTATGCTTTTACATCAAGGACTTAGAGAAAGACCAGAAAGCCCGAATACTTGCCTACACCCAAGCGTGACGCGTACAATGTCGCCTGATTTTCAACGCTTGTATTGTTTATGACTGAACACGTTTTTGCACAATTTCGCTTTGACAGCAGCCGCGGCACTCTTCTTTCCGACTCTGGCGACAAGGCTGAATTGAGGCATAAGGTGGCCAACCTGTTGGCCTATCTGATTGCCCACTGCGATAGAGTGGTGAGCAAAGAAGAGCTGTTGGAAAATCTGTGGCAGCACGGAGACTACCGGGAGAACTCCCTGACACAAAGCATCAGGGAATTGCGGCGCGCACTAGGAGACGATGCGCGCAACTCCCGATTCGTAAAAACTTACCCCCAGCGAGGGTATCAATGGATCTGTCCCTTGCAAGCGGAGTCCGTCAACCTGGTCACCACACCCCCTGCACTCAATCCGGACACTGCAATATCGTCTGCCCCAAAAGAAAAGCGAGAAGCAAATAGAACAAATAGCACTCGACAATGGGGTTATTTCAGCGCCGCGGTGTTCGGTGTAAGCCTTCTTGTATTTTTAGGGTTTCAATCAATTTTACAGAGCCCTGAGCAAGGCAGCCCTGACCTTCAGCGCGATGCTAAGTCGCTACTGGTTCTCCCTCTGATTAATGCTACCGATGATGCCAGTA
>ENA-OSET01005337-OSET01005337.1-sediment-metagenome-genome-assembly--contig:-NODE-5337-length-10907-cov-16.543952_pt1 | contig 10907 bp, 11 predicted proteins | sample MGYA00237882_ERZ534229 | MGnify/ENA primary metagenome ERZ534229 (study PRJEB26408, sample SAMN06266212) | sediment metagenome | isolation source: Hudson Canyon methane seep mesocosm | place...
TAAAGCGCAAATGCGTCTATCAACAGGCAAAGTCACGGCACCCTGAGCGCTGGAGTGGTGAAATACGAAATTGGGACAAGGTAGATGAGGTATTCCTTAATCCTGAGAAACAGAAGAAAGTGGCGGCATAACTTTTTAACTTTAGGCGACAACTCTCTTGAAATCCGCCGTTGGCCGAGAGTCTTATAACAAGCCCCGCTAATATTGTGAAGTAGAGGGATGTTAGGGTAGTCTTTGATAAGAACTTCTAAAGCATCTAATGCTTTTTGTATCTGCCCCTGAGAATAAAGCGCAATAATCGAGTCAACTTGTATATGGGGTGGGTCTGATTGATTTTTTTTATTGACCTGACTTTTTTGCAAGGCTTTAAGGCCTTTTTTAGCTTGTTGGTTTTGAGGGTAGGTTTCAAGAACCTGCGTATAAAGTTCTCGTGCCGCTTGTGTATCACCTTTCTTAGCATGGGATTTTGCACGAGACAAAAGTCGATTGGGTTTAATGGGCTTAGATGGTTCCTGTGTTGTTGAGGTTGTTTCCGGTTGTGAATTAAGACGTACTACTAATTGATCAACCGTATCACCTTTAAGGCCCTTCGATTGGCCTAGTTCCAGAACACTGGATGCTACATCTAATTGCCCAAGATGAGTTAAGGTGTCGATATAACTTACCCAATATCGACTCTGATTGGGATTAGCTTCAAGGGCTGTCTTAAAAAAGGGTAAAGCGATGTCGGCCTTTCCGCTTTGTTTAAGTAACACGCCCAGAATGTGGTTAACATCGGGGTGATTCGCTTGTTCATTTAGAATAGAACGATACAGTTTTTCCGCATTCTCCAGTTCACCGGCTTTATGATAAGCTATTGCATGTTTAAGGGTGTCTTTGAGGTCCATAGGTGAGAATCATGCAATTCATTAAATAATAGCTAGATAATATCTTATTAGGAGTTAAGCTAACAATTATTTAGCCTACTATTAATCGTTCCAAAAGTTCTGTCATAGTATAATGGTGTATGAATAGAGCAGATATCCGAAGTAAAAAACGCAAAGAAGTAGTTGAAGCTATTATTTTAAGAAACGAGTCTATTGTTTTAGTTTCACGTATCTACAACCTCCCGCAAAGAACAATATTTCGTTGGCTGGCTCGCTATCGTAATGGTGGCTGGCATGCATTAACTGAAAGCAACCGGAAAGGCCGACCCACAAAAGTATCAGGTGAAGATATGAAATGGCTTTATGATGCAGTAACTATGGGGAACCCACAGAATTACAAACTTCCTTTCTGTTTATGGACGCTGAATACTATTCGAACACTGCTAGAAAAAGAAAGAAAGATTAAGTTAGCGAAAAGCTCCATCTGTCGATTATTACATCACTTAGGGTTGAGTCCACAACGCCCTCTGTACAAGTCTTATAAGCAAGACCCTGCAAAGGTAAAAAGCTATTTAGCAGAGGTATACCCTGAAGTAATTGAAGAGGCTAAAAAACATAAAGCACGCATCTATTTCATTGATGAAGCGGCTTTCCGTAGTGACGCGCATCGTGGAACAACGTGGGGAAAAATAGGAGAAACACCTATAGTCAAAGATAGTGGCGGACGTTTTGGTTTTAAATTGATTAGCGCTGTATCAGCTCGTGGTGATATGCATTTTGATATTATTAAAGATAGAATGAACTCAGAAAAATTTATCGGCTTTTTAAAGAAACTAAGAGCTGATTCAAATTGCCCTGTTTTTGTTATTGCTGATAATGCCCGTTATCATCACAGTAAAAAAGTTCAAGAATTCTTAAAAATGCAATATGGAGAAATTATGATGGCATTTCTTCCAGCGTATTCACCAGAACTGAATCCAGATGAACAGGTTTGGAATCATGCAAAGGCTGATGTGGGTAAGCGAGCCATTCAAAGTAAAGATGAAATGGAGAAAACGATTATGTCGGCTATGCAAGTTATCCAAAGTAAAGCCGACTTAGTTAAAAGCTTTTTCCATCTGCCTGATACGTTGTATGCAAAACTACCTGCTTAACTGTTGTGACAAAACTTATGCAACGATTAATACACATAATGATAAAAATTCTATCAACGATAGTTTGATTTTAAAGAAGGATTACATCGCTCTTCATTTATCTAAATGAATCACCATGCACCCAACCCACCAAAACATATCTAGTTCCTTTAGTTACTTCAGTTACTCTGTGTAGCATGAAAGATGGAAATAGTATCATTATACCCACCTCAGGGTTATTATTTTTTTCAAAAGAATCGTCATTTTTACTTATTTTTGTAATAAATTCTCCACCCTCATACTCTCCGTAGTTGAGTAAAATAGAGTAAGAAATTTTCCTTATAGAGGTTACTGTGGAAGGCCCAATGTCTAAGTGCCAATCATATTTACCTGGCTTCCCATGTTTGTTTATGTCTGATGCTTGATATCTCATTAGACATGGTGGCTCCAATAATCCTTTTATTGAAAACCCATACCCTTGCTTTCCATTATTAAAACTTTGAATGGTTTCAAGTATTTTGTTAGACAACCATTCATCATTCTCTCGCGGAACAAACAAAGTAGTATTGCGATAGTCAAGTTCTTGCTCGAAAGTCTGTTCTATTTTTTTTTGAATCATAGATTCTTGTTCTACCCAAGTATTTAGGGCTGTATTAATAATACCTGTACATTGAGCCTTGGAAAAAACATTAGAGATTCCAGCAACTCTATCCAAATATAGACATCCGTGTAATTCCCCCATAGGAACTTGATCCACTGGTTTGTTAGAGTTGTATTCAATCGTACTGGTTTTTCCAGAACTACTACCATTTCTTTTACGTTTAATTGTTGACACCTTACCTCCAATAACCTTGTTTAATATACAAGTTCGCTACTGTATATCGTCACAACATTTTGGACTATTAGCTGCCTGATTTAAGAGACAGATTAGTTGATTGTGTTGTGTTGTGTTGTTTATCGTAATGTAATTGCTTACGCATAGCCAACGTATTTTGTTTAATTATTTCCCGTTGATTGAGTGCTTCTGTATCACGACCATAAAATACATTAACGGATATTAGATTATTGAAGTGGCTACACTAAACAGGACACATATCTTAAAATACTTTTAAAGAAAATAAGTGTGTCTAAAATGAGCGAAGAAACTAAAAAATCAAATAGCTATACCTCAGAATTTAAAGAATCAGCGGTTAAGTTAGCTGTTGAATCTGATCACCCTGTTGCAGCAACAGCCAGAGACTTGGGCGTGAATGTAAATACCTTACATACTTGGATAGGGAAATATTCTAAACCTAAGAAAATGACTGAGAGAACAGACGAACATATCTATGATGAAAACAAACGGCTAAAAAAGGAGCTTGCAAGAGTAACTCAAGAGCGAGATTTGCTAAAAAAGGCCACGGCGTACTTTGCGAGAGAAATAAAGTGAAGTACGCATGGATAAAGCAACACGACCATGATTATTCCATTACAACTTTATGTCAATTTATGAAGGTTTCTCGTAGTCGTTATTACCACTGGATCAAGTCACCAAAAACAGAGCGCGAAAAAGAGAATGAGCAGTTGATTGCAACACTCAAGGATCTCTTTGAAAAGGGCCGAGGGTCTTATGGAACTCGTCGATTAAAGAACAAGTTTTCTGAACAAGGTATCACTGTGAGTCGCCGCCGTATTGGCCGATTAATGGTACAAGCAGGACTCTGGTGTAAAACAAAGAAGAGATTTAAAGTAACAACTGATTCCAAGCATAATAAGCCTATTGCACCTAACTTATTGAAAAGACAATTTACTGTATCGGAAGCTGATCGCTATTATGTTGGTGATATTACCTACATTCAGACTCAAGAAGGCTGGCTGTATCTCGCCGTTGTGATTGATCTATTTTCTAGAAAAATAGTGGGCTGGTCAATGGATAATAGAATGAAAGCCCAATTGGTTAATGATGCTTTATTGATGGCCATTTGGAAGCGTAAACCACAGAAGGGCTTGGTTTGGCATACAGATAGAGGAAGTCAGTATGCTTCTGACAGTCATCGAGCTATTTTAAAGGAACACTCTATTATTCAATCAATGAGCCGTAAGGGAAATTGTTGGGATAATGCTGTGTCGGAGAGCTTCTTTCATACATTAAAAACAGAAATGGTTCACCACACTCTGTTCAAAACCAGGAACGAAGCTACACAAGCAATTTTTGAATATATTGAGGTGTTTTATAATCGAGAGAGAATCCATTCTGCAAATGACTATTTGTCACCAGTAGAATATGAAAGTCAGCAAAAATCTATGTAAAATTGTGTCCTGAAAAGTGTTGACACATCATATTCATGGATTCATGATAATGTAATCATCTCAATATGGTTTTAAAAAGATTGAATTAAACTCGCAGATGGACATAAAAAACACCCTTCAACAGGCAATAAACCATCATAAAGCAGGTGAACTGAAAGAGGCAGAGAGGTGGCCCCCATCACTTGGACAGTAAACCCAGAATCATAAGTGTACTACTGTCATGGTGTATATTGATTTAAGCTGCCTTTTGTAACGTAGGCAGATTTTTATAATACACCTCATTAGGCTTGGCTTTCAATGTTTGGTGTTTTCTTTTAGTATTGTAAAATTCAAAGTATTTATCCAAGCCATTTCTAGCTTGAGTCAGTGATTCATAAGCGTGTAAATAAACCTCTTCATATTTCACACTGCGCCATAATCGTTCAATAAAGACATTATCAATCCAGCGCCCTTTGCCATCCATGGAAATACCGATATCGTGTTGCTTGAGAACATCAGTAAACGCATTTGAGGTGAACTGCGACCCCTGATCAGTATTGAATATCTCTGGTGCACCATAGCGATCAATCGCCTCATTAAGCGCTTCAATGCAAAAATCGGCATCCATCACATTCGATACTCGCCAACTCAGGACTTTTCGTGAATACCAGTCCATAACCGCCACCAAATAGGCAAAGCCTCTGGCCATTGGTAGATAGGTGATGTCCGTGCACCACACCTGGTTGGAATGATTAACATCAAGATCTCTGAGCAAGTATGGATATATACGATGGGCTTTATTCGGCTTACTGGTGCCTTTGTTTCCTGGGTACACAGCCCGAATATCCATGAGTATCATTAAGCGGCGCACGTGCTTGCGGTTAATAATCAATCCCTCCTCATCCAGCAGTGCGTCACGTAATCGTCTGGCGCCATAGAATGGATAACGTAAGTGCAGCGCATCAAGGTGACGCATTAGCCCCAACTCTTCGTCGCAGGGCGCTTTAGATTGATAATACGCACTGGACCGGCTTAATGTCGGCTCAGACATGCAAAATGCATTAGAAAATATTAACGAATAACAAGCTCAGCTTGATTGACTGCAACACCAAATATAGTTCTCGAACATTGGTCTCTTTTTACACAACCTGTTACGACCAACTTGTTTTAATCACAAATATTTTATCTAAAGATTTTGTTTTTCGTAACTCACGATGTTCAAGTAACACCCTACGCAATCGACGAATTTTAATTTGTCGAAAATAGTTATTTAGTATCGGAACAAAAAATTCACTAAATCTGATCGAAATAAGGGATATTAAATGAAATATTTTTTAACCCATCCGACTCAGGCCCATCCCCTGTTATATTTCTAGCACGCATTAAAAAACATGTATTCTCATAATTAACCGCAGGGGTGGTTAATTTGAATTTTTTCGCTCCATCTTTTATAACCATTTCAACCCCACAACTAGATTCAGATTTTATATCTACACTAAACATTGGTACCTCTTGTTGCGAATCCTCATAAAGTAATTTTAACATTGCCTTTTCATTTATTACTCTAATCATATGCCCACCATAAATGCATTGTCTCTTTGATAGCGTAAAATCAATATCCCTTAGTTGAGTTACAATTGGATGTGTATCAGCGCAATGAATTAAAAACTCTTTTTGAGGTTTAATAACACCTATCTGCATTAAAAAATCAAGGTAACCTACTTCATCTGTCACAGCCAGTTCATAAACTCCTTTTTCATTACAGATCGCATAACCTTTCACCTCTCCATTAATTTTATAGCAAAAAAAATAAAACCCAAAATGCTTTGCTTTCCATAGAATATATAACCAATATTCTGCTGTCCTGTAGCTGGAACCATGCTGCCTTGAATAGACGCACTCGTATATTTCACCAATCACATTCAATTCTCTTTTAGATGCCTGCGCAACTATCCCATTTTGCCCCAAAGATTGATAGCCTGACAAATTAAGATGAATTTTTGAATACTGCGATATCCCCCAAAATGAAAATTTTGTATAAAAATTGTCAACCGCTCTTCTGGCGATTAAAGCTGCAAAAAATGACCCCCTTTCACTACATAGTGAAATAGCTTTGTCCATCAAAGTTACTGATAATCCTTGACCTCGGTTTTCTTCATGGATACAGATTGAACTAAAAAAAGTGCCTTTTAGTTTTCGTTTATTAAAAAAGAAATCCCTATCAATAAAAAAGCAACTACCGCATACCACCTCATCAATCACCAAAACAACCACATCGCCAATCAATAGATTTCCAACAGGTGACAACAAACCTCTTTTTATGTCGCTAGCACCATCTGATGAACCATGAAATGTTTGCGCAGCAAGTTCTATTGCAGCATCTAATTCATCAGAAGTTCTTGCATAACCAATAAACATATTTATAAAATCTTGTTTTTATACACTATTTTAATTTCCTTTCCATTCTACCGACCATTTCGAGATTGGAATAATGCTTTCTTACCTCAGTTTTTATCTTGGTACAATTCGACATTGAGATTACAGGAAAAAAGCTTACCATTATTATTCAGCTGTTCGCGACTTTTCACCAACACTTCGATCGCCAATAATGCCCCATCCTCACCCGTCACACATGGAACATTATCAAACTAGGGTGATTTAGATGCAACCGCTTGCACTATACCCAGTACATCATCAACGATAACATCAAATTTCTCACTCCCCCAAGGTTCTAAACGGCATCTGCTTTTGCAATTGCTAGCAGGCATTTAACTTGCAATTTTCTGATGCATTTGTAAAAGCATCTTGACTGAGATCCGATAGATACAAGCAGTCTTTCACCAAACTAAATTTCCATAGCAACAAGCCAACAACTCCAGACCCACAGCCTAGATCCAGAATTGTTTTCGGCGCATCAAGTGGATCAATTACTGATTTCACTAAAATATTAGTTGTACCTGTAGGCGCAAACACACCTTTAAATTACTTAAGCTGTATTGATTCCTCTACATCATTATGTGTTATTTCTTGTATACTCAAACTGTGACAACCAGATAAATCAATATTTTTTAACTAGTTAATTCTTTCACTACGGTTGTCAGCCATGATTCAGAAACGTACTGATGGATAGGAATAGGCACGACCTTTTTAACTTCACGTAAACCGCCGACAGCAACGCACTCAAACATCCTAGAACCTGATAATACGCCTAACTTTTTCAGTTTATTTTCTGCTAGTGCTATATCAACCGGTACAACGGTTGGAAGTCGTTGCCAAGGTTTTTCTAACCAATCTACTGCTAAGGGCCAAATTTTTTCTAAATATGATTGCCGTCTTGACACAAAGTCTGGCCACTTTTGTATAGCCAATAGTATTTCACCTGATTGAAAACGTGAAACTTTACCACCCTCGCATTCTGCAGCATGCCAGAATAAATATAATTTGCGAAAAAAAGGTATTAATAATCGGATTATCCATTGAAACAAACCTCCAGAACGAGAATCACGCAAACTGCGCAACTCATTTGCCGTCTCTTCATTTTTACACCAAAGCACTCCGCCTGAAGTTGTTCCTATTATTTTTGGTAAAGACCATATTTCGAAACGACCACCACCAGGAAACAATGCTGCACCAGGAACGCAAAGTGTATCCACACAATCATCAATAAGATTATTCACTAACATCGTCTCTTGCACATATCCCCACTGGTGATAAACAATCCGTGCAGATGCCTTAAGAGAAGACGGTCCAGCAAGTGGTGTTGTAATTCTAGATACAACATCCAAAACGCAATGGCTTGCATATGGAAAAACACCGACAAGATCACCTCGCGATGCTCCACTTTCAATTAACGCAAGAGAAAGAGCTGAACGACCGCTAGAGCACAATACAGGATGACCTGATGGAAACATGCTCTTAAGCAGCGCTTCGATTTCAGTTGCCGCAGTCAAGCGGTACGCCGATTTTAAACCCCTGAAAAGACTTGATTTCGGCCACAGGAAATAACTCTTAGTTAACATATAAACTAATGGTGCTCATAGCCTTCTAACACGATAATATAACTCAACATAGTAGCCATCTGTTTCAAAAGAAAACCCGAATAAAATTTGTTACCTGATAAATTAAAACATATGTCTATTTTAAAATATGTTTCAAAAATTGAAGGGTCGCTATTCTGTTCCATGGTATCAAGCATCTTAGTTCCATATACCCACCGAATGAATTAAAAATAGACTTTACTTCATCCTAATTATCGCTTTGTAGAATATAAAGCTAAGCGAAGATCTTTTTCCCTCTAAATACCGTAACTGTCTTTCCTCCAAACCCTTTTTTAAAATGGGCAATATTAAGCTCTTTTTCAGAGGGATTTTTTGTCAGTCGTAATTGCCCCATATCAAGATAGTGACATCCAAGTTTGCGAGCAGTCATTATCCCCAACCAAACACCCCATTGACCGATACCAAATCTTGACGACCCATCGTCTATAGCTGAGGAAAAGTAAAGGCAATACAAGCTACTACAGGAAAAAAAATGCGCGGCTACGGCAAATTTATTGTGGTCTTTTATCAAAATCAAAAACCCTTGATCATTTTTAACCATTTCATACATTAGAACAAAACTCTTCAAGCTTCTAGTTTTTCGACCCGCCGCCTTTTCATGTAGTTGCCGATATTCTTCACATTTCTCTTCATTAAAATTATCAGAATTTATCACATCATAGGTGAAAATCTTTTTAGCTCGATTTATTAATGACCGATAACTTTTTCGAACACTACCCCAGAGCACATCTTCATCAACAGTAAGATCAACTAACCGACAAATTGTCGATTCATCAACATACCCGAGATCCGTTAGATAATTATAGTAGTTACGTCCCTGAATAAGTTCTACAGATTCAATCATTGCCATATGATTTATCACCTGATGTTTTCTTGCCATGGTTTCTATATAGTCATAAACGAACTTCATAACCTCGCTTAAAACTTTGGATGATTTCTCATAGCCTATAAGTGGTGCGCGCAGATATTCACCACCATAACGATATTCATAAGTATCATTTTCACCTTTAAACCGATACAGTGGCACCAAAGCAGCTACATCGTCAGAATACATTACAATAAATGAATCATCACTCACTAGTGATGATGAGAAAATCTCCAGATCAAATGCCCTACTTCCAAGGGAGTACATGGGGGTTGCACCAGAAAGGGTTTGTAACCCTTTGTACCATTTAGAAGAAAATAATTCATCTTGCGCACAGATTACTGTAATCATAAATACATCGTTTTTAACCCTTCTTCAACAAAGGGATCGACAATAGCCTTAAGTTGAGGATTCGAGTCAAGATATTCTATTATGCCTTTCAAAGGTATAAGCGGTGCAAGGTGTTCAAATTTTTTATAAACGGCTCTACAAAGAACCAAATCTTCTGGATAGTCAATCGTTAAGCGTATATCTGTTCGTCGCAATTCCTGGGGGATATCCACGTAGCCTATATTGAAATCTTCTTTGTGTTCGCGGATATAAAGCGAGCATAGCTCAGAACGATGTTTATCACCACCATTTTTCCAAGAGTGTTTATAGGCCTCTAACTTAATTAGTTCAAAACCAGAACCATCAGGAAGTTGATCGAGCGCGGTTAAATCATAGGCTTTATCGATATGTCGTATCCATGCGTCACTTAGTGCTTCAAAATACGTAAACGGCGACTCAGTCGTTAACCGGAAAATATCCGTACCATCAACCTTTTCACAACATTGAATTAAACGTTGTAAAACATCATCTTCACTACCGATAATAAATGCTACATTATTTTTTTCTGCAAAATGTTTGAACGCAATATTATCACTACCCTCACTAATCCCAAGCACAATATCATCGACTTCTTGATAGCTGCGGATAGAATCAACCATATACTTAAGTACCGTCAATCTCTTTTCAATATCTAGGTTTTGCAATGGCTTACCGTACAAGCGAGCCCCTTGATTTCGGCACGCCAAACATGCGACAAGTTTTCTCACTACAGCATCCTTTTTTCTATTGGTTTATTCTTACTTAAAGGACTCAATAATGTTTTTCCTAGCACGGATAAAACTTTCTTAAAATATAGATCAGATGATGTTGTACTAACACGCTTCATCGCTACATCATCTTCAGTTAACTTATCACCTTCTGCAAGATCACGATTTGCAACAATCACTTTGCTTGCTCTATTTTTATATTCGATTTCCTTATCCGTCAATGATAGTTCAGAAGAGCCTAAAGCAGGCTCAATTAAGCGTATAATTTTCACAAATCTACCAAACCTATCCACACTTAATGCAGAAAGATAGTCTTCAATTTCCAAACTGTAGTCGAGTGTAATATGTTTCTCAATACAGTTAACGCCTAAACCAAGCGCAACAAGTGGCAAGTGAAAGGCTTCGTCTAACGAACCAAGTGAATGATCCATAAAACCTATACCAACATCAGGATATCGTGAACGTAACGTGGAAATTCTGGCAAGATTATTGTCACCCGTTTCAGTGGGTTCCGCTTGAAAACCATGCATAAGCATAAGATTTCTAGGTAACACGCATGTTGTCATCAGTTCATCCAGGTCTTCTATCGGTACACCGCCAGTCGAAACAATAACATTATC
>ENA-OSET01005339-OSET01005339.1-sediment-metagenome-genome-assembly--contig:-NODE-5339-length-10906-cov-3.354419_pt1 | contig 10906 bp, 2 predicted proteins | sample MGYA00237882_ERZ534229 | MGnify/ENA primary metagenome ERZ534229 (study PRJEB26408, sample SAMN06266212) | sediment metagenome | isolation source: Hudson Canyon methane seep mesocosm | place: USA:Hudson...
CTTCTTGTATTACGAGGTGTTACATAATCAATCTGCATTTCATTACCATTTAAGGATGAATGGCCATTAATCCTAATAATTTGCCCAGAACCTAAAGTTGCAAATTCAGGCGCATCAATACCATAGAATATGTCCGGATTAGTAGGATCTTCAACGATTTGGAAGAAATTCGCTATGAGATTTTTATTGGAACCTTGAATATACGATTGATCTCGCACACTACTATCATTATTAACCCGTTTGCCAATGAAAGAGGAAAGTTCATGCCGACCAACATGATTGAGCATTTCTAACTCCGTACCATCTTGTTCTACCTGCCATGGTAGAAAAACATTCATACCATGTCCAACAAGATGACTGCCTTCTTCTATCATCACTGGTCGTGGCTCCGGGAAATATTCTGTTCTATCACCTTTAAGAATTTTCGCTGAAGCACTTTCATCTGAATAGTTAAAGGTACCATTTCTTAATGGTATACCTTGGGCCTCATATTGCTTATCAAGATCAGCTTGTTGATCACGTTTTAGATGATCCCATTGCGTCACTAATACTCGACCATCATTAGCAACCATTGGGTCAAACGATCCTGATGGCGCATTGATCATTCGGAAGAAATCACCCGTTGCAGGATCTAGACTGAACAAACCGGTTGTTGTCGGTGTACTTTCGTATTCATCATGTTGTGGATACAAATGACGCTGCCCATTCAAAACAATGTCTGAAGTGAAAATAATGCGATCATCTGAACCATAAACCGCACCCAAGTTATTATATTCTTCAGGCTGGTTTGGCACTTTCGTAATCAAAGGTATTTCGTCTTGTCCTAAACCACTGACTTCATACAATTGCCAGTAATATTCTGGGTACTTATAACGTTCTGGAGCACCAATAACCATACTAAAGATTGCTTTTGTACCGCTCCAATGAACAGCTGGATCTCTAACAGCAATCGCGTTTTCTCGTTGATCTTCACTAGCTTCACCATAACCTGCTAAACGTGTCAGGTTTTTCAGTTCGCCATCTGGGTAACGAATATATAAGTCGCCACCACGCCCTGAGTTTTTTGGCCCCGTAAGATGATTTGCAAATGTAGCTAGAGAACTTGCAAAATCACCGGTCAAAGGGGCTTGAGTTACAAACATAATTGGATTTATTGGCTGACCATTAGCAACTGGATCACGGTTAGTTGTATTTAAATCCGAACCATTTGGTGTCGTGTCAGCATTATCACCAATACCATCACCATCAGTATCTTGAGATTCTGATGCATCATTCGGGAAAGCATCGGCATTATCACCTACACCGTCACCATCTGTATCTTGTGATTCAGTAGCATCATTTGGGAAAGCATCATAAGCATCTTCAATACCATCACCATCTGAATCTACAGGAGAAGGAGTTGAACCGGACGTGTCTTTAATCAAGGCTTTGAGCTTGTCTGATAAATCAACACCCGCTTCACAACTTTGTGTTGAAGGCACAGGCTCGGCATTTTGAATAACTTCAAAATCAGCAATGCTCAATACACCTTTAAACATAGACGTCGAGAAATCACTGAAATCATCCCACTTAGCTGTCGAGTAGGTATCAGCCATAAATGTGAGTGGTACATTACCACCATCAACAATGATCAAACCATACGTCTGCATTGCTTTGGCAATAACTCGACCAGATTCACCAAGTGAATCAATAGGATAATCAGCTCGCAATCTAAAACGCATGCCATAGATCGGAGAGTCTGGGTTGTCAGAACTTGGGCCACCTGAATGGCTAGCAGGTAAAACACGCAAACCACGACGCATATTGTCATTTTTTAAGATAAATCGTAACGCATGCTTGATTTCACCAGCTGCAATTTCATCAGCCGTCACTAATAAAGGTGCAATCGGTAAGCCTGCAGCATCAGCGCTGGTACAGTTGGCACCACGCAAGTTTTCATCATAAGCATGTTCTAAATCCCATGTTGCATTACAGATAGCAGCAAAACGTTCTTGACCATCAACTGTAATTTTTGATGCATGGAATGCTTCATATAAAACCTTATTGGTTTTATCGTGCACAAGAAGATGACAATCTGAACTTTGTGTATCAGCACAGCTATAGTCACCAGTACTACTACCCTCTATATGACCTGAAGCGGGTAAAGGAACATCGATCAAATTATCACACGTAGGGGCACCATACGTTTTTCCATAAACCAACTCTGCAGTTTCGTCATATGGAAAACGTGGTGTGGCGTTATCTGCCTCAATGACTTGTAACGACAGATCTATATGCATATTACTTAAGAGACCAGTTTGGGCATCAGGTCTACTTTTTAGGAATGAAATAATATCAGTCGAATTTGAGTGCACATCTGCTGAATCAACTTTTGTTGTCCAAGGCATTTGATTTTCAAAAAATGCAGATACTGCTCCACCTGTTTCGTCCGGCTCATCTGTCGAACCTGGCTCATCAGTTGGCGGTTGATCTGCAGGATCTTCTTCAACGTCCGTTCCGGTTCTATACATCACTAAATGTATATCATCGACAGTCGCTTTGAATGGACCATGTTCCACTGATTGAATCCAGTTATAGACTCGCCCCACTTTACGTGTTGGATCAAGATCTAATACAACATTGGCTGTCACATTACCCGTCTGAGTTCCAGGTACGTCCTGACAAGCATCAACTCGCTCATTGTCAAAGTAATAGGCAACAGCACAAAACCTCAATAATGACTCAGGATGGTTGCCTTCAGAAAGAGTTGCCCTAGCGTAGACCTGCAAAGCCTTACTATAAATATCAGCGCCATAAGGATACAAATGTGGCGCTAAGACTTGGCCATAACTCCCTAATTCAATATCAAGACTGTAATCACCAGAAATAACATTATCCGTGCTTCTTTCTGCTGTACCTCGTGTACGAGTTAGCTCAAGGAAATCGATTCCTTGCTCAAAGCCGTTATCACTTAATAACTCTTCCGGAGTCGTCTCATCAATAGTCAACAGTGAAAACTCATCAAACTCAGTACTGGCAGAATCAGACGAGTCGCCTATTGTTTCAAATGTCCATTGGCCTTCAGAGATTTCACCTGACTTCCAAGGTGCTTGGCTCACAACGGCAAAACGATAATCGACCGTCACGCCATAACGTTTACCTTTTTGTAATACGCCGGCAGAAAGTTTAACGGTGAAAGATGTTAAGCCTTGTTGCACATGATCCTTCTCTGGATCAATGGTGTATACCTGTTCACCCGTGTCTAAGTCATGAATGTTCAACGCACTTTGGTAAGTCCATTTATAATCTGCTGTAGCAGGATATTGAATGACCAATGTCGCATTATCGGGGTCAATATCGTTACTGCCTGGAGCAGGATAGACACCTACGATATTATCCACCGCAGGTGTTAATGCCACAGGGATTTGTGTCTGAAATACTGCTTGATCTTCCTGATCAGACGTTGAAACATCTGATGTTTTAAATATCCACTGCTCTTGGCTGATCTCTCCAGATTTCCATGGCGATTTGTTAACGACGGCAAAACGATAATCAACCGTCACTGCATAGCGTGTACCACTTTCTAACAAGCCCGCATCAAGAGGAATAGTAAGCGATTTTAAATGTTGCTGTGGGTGACTTTTAGTAGGATCTAAGCTAAAGACCTGCTCACCAGTATCTAAATTATGAATCGTCAAATAACTGTTATGTGTCCATTCATAATCCGCTTGCTCCGCATATTTCAATACGAGTGTAGTATTAGTTGGATCAATATTAGTACTGCCTGAAGCAGGATAGACACCTACGATATTATCTACCGCTGGAGTCAATGGAGAAACACTGCTTATCAGATCTGTCGGTGGTACTTCGGGTATAGAGCTTGACGTACTAAATGTCCATTGCCCTCCACTTACCTCTCCTGATTTCCACGGTGCTTGACTCACTACGGCAAAACGATAATCAACCGTTACACCATAACGACTACCACTTTGTAATACTCCATCATCAAGCTGGACCGTAAACGTTTTTAACCCTTGTTGAATGTTTGTTTTCTCTGGGTCTATCGTGAATACCTGCTCACCCGTGTCTAAATCATGAATAGCCAACGCACTTTTATACGTCCATTCATAATCTGCTGTAGCAGGATATTTAATAACCAAGATTGCATTGTTTGGGTCGATATCAGTGCTGCCAGGTGCTGGATACACACCTACGATATTATCCACAGGAACAGCTAATGGCACGGTATCAAACTCCGCCGCATCGGTTGTTTTTATCAAAGCGAGGTTTGCTATTAGTGATATTGCGGTGACGACTACCGTGGAAGAAAACCGTAACGGTTTGTTATTGGGTTGAGATGACGAATCAAACATTTCAATGTCCCTATTAGGATAAAAATTTCACCGAACATTAAGATCGGTTTTCCAGAAAATACTGGACACATCCTAAAGACTTTGAAGCTTGATTCTTTGAACTGGTTCTCACTTTTTTTCGGGTAACTGTTCCGATTCTGCTCTTTTAAACATGCAGCTGTTCTGTCTCTGCTTTTTTGATCGGCAAATAAACTTTTTTGAGTAATTTGTCCGGTTTTTCTGCGATCTCAGATGAGTTAATAAAGTGGCTAAAGTGAATCGTATCCCTAAGCTCATAACCAGACTCAGGTAGCCAGCCACGCAAGAGTTTGTTCCAAGTCTGATAGGTATGGTCATTACTACCCTCGTGTGTACAGACTGCCCACAAGCCAGCATCTATTTCGAACCAATCATCACTCCACGCATCATCATGCTTCTCACTGTAAATCCCCCCATAAATCATCGATGAAGCATTTTCAGTTGCACGTTGTGGCCTAGCCGAATAAACACTGGAACACGATACCGCCAAACTAAATAAATTAGGTCGGTCTGTACTTAACAATGCTTTCATATCCCGGTTGAGGTTCAATAAACGTCCCTGATTCTCATCTCCATAAATACTTCCCTCGACCGACTTATGGTTCAACCAAAGCGCAGGATACTCATTTAAACTCACCTCTATGTTCTTATGTTTAGGTGCCACCGTGTTGAGAAAAGGTCGCGACTTATCTCGACTTAACTTGGCGGAAATGGGGTTAGCCCTAAACGCTTTTGGAGTAATTCCAAAGTGTTTTTTAAATGCTCGAGAAAAAGCACTGTGAGTTTCAAAGCCTGATTTAACCGCTATTTCAGCAACGCCCATACTGCTATGCATCACTATTTTTGCCGCAGCGAGTTCCAAACGTCTATGCAAAATATATTGGCTGAGTGTTTCCCCCATATATGCGCTAAATAAACGCTGAAAATGAAACTCAGACACATGTGCATGCTCTGCTACTTGAAGCGCCGTTAATCTTTCATCTAAATGCGCTTCAATAAACAAGATGGCCTTCTCTACCTGCTGTCGGACTCTATGACTCATTGATGTAATTCCTAATACTATTTACTTATTCGGCTGTAGAACTCGGCTATATCTGCAATATCTTCATCCGTTAAATCAACAGCCATTTCAGACATCAATTCGTCATATCGAATGCCATCCCTGAAGTCTGTTAATTGTTTTTTCAAATAACCTTTTCGTTGACCAGCAAGATTAGGGAATAAATCATGGGTACTCGTTCCTTCTACACCATGACAAGCGGCACAATTCACTGATTTAGCCTGACCAGCAACGGCATTCCCTTCATATGGGGTATCAGGCAAAGTTCCTTCTTCTCCATATAATGATTGCAGCTCAGCGTGGATGGCTCTGACCTTATCAGGATGATGACCATCTAACACCACAAAGCCATATACATCCGCAGTGATCATTCTTTCCATATTGCCATTCCAGTTTTGGCCTAATAGGCTAAGTTTATAAACACCACCCACCTTATAGTTGCCACCTCTTTCCGTACCATTATTAATGTTTTCACCATTGAAATATAAATCGCCTGCTTCTGGTGAATATGGCCCTATCCAATGATGTTGGTAATAGGCTACATGCGGATCCGTGGTGAACTTATCTCCTAGCTCTCTATCAATCTTGCCAGACCAGCCGGTATAAAGGTCAAGCTGAGTCCCTTTATAGCCACCCAATACTTCGTAGTAATGATAATCAACCGCGCCATGGAACATAACATTGCTAATTCGAGTTTCTTCTGGTGTTACTTTTGCTGCCCAAGCAATCACGTAACTCAATGATGTACTAGGCATCGTAAACTCATAAGCATCATCACCTGTTGCTTCCAGATAAGGGTTACCGTTGTGATCTTCTCTTAAATAGTAACCTTCGCCATAAGCGACCATATCACTCGCTGTTCCACGGATTGGTTGAATGGTTTTAACGCGATCACCTACCACAGCAACACTGCCATCATCCTCGAGAAGCACAGCATCTTTGAAGTTAACCCAGGTACCAGCACGATTGCCATCATCAAATAAATCCGTAATCGTGCTGCCTGATGGTGCTGCTTCGAAGTCTGCCGTGACTGATAGATTACCTTCAACCGAAATCGTTAACGGGTTTTCAGTTGAAACCACATCACCGCGCCAGCCTATAAACTGATAACCCTCGACGGCTTCAGCAGTTAAGGTTGCTGTATTGCCTTGTTGATAAAGGCCTGCACCTTGCACCTGACCACCGTCATTAGGTTCAACATTCAAAGTCACCGTGTATTCAACCGGTTGATTACCATTATCCTCATCCACTGTTGGTAATAACTGATCAGCCAATTCATTAATGTATTCTTCAATCGCGGTATACCCAGAAGCCATTACCGTATTGTTATCAGCCACTGCTGGATTTAACTGATTCGCAGTTTCCCACTCATCCGGCATACCATCATTATCACTATCAACCGGTGATGCACTTGTGTGCAAACCTTGCATCAAGTCAGATGGAATGCGAGCCCCCCATTCACCACCACCATTTTGTGTTTCATCAACATCACGAACATCCACTAAATCACGTGGAAAATCTCCCGCTAATGCTAAGACATTGTCATAAGCCTTAGTTGAACTAGTCGCTTGAGAAGCCACATAACTACTGTAGTTAGTGAAATCAAACTTAGTCTCAGCACGTGTTGTTTCTGCTTTATCCAATGTGAAGTATTCTGGAATATCCCATGGATTATCCACTGATTGATCGATAGGATATTCAGGATCTGAAGGATCATTGACATAGTTATCCGCTAAGAAATACTTGGCATCAATGTAAGTATCATCAAAATAAAATGGATGCAGGCTGTCATTAGGGCCTTGTTTGAAGTAGTTACCTGCAATATTAAAGTTACCTGATGCAGGATTATGATGAATAAAGCCATGACGGGCGTTATAAATCACATTATTCAATACTTCCGCAGGACCATTAGTAATCGCCGGATTACGGTTAGCATTATTCACAAACAAGTTATTGTTCACACTTATACGTTTGCCTTCAGGACCGCTGATTAAACCAAAGTTATGTGCACCACTTTCTTCTCCAGTTGTTGCACCTTCTTGAATAATGCTCCACTGAATAGTGACATCTTTAGCAGAGTAAACATCAAAGGTTTCATCCACACCAAAACCTACCGATACATGGTCGAAAATCAATTGACTGTTTTTCGAAAATTGCACCGCATCATATTGATCAGCTGCCACACCAGATATTTCGCTGAAGTCATGTGGCCTTACACGCAAATGACGAATAATGATGTTGTTTACACTCTCATCATACGCACCATAAAGTCGGCTTTTTAAAGTGATTCCTGCTCCTGGCGCTGTTTGGCCAGCAATAGTGACATTTCCGTACTTCACTTTAATAGGTTCTTTTGACTCAATCACACCGCTGACATCAAATACGATGATACGAGGTTCATTTTGATCTAAAGCATCCTGCAAACTTCCTGCTCCACTGGCATTAAGGTTAGTGACTTTAATAACTCGGCCACCACGACCACCTGTTGCTTTAGCACCAAAGCCAGTCGCACCTGGGAAAGCGATCGGTGCATTGACTGTTGAAATTGCCAAGTCATATGCGCCTGTTGCTTTGGTATAACCATCTGCATATTCCAACTGCACTGATGTCACACCCGTAGTATCAGCAATGAACGTAAACGCTTCACCATCATCCGCTAAACCATCGTTATCTATATAGTCAGTGATGCTGTTACCGTCTTCATCAAGTAATTTGATTTTGATATCAAACCCGGCAGCATTAACGCGGTAACTCTTACCTGTAACCACATTGAAATTATAGGTATCAACATCACCATCAAAATCAATCGAACCTGATGATGTCGCACCATCAACCGATACCATTTGATCAGCATCGCCAGCTTCTAGGTCAGTACCATCTGAACCGTTATCGCCACCTGCATCATCATCGGTCTCAACAAATTCTCCAATAGTAAACTCATCAACAGCGACTGTTTCACTGTGTAAGTTATAGGTGCTGACTTTGATGTTTTCACCCTCAACATCAACCTTAGAATATGTAGTCATACCCAACTCATAATCACGGCCAGAGCTTGCACCGCCCGTCCAGTCTTGATGTCTTTTTGCCGTGAACTCTGTTGTTTGCGCAGCATTAAATAAGCCGCCAGACGAACCTACGGTCAAATAGGTTGTGCCATTATCAGACGAAATTGTTTCGCCTTTTATTGGGTGTGATCGATGATATGCATGGTTATGCCCATTAAAAGCAATTTTCACATCATATTGTTCTAATAACTCTCGTACTTTTTCCGCACCTGAAAAAGGACGATGGCCATCACCACCGGTTAAAAATACCGCATGGGTAAATACAAAGATATTGTCATGTGTTGCTGACGCAGTTTCTAATTCAGCCCTAAGCCAATCAAATTGCTCGACGTTGTAACATTGTCGATTTCGATAACTGTCATCAACCATTTCAGGGGCAGAACAAAAGTCTTCACAACTGCTATAGCCAGCACCAATACCATTACATGACAACATAGAGGCATAGTCATTATTTTGCTTTAAAACGATGAAATGACTGCCTTTATAGCTAAATGAATAATAGAATTTTGAACTATGTGTTGATTGTGGTCGCTCCGTTGAACAAATATCACCTACCTCATCATGATGACCAAGGATAGAACGAACTACACTTTCATCCATCAAATCACAAATACCACCACCACATGAATCGGGGTACCAATCATCGCCCCAGTTATCATCATGATTACCAATCGCCATATAGAACGATGAATCTAGACCCGGCTTAGGCGTTCTTGTCATCAACGGCGATAACATTTCTTGCATATTGCCATTAGGAATACCACTAGGACAGGCGTCCATGCCAATAGCAGCTACAGGGTCACTACCAAAACAAGTTGCAAATTGTTTACCTCCTATATTTTCTACATAGCCATCTATGATGTCGCCAGTAGAAATAAAGAAATCTATATCTGGAATGTCATCCGCAGCATTAATGACTCGCTGAACTCGATCATTTCGTCCACAGCCACCGCCGTTAAAATCACCTAAAACAACAAAGCTGAATTTATCTGAACTGGAGTTCTCACTTGCGAATGCAACTTGGTAGAGGCCTATGATCGCAAATACGGATAATGAAAAAAAGAGGTGGAGTGCACGCTGAAAAAATGAAGGTAATTTAGACATTCCATATATCCTTATTTTGATAAAATTACTGTTTCAATTATGCTAATTTTAAAAACTTATTCTTTGCATTAGTTCTCATTTCTCCCTTGTGAACCCTATATAAATCAAAGGGTCAGAGTCACTTGATTTAAAAACAAAAAAAGCCCAGGAGACAATACTGTCTTCTGGGCTTTAGTCTATTAACACTAAACTCAGTTAATGCTCTTCACCAGCGCTATCCGATGAAGATCTGAGTTTAATTTACAGCACAAGCTTGAACTGAATAATCAACCGTTGCACTACCCACATTGCCTGCTGGGTCAGTTGCATTAACCGTTACTGAATGTATGCCTTCAATAGGGTTATTGTTTGCAACTTGTTGAATTTGATCGGCAGTCAATGTCTCATTCCAAATAAGCACATCATCTAACTGACCTTGGTAAAACTTGTTATACATCTCGTTATGTTTCATCTGTTTACCAATACTCAATACCTTCTGTGCTAGCGGTGCCCAGGCGATGTCAGCACTTGCCACTTCGCCTCGTACACTTTCAACACCATTAATATAGATGATCACTTCTTTGTCATGCTTAGTGATCGCCACATGTTGCCATTGGTTTAGCTCAATGACATCGGCATCAGTTTGTACTACACCACGGTGATTAAAGTTACCTACTGCATTACCAGAACTCCAAGAGATTGATCGCGTGTTGTTATTGCGATCATTATTAGGCCCTAACAAAACAGCCCAACCACGCTCCGCACCGATGTACCACCAATCTTGAGATAAAATCATACCTTCATCACGAGTTGGTTTAATCCAGAATGACATGGTCACATCATTGCTGATGTTAAGCTGATTATCTTTAAATTCTAAATAATCATCTACACCATCAAATGACATCGTACTGCCATCATCGTCAAGTCGAACTGCACCATTGACCAATTTACCGTGTGTAGCCAAGGTACTACTATCTGTCACCACTTCACCACTACCATCAAATGGTAATGACAAGCGTGTTGAAAGACGTTCGACTACCGTAGGCAATTGATAATTCTGACATTGTGCTAATTCAACAGAAACACCATCTACGATAAGCTCACAACTCGTTGAGTACAAATCACTCGTTACATAATCAACATTAATAGCGCCACAGTCATAAGTAGTGGCTTCTGGTGAATTGATAACCACTGTAGGTGCGACTACATCAGGGTTTGTCAGTGTAATAGAAACCATTTTTTCTGCCACACTGCCCACCTTATCAACGGCAACGACTTTCAATATATGAGCCATATCAGATAAAGAATCAAGCAGATATGCAGCTTCA
>ENA-OSET01005340-OSET01005340.1-sediment-metagenome-genome-assembly--contig:-NODE-5340-length-10905-cov-3.913465_pt1 | contig 10905 bp, 17 predicted proteins | sample MGYA00237882_ERZ534229 | MGnify/ENA primary metagenome ERZ534229 (study PRJEB26408, sample SAMN06266212) | sediment metagenome | isolation source: Hudson Canyon methane seep mesocosm | place...
GGTGGTGTTCCTTCAGGTTTACCAACTGCCTTAAACTTACCATCAACCATCTTGCCAATGGCGTATTTATTCTTACCGTTCACCGTGGTCTTAGCAGTCTTGCGCTTGGTCATGAACTCCCGACCGTACTCGTCTATATAATGATATAGACTCTCAACCGCAGGGGCCGAGCGTGTTGCTTTCCACAACCCACGATCCCGTAACGCTGAGATCACTTTGGTTTGAGTGCAGCCTGCCCTGCAATACACAATCGTCTTGCCCGTTGCTCCCTCACTGAGCAGAAGACTGCGGTGTGTGTCTTCATGAGCAACACAATGCACTAAGAATGAGTCACCCTCTTTTTCGGGAGCATCATCTAGTTGATGAGCAAGACTTGCTAAATTATTTAAAACTGCTACGTTATTTTCAGACACGGATTAACTCTCCATTGTACATACCGCCAAAAAAAGAGCCTCCGCGAGGGAGGCTTAAAGGGACTCAATCAGCACTTGAGTTTAGAACGACACGACCAGTGATCGCGGTAATGGTTTGAGGGGCAGTTCATGCATTTCCACGACCCCGTCTGTTGCGGGTTCGATAGCCCTTACAATTTTTAAACCTGCGTACCTCATGCCAGAATTTAACTGAGCTAGATATTCAGGAGATGTGTGTAGCCTTTCGGCTAGTGTTTTTTTCTGCTCTCTATTCAGAGTCGCATAGTATTTTTTATATTTCATGCTCACATCATAGCAAATGCTTATGAGTCTCACAAGTTATTTGTCACATTTATCTAACAGTTGGGGTTGACTGCGTCTGTCAAGGGGCGTATATATAGCATAAGCTATAGGATTAATATCAAACTTTAGCTTGACTCCGTACCGTGGTACGGGGTGTACGATAGGGTTAATTCATTTTTGTGGGCTATGACCCACTTTTTACTATATAATCCAGACTTTTTTTGGGGGGTGAGTGCTTAATGTCAGTAGATGTAGCAGAAATTCGCAAACTCAACTTCATAGAGGTTGTGAACAAATATGGCAGTCAAGGACAGATAGCCAAGGCCATGGGCGTATCGACAGGGTACGTCTACCAGTTGGTCAATGGACTGAGAAACATGGGCGAGAGATCGGCTAGTAAGTTTGAGGCGCGGTTAAATTTGCCAGAAGGTTGGTTGTCCACACTCCCTGATGACCACCCTGCAATCAGAGATGCTCCACCTGCCCCGTCACAACATTATATACCTGTAGTTTCGTGGGAAGACGCCCCCCTTGGGATGGATAGGCCACTGACCCTGATCCCTGCGGCATGGGATTGCGCGAAGACCTGTTTTGCTTTGGAGATTCTAAGTGAGGTAATGTCTCCCGAACTCCCAGTGGGTGGGTATATCACTGTATCTCCGCGCCACCGTCCAGAGAATGGTGACATCGTAGTGTACCGTGAGGCCGATGCCCCAACAGCAACGGTCAGAAGACTCGTCACTGAAGGGGGTGTTCAGTATTTCCAACCTTCAAACATCCAGTTCCCCCTAGTCCAGAAGACTGATCAAGACATTCTGGGAACCGTGATGTTCTATCAGCGGCAGTTCGTTAAGGGGAAGTAAACGTACCTTGCAAATGTTACGGAAAAAACCCCAACATTCACCATGTTATTCCCGATCAGGCGTAACTCTCTCATTATCTGCGTTACCCACAAGAGTATTCCCGAAGAGGAATACCCTTACCCTTACCCCTCGTCTCCCCTCATCTGATCTGCCATGTCCAACAAGCCAGACAGGCACGTTGGGCAAAAGCACACAGGCAACATCCCGATATAACCTTCTAGTAAACCCTCGTCTTCACTAAACTTGGCGAGGCATAACGTACACCCCTTCAAAGCGCACCGATCTTCATCATAGAAGTTTCCTCTAACATCAGATCAAACTCGTTTAACCAGACGTCTAGTGAGTAGTCACTTATATAAGGTGTAAGCACCCGCGCGTACATGACATGAATCTTGGGGTACTGAAATACCCAGAACGCTTTGTCTCCATCCCCAATTCTATACAGCTTTACTCCCTTATATCCTTTCTCTTCTAGCGCATTCAGTACGTCCAGTTTCGTTAGCATTCCCTGTTCTCCATTTTTATTGTGCAATAAGCATAGCACGTTCTGCTGTCCTCTCCTAATAGCAATTAGTCTGTGATAAATTTAAAACACTGCTTGTGTAATCCATAAGCATTTGCTATCATAACCACAACATCACAAACAGGAGGGCAGATGCGGGACGTTCTGGAATCGGTAGCAATTTTCGCTATCTACTTATTTTTAATAGGATTATTTGTGGGGATATCATCATGAGTGCAGACATTTTACCAATAGGAATTCACCCTGAGTCAGCTTGGACTCCAGTTCTCAAGGCCATGGACGCCTTAATCAAAGCGGCAGATACACGTAAAGGTTTTGGGTCAGCTTTAGTTAGATGGTCAGCGGCATTAGAGGCTATGCCCAATGAAGAGATGAGAACTATCGCAATTGAGGTGACTAGCGATTACCTTGGCAACGATCCTCTTCTCTACTTAAAGGCTGAGAACGCACCTGATGTTTGATGACCTCTTAGGGTGGATGAACACCACCGCCTCGTCTCGCAAGACAGTCTTTGTTACAGACGAGGGGAAGGTACATGATCGATCTTCCACGGTGGGGGCATCTGAAGTGTTCAGTTGCATCAAGAAGTTGTCGTACCACAAGCACAAGACGCCCGAAGACCCTGACTTCATCCAAGGGTGGGGATTCTTTGAGCGCGGTACATCCATGGAAGAGTGGACAGTGGCCTTGGTTAAAGAGGCCCTCGCCAATGGTGGCATAGGTCACTTGACGAACGCTGGAAAAGATCAGGCCACGATCCAGTGGCAGTACCTATCCGCAACCCCTGACGGTTTTATCTTTTTTGAAGGCAATGGGGGAGAGCGGGAAGAGGTTGTCTTTGAGATCAAGTCAATCGACCCACGTTTCCAAGGCGCGTTGCCCAAGCCTGCGGCAGTGATGCAAGTGCAAGTGCAGATGGGGTTAGCGAATCAGCAGTTGGGCAAGTCAATTGACGAGGCGTGGATCATATACGTTGAAGCGTCTGACTACTCTAAGCTAACTTTACATCGCGTCAAACGAGATCAAGCGGTGTTCACCAACGCAATCAATCGTGCGAGGGATGCGTTTGAAAAGAACCCTGAAGACCTGCCAACCGAAGGTAGGTTGAATGATGAATGCCAGTGGTGTCCATACGCCAAGCGTTGTGGGCAACACATCTTAGATTCAATGCCCACGAAGACGGGGCTATCAAATCACCAAGCGGATTTTATTAACCCGCTTATCAAGAGCAAGTTAAACCTAGACAAAGAAATCAAAGCAAGAAAGAGAGAGCAAGGAGAAATCACAGAAGACATTAAGACATATATGAGAACAGAAGGTATCAAGACTGGAGCATCAGACGATTACCTTATCACCTACCACGAAGTTGCGGGAAGACGATCTCTCGACAAATCGTTGGTGAGTGACAGGGGGATCGATTTATCAGATTGTTACTCGATTGGAAAACCATCAGACCAATTAAAAATTAAGGAAATAAAATGAGCGAATTAGCAACTATAGCCGCACAAGGCGCGTCAGTTTTTGATGCACTTGACGCACCGACAGCACCCGAAGACCGTACCCATTTCTTGAAATTCTCAGGGGGAGATTTTCTTTTCGGCAAGAAAGATGAGGAAGAACTCATCATGCCCGATGAGATTTTCGTAGCGGATATCCAAGGCACAATGGCAAAGGGGTTTGTGTGTTGGGGGAAAATTCCCAAGCAACCACCAGTGGCAGAGTTGTCTGTACTTTTTTCTGATGTTGAGAACGGGACTCAGAAATTTATCCAATCGTCAGACCTAGCAACCCTTGCACCTGATTACCCCTACACGGGTGGTGATGACGATGGGTGGACTGATTCCATGGGCGTCACCTTTTCTTTGGTGGACGATCCGTCAAACAAGGACTCTCGCAATGGTGAGAAGTTTAAGTTTTCAACCAGTAGCATCGGTGGCAAACGCGCCCTTGGTTCTTTGGCAAAGGCGTATATCGCTAACGCAAGGTCAACTGGTAAGTATCAGATGCCAATGATCTCGATGACCTCATGGATGATGCCAAACAAATATCAATCCAGAGGTGTTGCCGCTCCACAGTTCGACATCATAGGGTGGTTCGATACCCACGAAGATGCAGTGAAGCAATCGAAGATCGGCATCCCCAAAACGGGAGAGTTGGTAGATAAAAGTGACGTCCCCTTCTAGTTGCGCGAAAGGGATATCGAAAAGTATCTAGCTGATCAGGTTAAACGCCACGGTGGAAGATCATATAAGTGGTCTTCACCATCGCATCGGGGCGTCCCTGATCGACTAGTACTTTTCCCCAACGTCATCCTCGCAGTTGAGGTTAAGGCACTGGGGAAAAAGCCCACCGAACTTCAGGCTCATGAGCATCGCGTACTGCGGTGTCTGGGCATGACGGTTAAGGTGGTTGATTCAAAGGACGGGGTGGATAACTTAATTAAGGAGTATGTGAATGAGTAATATTTGGTGCAGATTTGTCGAGTGGGCGTTGCCCCCACAGCCAACGATTGGTGAGATTTATGTAGAAGAAAAACCACCCACGGGAGTTGAGGAGTACCTGATACGGATATGTCAGGAGACAGACAATGACTAAGTTTGAAGCTTGCCTTGTAGCTTTGTTGGGGATAGCGTGTGGCCTCTCGGCCTTTGGGTTGTCGGAGATAAACCGCGTCAGTAACACTGTAGCGGAGTTGGCAGTTGAGGTATCCACGGTTGAACAACTCACCGTGATGCCGTCAGAAGAGTACCTACACTTGCGGTCATCTACGAGACACGCTCTTGACGATCTCAACGCAAGGCTAGTCACGTTAGAGAATGACGCAGACGTCTTGTCTAAGTCAAGACCTGTCATCTCAATTGAAGGTCTTGATGCTCCAACGTAATCAGATGCACCCCTACCAAAATCGCGTGGTTGCGGTAGGGCTTGAGTTATCAGACAAGGGCGGTTGCTATATCGCAGAGGACTGTGGTCTTGGGAAGACAGTCTCTGCCCTGACCTTAATCCTTGACCTCATGGTGCTTGGCAGAACCAAGAACACCTTGGTTGTTGCTCCCCCACGGGTAGCGAAGGATGTGTGGCTACAGGAGTTGCAGGGTTGGGATCACTTACGTCATATGACCATGGCTGTGTTGACAGGGACGCCAACTCAACGATCAGATATCTTGAACGGTGAGTTACCGCAGATTGTTGTCATTAGTTATAACCTATTGGAGTGGATGTATAAGTTCTACGAAGGTAAAGAGTTTCCATTTGACACCGTGATCTGTGACGAGGCCAGTGCTTTGAAGACTCACAACTCTAAGCGGGTCAAGATCATGAAGAAGATTCGCAAGAAAGTTGAGAGGGTGTACATGATGTCAGCTACCCCATCGGCAGATACTCTCTTGTCTTTGTGGCCACAGTATTTTTTGATCGATGGGGGTAAGCGATTAGGTAAGTCGTTTAGGATTTTTAAACAGCGGTACTTCTACCCTACCGATTATATGGAGTACACATGGGAGCCGAAGGACGGGTCTGTGAAGCGGATCACAGAGGCTATCTCAGACATCACGCTGAGATTATCGGCAGAGGATTACTTAGACCTACCGCCTCTAATTCACAACACCATCCGCGTTACGCAGAACCCTAACGCTAAGAAAGTTTACAAGGAGTTGGAGCGAGACTTCTTCTTGGAATTGAACAGCACACCAATCACTGCGGTCAATGCCGCTGTGTTGTCAGGAAAGTTGCGGCAGTGTGCCAATGGTTTTGTCTACGATGAGGATGGGTTTTCCCACATCATCACGGACGCCAAGCTGTATGCCTTGGGTGAGTTGATTGAGGGTGACGATAAACCGCTACTAGTCTTCTACGAATTCAAATCAGATTGGGAACGGATCAAAGAGAGATTCCCCACGGTTGAACATATCAAAGACGAGGGTGTTGTTGATCGTTGGAATAACCCAGAGGTTAAGTTACCAGTTCTTTGTGGTCACTATGGCTCCATGGCCCACGGCCTTAATCTTCAGAAAGGTGGTGCGACTAGGATGTGTTTCTTCTCGCCAACGTGGAGTAACGAACAGTTCCAACAAGCTGTAGGAAGACTCTACAGACAAGGGGTATCAGGCACGGTGACCGCTCATCATCTTGTCACTACTGACACTATTGACGAGAAGGTTGTTCGCGCCTTGGTGCATAAACAAGATGTTCAGAAATCATTACTAGAGGGGCTAACGTGAGTTACTTATATATGGTTGCGCTTGGTGTGTACCTACTATTCATTGCCCCTATTATCGCAGTTGTAGGGGTAGCAAGTTTTTTATTCGGGAAGTTTTTATTAGCTATGGAGAGTTATAAATGGATGAGATAGATCATGTCGCAAACAATAAACGGCTGTTGGACGAGGCTAGAGATCGGGAAGTTAATGACCCACCTCATTATAAATTTGGTGACACTGGGCTAGAGGTGATCGACATCATTGATATCGCGGTTGCTGACATCCGTGATGGCAAAGAAGCGGTTTACTTATCCCAAGTGCTGAAGTATGTATTGCGTTACAGGGGTAAGGGTGGAGTGTCATCTCTAATGAAAGGAAGTTTTTATCTACTGAGGATGATCGCGTACTTGACTAAGCGTGAGGCATACCACAGCAAACCTTATTCTCAACGTAACCCCAAACCTAAAATAGCAGAGGTTTCTAATGGCTAAGACGGGAACGAAAGGAGTGCCGAAGACTCCCGTGTACAAAGACGATGAGACTAAATCGTATGAGGCAGGGACTCGCAGACCCGTAACTAGTCTGAGGATCAAGCACAAGAGTGGGTTCAGCTACTCGCTCATACCGACTGAGATTGGAGATTGGAAACCGACATATGCACTGCATGGTGGTCAGCGTATGACTGAGGTTGAGATTCGCAAAGAGGCTAAGGCTCAAGGGGCAAGGGTTTCTTACATCAAGGAGATGTTATATCTATGAGTAGCACAACAGGGAGAGGTAAGCCTCGCGGCATTAGGGGTCTGACACTTGAAGCAAAGATAGCCAAGTTGCCAGAGGATTCAGAGTGCAGGTTTCTCAGGAAATATTTAAGTAAATGTATCAGAGATGTGAATATGTTTTGGGGCCGTGAAGTCGCGGTGTTTGAATCGGGGTGTCACCTAGACTGCATGGACGGGATGGTGTTCAACGCTACGGGAGAGGGTATTGTCACGTATGCTCTTAACCTTGACACCAACGATGGGCCAGAGCGAGAGAAGTCAATCAGCGAGGCAACTTTCGCAAACTACCAAAAGAATGAAAAGGGTGGGTGGATATGGAACAAACGCGATATGTACATGGACTGCATTAATATTCTCATGGCAGGGGTGAAAGAGTCCTCAGAGCCGCCACTGTCTCTTGATCAACTGGACGATGTGGGTGGGTTGCGTGGAATAAATACTTCAACCCACACATTTTCTTCAGCTTATCTCCACGGTTAACGGGATGCGATATGTTTTAATCAAGAAGATGGCAGACCTTACGGGGTATTCAGAACGTGCCATCAGAGAAAAGGTGTCCACAGGTGCTTGGCAGTTCACTGTTAAGTCACCTGATGGGCGGGTACACATTGATATAGAGGAGTATGAGGCATGGGTGAGCCAAAATACAAAGGGTGTCGCAAGGCGTCCGAATCGTCAGTAGAAATATCGTTCACGTTTAACGGTCAGCGTTGTCGTGAACGACTCGCAATCCCACCAACCAAGGCGGGGTTCAAGAAAGCAGTACTCAGAAGATCGAGTGTGCTAGATGCGATTGAGCGAGGGACGTTTGCGTATGCAGACTTCTTTCCTAATTCCAAACGCGCCATAACAGAGGCCAAGACTTCCGTCCTCGATTTCTACCTATCGAGATTTCTGGAGAGGACAGACCTCGCGCCAGTGACGGTCTACAACTACACACGTATCGTCAACAATGAGTTGTCACCCACGTTGGGTAAGATTCCCATACATGAGTTAACGTGGTCAGACATCAAGAAGTGTATTCGCTCGTTCAACCCTACTAGAGCAAGGGCCAACTCCATGCTCACAGTGTTGAGGCAGACTTTGAATGAGGCCGTGGATGATGATGTGATTCCTAGCAATCCGATATACGGGAGAAAGCTAGGCCGTAGTTTCTTTGAAAAGAAAGTTACCAAGGAAAGTATCGACCCCTTCTCCATTGAAGAGATCAACGCTATTGTGTCTGCGGCAACTGGGCAGATTAAATCCTTGATTGAGTTTGGGTTCTGGACAGGCTTGAGGCCATCGGAGTTGTTTGCGCTTTCGTGGAGTGACGTTGACTTGGTCACGGGTACTGTCCACGTTTGTCATTCTCTGACCCACCACTCTGAAGACTTACAGGACACGAAGACATCGGCAGGTACACGGACAGTAGAACTACTGCCCCCTGCTCTTGCAGTCTTGAAGTCTCAGAAGGCATTAACCTATTTAAAGGGAGAGGAAGTTTTCCAAGAACCGATAGGCTCAACTGGGTGGGATGCTAATAAGACAGCACCGACTCGTTGGAAGAATTCAAATGATTTGTATAGACGGTGGGTGACCATCTTGAAGAAGGCGGGTGTTCGTTATAGAAGACCTTACCAGATGCGACATACTTACTGTTCCCAAATGCTAAGTGCGGGAGAGCATCCTATGTGGGTATCTCAACAAATGGGTCATAGTAATTGGGCATTTACAGCAAAGACTTACAGCAAGTTTATTCCCGTTGAGTCTGGGGATAATGGTGGTAAGATGATGAAGCGATTGGAGATAAGTAATGGAATTCGTACAAGCGATACTAGTCTGGTTAACAGTCATATCTGATTTACTAAGGGGGGTTTAAGTGAAAGTTTGGAGAATCGAATACGATGATAGTTACAGTGATCTCTTTGAGTGGTTTTGTACTCAAAGAGAGGCCAACAAACGATGGGAAGAAATAGTTCGTGAGAGCAAAGCGGGTGAAAAGATAAGGACGATGAAACGCCCACAGGGTGAGTTGTGGACATTGCACCAAGCACCTCACATAGTTGAACTCCCCACTAGAAAAGAGGATATGGTTACAATGTTGAACGCGGATTTTAACAACGCAGACGGTATATGAATAACACGCTGTCCAAATGTTGTCTAATGAGGCGTATATCTAGCGTATAGTGAGCGTATATTATTGAATTACCACACCCTAAGCCATTGATTTATAAGGGTCATATGTACCATTTAAGTTTACAATGATACTTGTGACTCTTATATATATCAATAACTTAGGAGTCGTGCTGTCTAAATGCTGGCAAGGGTGAGAGGCAGACGGCCAACAGGGATGGAGTCCCTTGTGCTTTCGCACTACCGACTGCCCCTCATCTTAAGTATATTAAACTTTTAACTTTTTACCAACCCTGATTTTAGTGACATCTTTAATGTTGTTCATCTTCTTCAACTCAGGGACTGACAGGTTGTATTTCTTGGCAACTTTAAACAGGCTGTCTCCTTTCTGGACTATGTAGATTTTCTCATCGCCTCGTCTCCCCGTCCCGTACTGACGCATTGCCTTGCTGACTGCCTCCAATCTCGCAACAACCCCATTATCGGGGTCTGTTTTCAACAATCCTTCATACTCTTTGTGTATTAAGAAAGTATCAGATGCCTCTTTAAATTTCCCTTGATTGACTTGCTTAACCCAACTGTGACCCTCTTTAATATCACCTCGGTACATGGCTTGAACCAACTCAGCTTTAAGATAAGGGGGGAAAGTCTCGTAATTTGTCAGAATCTTTGCAACAGCCTCCTCTTTTTTTCTAAAGGTATCCATGAAAGACTTGCGCATGAAGTCTCCTGTCTGCCCGACACCCACGGTCTCAATACCTTTGTGGTCTAGATACGGAACGTCAACGAACCCTTCAAGTTCTATGATTCTCTCAGCCTCTGGGGGTATGTTCCCTTCAGCCGCTTTGACTTTAGCTACCGCGTCTGCTCCGTAGAATACATGGCCTTCACCTTTCTTCCCGTGAAGTTCTTTTTGGGTAAGAGGGGTGGCAGATAGGTCAATATATAGGTCTTTATTTAGGTCTTTTTCCCCTATGAACTTTTTCTCATCAGCGTGGGCGTCACCTATACCTATTAGATTAAGCAGAGATGAGTCACTGCTCTCACTCTCTTCCTCCCCCTCGTCTTCTTCACCTATATCTTTGACCTCTTCATATACTTCCCTCGCCAACTCATTCCGATCATTAATCAACTCCTTCCGTATCCGCTCTCGCTCTTCGCCTGAGATAGTCCTGTCTGCTTTGTTTTCTTTTAAGGCTTTTCTGATCTCACCCATAGACCTGCTTACATCAGAGAATAACTCAACTCCTTTCTCCTCTGCGAGTTTGTGCAACTCCTCTGTACGCTCGGTGTCACCCTCTGGGACTAGACGTAGCGACCCTTCAATTTCCCTAGCAGGTTCTCTTCGCTTATAGAACTCCTCGACAAAGAAGTTACTCGACTTACCATCAAGTTCTTTAAAGAAACTTTTCAGAACTGGGGTGTCGTATACATCAAAAGGCTCAGGCTCTGCCCCTTCCAGCATTGGATTGACAATAGCGTCCACTACACCCGTGACGGCTGTACCCGCCCAAGCGGTGTATCCACGGATAAAGTGGTCTGCTTGGATCGGTGACATTTGAGGAAGTCCTAAAGCCCCCGTTGGTGAGAACAACCAACTAGCCCCCTTAGCCAAGTTGGAGGTAGTACTCTTCGTCCTGTCTTCGCGTAACCCTGATGTGTTGTCCACCACCCCGCCAGTGAAGAAGTTCTTGTTAATCCCGACTTCTAC
>ENA-OSET01005341-OSET01005341.1-sediment-metagenome-genome-assembly--contig:-NODE-5341-length-10901-cov-7.424242_pt1 | contig 10901 bp, 10 predicted proteins | sample MGYA00237882_ERZ534229 | MGnify/ENA primary metagenome ERZ534229 (study PRJEB26408, sample SAMN06266212) | sediment metagenome | isolation source: Hudson Canyon methane seep mesocosm | place...
AAAACCCGGGCGCAAACAGAAACCCGCCAGAGTCAACCAGACACGTTCATGGTTTTCAGATCGACGCCTGGATTTCATGCCTTCTAGCAAGGCTGCGAATAAGGCTCTAAGTAGTGGAGTTTCCCAGTCTGCTCTTGATATGCCTAAAACTTTCTCCAAATCCGCGCGTAAACTTTTTACCGCTTTTGGGTCCACTTTTTTTGACTTTGAACCAAAAACAGCCTGTATTTTTTCTACCGCCTGATTAAAATTGACAGGTAACTCTGTTGCCATTTTTGAATTGGCAGAGCCTTTTTTTCTAATTTGAAATTCAACATCAAAACGCTGACTGGTGTCTGCAATTGAAACACATTGAATCTTTAAGGTACCCACTTCTGTTTGAGTAACAGCCAGTTGTACTTTTATTTCACCCTTATCTTCACCTTCAAAAGCAACGGCTAAAGGCGGTAAGGAATTAAAGCGATCATCTGTTATTTCTACCAGTTCACCTGGTTGAAATTTTGTATCACCTGTTGTAGAAGCTAAGTGGAATCGAACGGGCTGACCTATCCTTAAGGCAAATTGCTGCTCTTTAAGCATCACCTCAATCCCTTCTTCACTCCCTCTAGGCAGCAAACAGATGCCTTTTTGTTGATCTGCCTTATTTTCTGTATCAACTAATAAAAAATAACTCCGTGCCGAACCCCCACCAATTTTTATTTTTTTGTCTCGACGTGCAATAGCATAACTGACAGCACCAAAGGCAACAGATAATTCCGGGTGTTGATTTTCTAACAACACGGGCTGCTGATCACTCCAGGAGTTAATTAAATCTATGGTTCTCTGAGTAATCGGTTGACTACGGAATACACCGCCGTTTAACAAAATTGCATCAGGCACTTTGCCTTTATGCCCTAATGCTTCTGCTGCTGCATCACTGTGTATATTTAAAAAAGCAGCGATATGTTTACTAATTGCCGGTTCTGCCGCATAGGGCAAACCAAATTCAACCACTCCACTACGTTTTCTATCGGGTAAGTCATCTAAACCAGATAAGGGGAAAAAACCATCCAGTGCTAATTGCCTAACTTCATCTTTTGTTAATTGAGCTGATCTAGATCCACCAATTAATTTAGAACCACCCCCTAATAAAGTGACATTCACCTGTTCTGGTGCATCTTCTGCCAATAGGTTTTCTTTAGCAATTCTACATTGTTCTAAAAGTTGAGATAAATCGGCAGCTGATAATTTTTTTTCACCTTTTGTGATTCTATTTTCAGCTAAATGCGCTAAAGCCAGATCAATATTATCACCCCCCAACATAAGGTGATCACCCACGCCGATACGTGTCAATTTTGGTTCAGTTTCCCCTTCTTCAACTTTTATTAAAGTAAGGTCCGTAGTTCCCCCGCCGACATCACAAACCAATAACAAATGGACATTTTCTAAAGCTTGTTTGATATTGCCAGTATGCCGACGTAACCAGTCATAACAAACAGCTTGAGGTTCTTCTAATAAGCGGATATCACGTAAACCAGCAATTTTTGCAGCTTCTAGTGTTAAAGACCGTGCTGCTTCATCAAATGAAGCAGGTACTGTAATAACAATGGTTTGTTTTTCCAGCGGTGCATCAGGAAATTTATGCGCCCAAACTGTACGCACATGGGCTAGATAACTGGCGCTGGCATCTAAAGGAGATACTTTTTGAATTTCATCTGCACTGCCCCAGGGCAAAATTTCAGCAGTATGGTCAACCGAGGGGTGAGATAACCAACTCTTTGCGCTGGTAACAAAACGACCTTGAGTTTTGGCGCCTAGTAAACGAGCTGCTTCACCAATAACAGCTGTATCTCCAACTGGAGAAAAACCAATATCAGCTTCAGATAGTTCGCCTTCGGCGGGATGGTACCTTACTGAGGGTAATAAAGAACGGGAAGACACCTCACCTGGTGCAATCAACTGTTCAATATCAAAAATTTTTATTGCTTGATTGCTGCTTGCTTTATCAGCTTCTGTATAGGCAACAACCGTATGTGTTGTCCCTAAATCAATACCCACTAGATATTTATTATTCAAAAAACTTTCCTCGTTCTTATGCCCTTAAGGAACCTCTGATCAAGTCCAATTGTTTTTAGCTTGCTAAAACTGCCGATATTTTCCACGAAGATCGGCGCAATAGAATGACTATTACTGCTCACTTCGTGAAAAATAGCGACAGTTTTTCTGCGCTAAACTCTAACCAACTTAATCAGAGACTCCTTAATAGGAACAAGAAACCAACCAAAAATTTAAACAGATATTATACGTCACCTGAACAGGATTTCAGGTTTCTATCTATAAAAACAATGAGAATTGTCTTTTGAAATGATGATGTCGGAATGTAGGGCGGACTTAAGTCCGCTCTACAAAATACAGTCGCCAACAATTTAAATCACGTAGAGACGTTGCATGCAACGTCTCTACAATTCAATTATTAGTTAAAGCACTAATACATTGCTAGCTTAAACTTACTCGATACAGAATATAAAAACTAATTAACTTTCCCAGGCATTGTTTTTATCAATCCAGCGCAAGCTTATGCAATACCATAAAACCATCGGCACCATCATTGGTAACCAACTCCAGTCATCAATAAGAAAGACTTGTTTAATCCACTCCTGATCTGTAATAAACAGACTCCAGGGAAAGCAATACACAGTAAAGACAACACAGCTCCAAATCAGTATTAAAGCCCCTTTTCTAGTGTTAATACTTGAGAATGCCAAAAAAACCCATAGCGGCATATTATCTTTCTTTTCCATTTTTTGCCCTGATTAATAATTATCTTAGAATGAGAATAGCATCTGCACAGATGCTCTAACTATTTATTCTTCTCCTGCTCTTACATCAAACTCAATTTTCCAGCGATGCTCATCCTGCTGAGAAACTGCATGTAATTCTAGTGTGCCAACTTCAGTGACAGCCGCTGTTAAATGCACGGGGACAACTTCACCTGCTCTGCGACCCTCTTCTGGTAGGGTGATTTCAATCTCATCCAGTTCTTGCAATTCGTCATCTGTCCAGTAATCAAGGCGCATACCAACCGCATCTTCTCTACGCGTATTAGAAGCAAAAAACCTAAAACGAACGGGTTCACCAATCACCAGGCCAAATTCATCATCGGGTAATGCTGCTTCAGTACCTTCCTCCATACCAAAAGGAGCAATACATAAGGCTTCAACTTCTGGTGGCATACCAGGAACTGCAGGCATTGCACTCTCTACACCAACATAATAAGACGCCGCTGTTCCACCTTTAATACGCACGCCTTTTCCTTGACGCACCATACCATAATAAGCGGCACCTTTGGCTACTGCCAGATCAAGATCAGCACCTTCCAACAACCTGGCTTCTGGCGCTTGTTCTGATACCAGCCAGGAATTCAAAACTTTCAATAATCTGTCTGCCAATACCCCAGACTTTAACACACCCCCATTGAGCAACACAGCGGTAGGATGAAGGAAACTGGCATTTTCTGGTAAATCAACATGCTCTAAATCTTCTATTGCTGATTGTTGTTTAGCTAAAAAGCCGGCTAAATGACGGGTAATACCAGCATCTTGCGCATAAGGTAAACCTTTGGTTCTCAATCCAGAACGCGGTCTTGACACCGGACGTTCACTGGCTGCAACTTCAGGTAAAAAACCTTCCACTAACACTTGATTAACTTCGTCTCGTGTTAACTCTGTGCGTAGAGAGCCACCAATCAGCGATGATCCCCGACTCGGTACAACCAAGACAACATTATCTGCTTCCGAATCGTTAAAAATCTTTTCTTTTGCATCTCGACAAGCATGCGTTAATGCTTGAATTTGCCATGCTTCAAGACGATTACCACTTTCCTGTTCCATTTTAGCTTTAACCGTATAAGCTAAAGCCAGATCCATATTGTCACCGCCTAACAATATATGATCACCCACAGCAATACGTGTAAGCTCAAGGTTTCCTTCTTGTTCAGTCACTGCAATTAGTGATAAATCAGTCGTTCCCCCACCGACATCAATCACCAAAATAACATCACCGACATTAACATGATTCCGCCAATCACCTAGGCTATTATCAATCCAGCTATAAAGTGCTGATTGAGGTTCTTCTAACAATAAGGCTTGATTAAGTCCAATAGCATTAGCCGCTTCTGCTGTTAATTCTCTTGCTGCTGGATCAAAAGAGGCTGGCACTGTAATAATCAAATCTTGTTGTTCTAGAGGCGCATGAGGGTGTGAATTATCCCAAGCCTGTTTCATGTGCTGCAAATAAGCTTTTGTTGCCTCAAAAGGCGAGATTCTTTCTACCTCTTCTGGCGCTTCAGATGGCAAAATAGGTTCTTTACAATCAACACCCGCGTGGCACAGCCAGCTTTTAGCACTAGAAACTAAGCGAATAGGCGTCTTACTCCCTAAATTACGAGCAATATCACCGACTAAATGATCAGGTGTCGCAGTCCAGGGTAATGTAGTTGAACCTTCTGCAATTTCAGCTTCATGGGCTAAATATAAAAATGACGGTAATTGTTTTTTATCGTCCACCATACCCGGTGAAGTTAATTGAGGTATAGCCATAACATGTTGAATGACATCATCGTCATCGTCATTTAATTCAACATAAGATAAAACACAATGGGTAGTCCCCAAATCTATACCGACAGAATAACGTTTACCCTCAGATTCATCTGCTTGAGTATCAGCTTGTTGTGATTCGAGATGTGTATCATGTTGCTCAGAATCATTATCATGATGATTCTCATGCTCAGTTGAATGTTCGTTATTTTGATCCACATGTCCAAACAAACCATTCATAATTCAACCTCTGCGGCAGCAACTATACTTGCATCATGCCCTTCTGTTAGTTTTGGTAAGCGAATATTACTTACTTTCCAGCCTTTGTGAATAAGTGTTCCCGTAAATGGCGCTTTACCAACGATATTACCTGTCAAACGTACCTCTGAAGCATTAAAGCCTTTTGCTAAAGTCACTTTACTGCCTTCTTGATCCGTTCTAACTGTTTCTAACGTAAAATATTCATTAATCGCTTTATTACAGCCTTCATGTACCACTCGTGCGGCAATACCAATATCTGCATCACCATAAGCACTGACATCTTCTTTAATAAAATCAATAAAGCGTGCTTCTTTTTGTAATAAACCTAATAACTGTAAAGCAGCATCAGGTGTTGATTCTTTTAATACAATCGGTTCTGGCGCAGGTGCTTGAACGATTTTTTCTACCTCTACAATTTTTTCTACGACTTTAATTTCTGGTTCCGAAGGAACTTCAACTGTCTTAACAACTTCAACAGGGACTTGTTTAGCTCTTCTAGCCATACCGATAACCATGGTTAACAAAACAATAATAAGTATTAATGCCAATACTAATACTACCGCTAGAAGAGACACATGCCACAAATCAAAAGTTGTTGGCATTGAGGATAGATCTATAGAATAATTATTCATAATTTTAAATTTAAAATACACAATATTAAGCACCATTTGTGCTTAATTAATTTTTTATGGAATAGGAATGTGTTTCAGCCAAAAGGGAGCAACCCATCCAAATAGCCCTCCTAAGACAAAGCCTATTGAGATACTAATTGGGTCAGAGCTCAATATCCAACCCATGAGTCCACCTGAGACAGTTCCTGACAATAATTGAAAAAGACTTGGATTTTTAAAAGCTTTAGGTTCAATTTCTGGTGCTGCAATCCATCCTAGACAGAAACCGAGTACTGTCACAAATATCAATCGTTCCCAATCAGCAAAATAAAAAGCCAGAGAAATGATAAAAAACAAGAGAGATGTAATAAAACCACATAAGGTGGCACCTTTTAATTCTCTCACTTTAAAAAAACTATCTAGCGCCTGCTTTATTCATTGCTTCAGCAAACATTAATTGTTTTAAAACACGACGCGTTATAGTTATGCGCATCTTCTTTAAATGACGATCAGCAATAACATCGGGTACTTCAGCCGCTATATAAACTTTACGGATATTGGATAATACATTTTCACATTGTTTGATAATTGCGTCAGTGGCTGAACGTGATTCAATTTTAAGATAGCCTTTTTTCTGCATCTCGGTCATAACACATTGTTTATAGTCAAACTGCGCTTTCTGAATGTTCTTAATTGTAGCATCTGTTAATGTCGTTGAATGCCACTCATTTTTTGCATCACCGGCATAAGAAAAGCTTGAAGCTATTAATAAAGCTAAAAATAAAACATGTTTCATACTACTGTCCACGAAATTGAAAATTAATTGCGCTGATTTTACGCGAACTAAAACAGGATTTCTTAAAATATGAAATAAAACTAAGTTTTTTTAGTTTCCTTTTAACTTTAAATCTAAACCGGATATTGATATTTTTACTGAGAAGATATAACAGTTGACAGAAATGCTGACAGACATTCGCCTAATAATAAGCTAATACTCGTTTTTTTAATAAAAATAGTCACGCAAAAAAAAAGCAACTGCACCCAAAGATGCAGTTGCTTTTTTATCTATCGTATTAGTTTAAATTAAACTTCAGTACTTTTATGTCTCATTCCAACAAACCCTAACAACCCTGTTGCAAATAACCAAAAAGCGGCTGGTACGGGAACTGATGATACATTTTCATACTCAATAACTAAACCATCATGATGACCGCCTGCAAACCAAATATCATTCCAGGTACCATTGTTATTCCAAAATTCAACATAATCTTCATTATTATAGTTATTAGGCTCTCCTGGTGCCCAATTTGTATAAGCCCAAGCTTCACCTGTTACCCATTCCCAATTTCCTTCAACCGTTTGATCCGTTCCGCCAAATAGATGCTTATTTAAACCACTGCCCGTGAATGTATCGACTAACCATGCATTTTCTTCTGACGATGTTACTGTAGCTAAATGCCCTTGTAAGCCTAAATGAGTACTTGCCGTAGCAAAATCACTATAATCCGACCAGGTACCATGAAAATCGATTACTTCATAATAATGCCCATTATCTTCATTTAAGATAACACCCGAACTAACAGGCCCCAATGTTGCATAAGCATTTGTTAACCCAAATGTTGTAATAGAAAGACCCAGTAATATTTGATTTAAAGTTTTCATTTTTATTCTCCGCAGTTAATGCCATTAATAAATGACATACAATTAATATATGCGGCTCAGCCATCTCATCTATTCTTGAGACCTGAAACTTTCCGACCCTACTTCACAGTAGGTGTGGCTTTTAAGTTAAGTAAATTTAACTCTCAATTGTATTAATGCAGAATCAATGCCAACTTTTAAAACCTATAATTAACGGGATGTTCTTCTCGATTTGTACCTCTTGACTGCCATTTTTGTCAGTTAGGACAACCAACTTTGTCATGTCACTGTCATCACTGACAGTTTCCCCCCCCATCAATGACACTTTTCTATTATTAAGGTTTTTTTATATACCAGTATCATTGATACACTACGTGCCAACATAAAAAGTGTCATAGTTAGCCACAAACCTTTATTCCCCATAGTTTGTGAATAATACCAAGCAGGCAAAAAAACACAGAATAAAGAAAATAACATCGTATTTCTCATCTGTTTGCTTAACATTGCACCAATAAAAATACCATCCATTAAATAACAAGCAACTGACACGATAGGCATAACGATTAGCCACGGCAGGTAAATGTAAGCAACCTCTTTCACCTGACTCAAACTTGTCAAAGCCTCAATCATAACTTGGCCAAAATAAAAATAAACCACAGAAAATGTTACTGCGACCAAGCCAGACCAAACTCCAGCAGTTACAATAGCTTGACGAAGCATGACTTTGTTTTTTTCTCCCACTGCTTTTCCTACTAATGCTTCGGCCGCATGGGCAAAACCGTCCAAAGCATAAGCCATAAAGGTTTGAAAATTGAGTAATACAGTATTTGCAGCTAAAACCACCGCCCCCATTTTTGCAGCTTGGGCTGAAAAAAAAGCGAATGCAAAAATCAAACACCAGGTTCTGATAAAAATATGGCTATTAATAAGCATCATATTTTTAAACTGCTTTATATTAAATAAATCAGACCAGTGCCAAATAGCCTTTTTCTTACGCGCCATTCTTAGAGCAATAATCAACCCAAACATCAGCCCCACATATTCTGCAATCACCGTTGCTAAAGCAACCCCTTCTACTTTCATATCAAGATGATAGACAAACAACACATCCAAAAAAATATTAATCATATTGCTAATTAAAACTACAAACAAAGGGATTCTTACATTTTGTTGCCCCAAGAACCACCCCATTAATACATATAGAATTAAAGTGGCTGGCGCACTTAATAAGCGTGTCTCAAAATACTGTAAAGCTAATTGCTCAACTAAAAGGTTGCTTTGTAATAAGCTAAAAGCGATTTTTGAAATTATCTGCTGTGATACAAGTAACAGTAGAGAAATAGCTATGGCCAAGATAATAGCCTGCCCAAGTATAATATTCATTTCTGACTTATTATTTTCGCCAAAAGCTTGAGCAGTTAACCCCGTCGTCCCCATCCGTAAGAAGCCGAAGCCCCAAAAAATAAAGCTAAAAATCAATCCTCCTAAAGCAACAGCGGCTAAAAACGATTCCGAATCCAAATGCCCCAACACTGCCGTATCAACCAACCCTAATAAAGGCGTGGAAATATTGCTTAAGATCATAGGGAACGCCAAACTTAAAACCAAGCGATGATTAAATTGTTTATTTATCAAGACAATAAGTTACATATAAGAGAAAATAACCACAGTTTAAAATATTCCCAAGGTTTTATGTATAAATATGATGGTTTAATGGTTCACCAAACACTTGATGAACATGGTTCTATAGAGGTGATTGATACCAAAGGCGAAAGAGCCTTGCATTTTGGCTCTCACTCGCGACAAAGCACAATGCTTATAGCTGACCCAAACCAATTAAATTCATTCTATGCACAAGCTATGCTAGCCTTACTCTTATTTAATGATTCCCCCAAAGACATTTTAATGATTGGTCTAGGTGGAGGTACAATTACAAAATATCTATTACACCAATTTGGTGATTGTCATATTAAAGTGATTGAATTTCGTAGCAGTGTATTAAAAGTTGCGCGAAGTCACTTTCATCTTCCTTTAGACCCACGCTTAAAAGTTAAAATTGGCTGTGGTGGCGAATATGTCGCTACTCAAAGCAAAATAGCAGAAGAAAAACATGACTTAATGGTTATTGATGCTTTTGACCACCAAGGGATGGCGCTTGAAGTCAGTAGTGAAAAGTTTTTTGATGACTGTAAAATCTTATTAAAGGAAGATGGTTTCCTCGCTATCAATTTATGGGGCACTAACAAAGAATTATTTCAAGAAGTGACCTGGAATATGGGGCGCATTTTTGAATGGCGAATATTGTTTTTGCCCGTCCGAAGACGTGGCAATGTTATTGGCTTTGCATTTAGAGAAAAAGCCCCCAAATACTCTATGAAAGAGTTAAGAGAAAAGGCCAACCAGCTAGAACAGCAATACCACCTTAACTTCCCCCAGTTTGTAAAAGATTTCAAACGTAATAACGCCACTGTATTAGACAACGTAATAAAAATATGACTCAAACAGCACCCTATCTTTTCGGCTATAAAAAATTCTGGGCACAACGCTTTGGTACTGCCCATGAACTTCCTATGAGCATGGATGAAATGGATCAACTTGGATGGGATTCCTGTGATGTTATTTTAGTGACGGGTGATGCTTATGTAGACCACCCTAGTTTTGGAATGGCTGTTATTGGCAGAACATTAGAAGCACAAGGTTTTAGAGTGGGAATTATTTCTCAACCTGACTGGAAAAGTGCCGAAGACTTTAAAAAATTAGGTCGCCCAAATTTATTCTTTGGTGTGACTGGCGGTAATATGGATTCCATGGTGAATCGTTATACCTCTGATAAAAAAATACGTTCTAATGATGCTTATACAGCTGACGGCGCAGGTGGTAAACGTCCTGACCGTGCTGTTAATGTTTATTCACACCGTTGTCGTGAAGCATTCAAAAACGTACCTTTGATCATTGGTGGAATTGAAGCCAGTTTACGTCGTATTGCCCATTATGATTACTGGTCTGATAAAGTAAGAAAGTCCGTATTAATGGACTCTAAAGCTGATTTATTAGTTTATGGTAATGCAGAAAGACAAATTGTAGAAATTGCTCACCGCCTTGCTAATGGTGAAGCTGTCACCGATTTAAAAGGGATTCGCGGCACAGTACATTATGTCAAACAAATTCCTGGAACTTGGACAGAAAAAGACTCAACATCTGTCGATAAGCCTGGGGTTATTAATCCACCCACCAACCCTTATCAGGAAGAGCCTGATTGTGATAAAAAACCAGACATATCAAGTGATGAAAAAGTAGTTCAATTTACGCGCGTTATTCCAAATAAACAACGATCACAAACAGTTATTCGTTTGCCTGATTATGAAGATGTAAAGGATGATCCCATACTTTATGCTCACGCATCTAGAGTTATGCATGGTGAAACCAACCCAGGTAATGCAAGACCCTTAATTCAACGCCATGGTTCACGCCAAATATGGATGAATCCTCCACCTATTCCATTAACTACTCAGGAAATGGATGGTGTTTTTGACCAGCCTTTTTCACGTTTACCGCATACACAGTATGGTAAAGCTAATATTCCTGCCTTTGAGATGATTCAACATTCAGTGAATATTATGCGTGGCTGTTTTGGCGGTTGTACTTTTTGTTCCATTACGGAGCATGAAGGCCGAATCATTCAAAGCCGTTCCGAAGATTCGATTATTAAAGAGATTGAAGCCATCAGAGACACCTCTCCTGCTTTTACTGGCCATATTTCTGACTTAGGCGGCCCTACTGCTAATATGTATCGCCTAGCCTGCAAAGATAAAGC
>ENA-OSET01005349-OSET01005349.1-sediment-metagenome-genome-assembly--contig:-NODE-5349-length-10890-cov-3.212245_pt1 | contig 10890 bp, 7 predicted proteins | sample MGYA00237882_ERZ534229 | MGnify/ENA primary metagenome ERZ534229 (study PRJEB26408, sample SAMN06266212) | sediment metagenome | isolation source: Hudson Canyon methane seep mesocosm | place: USA:Hudson...
ACATGCCTGCAAAAGTAAGAGCTTTTTTAGATTATGCTATTGAGTACCTGGGAGGCGATGATCCCTATTGGGACCGATAAGTTATTATTTCAATCTTAATTGTCAACTTAAACTCAACAATTATTCCTACAGAAGACTATTATCATTCATTTAGAAACCATTTAAGCTAATTATCATCTTAAGTCATTATCTTGAATCATATAAGGAGAATGACATGAGAACATTTAATTGCTTAAGGATTTTAATATGGAACTTTTTACTGCTATTAAAGAACGTCGTGCGATCAAGTATTTTGATGATCATGCGAAAATCCCTGAAACTGACTTTACTCGAATAATGGAGTCTGTTCTTCTCTCCCCCACATCATACAACATTCAACACTGGCGTTTTATTCGCGTAAAAGAAGCCCATCTAAAACAGAAAATAAAACAGGCAGCTTGGGGACAACAGCAAATTGAAGATGCATCAGAGTTGATTATCCTCTGCGCTGATACTCAAGCTTGGAATGATAGACCAGAGCGGTACTGGGCCAATGCCGATGAAAATACACAAAACATGCTAGTGCCAATGCTGCAAGATTTTTACCGCGACAAACCGCAAATGCAACGAGACGAGTGTATGCGTTCTTGCGGCATGGCAGCACAAACCTTAATGCTTAGTGCCAAAGCATTAGACTACGACACTTGCCCTATGGTGGGATTTGATCATACTACCGTTGCGGATATAATTAAGCTTCCCAAAGACCATTTAGTAGGGATGATTATTGTGATGGGCAAGGCCGCCAAAGCAGCCCATGGTAGAGGCGGGCAACTAGCTTTGAACGAAGTGTTAATGGACAACACATTTTAGTGCCGTTGTCGCAATGCGAGAACTTGCTTTTCCTCTTATTCTTTATTAAAAAATGAATGATTTAAGCTTATAGCTTTCAGTCTATCGATACTCTAAATAGAACCGCTATGTGCTACAAAACCAGCGATTTTTAACAGTTTTCAAAAGGCACTATCTTTTGATAGTTGCGGGATATTTATGACAAAATTATAAAAATATTGGTTTTAGTCATAACAACCGAATTGATAATTCGGCAAAAATAGCTCAAAACCCGCCGCTTAAAATGGCACAAGCTATCCTCTTGGTGCCATTAACGGACGTCTACTGGTTAAATCTGATCGGCATTAAAAGCCGCACTTCCAGCCTGATGAAGCTTAAAATTTAACGCCCGTCTAGGGGTTTAAAGCGGATATGATGAATGCGGAGAAATATTACTGTTGCTCTGATTCGCTTTCAAGTGGTCTGCCCCTGCAGGTTTTTCCTTACTTAGGTAATAATTTCACACCTCTGAAGAAAAACGGCTTCTATATTCTTGCATAGTTAAGCCGGTTAACCGTTTGAATAAGCGTCTAAAAGAAGTCGGTCCTCATAGCCTACATCCCAAATCAAATTGTTAATGGCTCTATTTGTAGACTCAAGCCCAATCTTCACTTTTTCAACTCGAAAGCGTTGTAAGTAAGATAAGGGCGTCTCACCTGTTGTCTTTTTAAAACGACGACAAAGTTGCCGCTCACCAAGGCCTGCACTCATTGCAAATTTTGAAACATCTAGCTCCTCACTAAAAGAAGTTTCAATAACTTTTTGAAGTTTGGCTACCAGTATATCTTTATGTTTAGTCTGAGGATGAAATATGGAAAATCGGCTTTGATTATTGAGGTTAAGCTCAACCATCATCAATTTACCCGTTGCTAAGGCCAGTTTACGGCTATGAAGTCGATGAACGAGATAAAGGGTTAATTGCGACGCAGCCATCGCGCCACCTGCACTAATAATATCGCCATGATCAATGAGAAGTTTACTGGTATCAAATGTCTCATTTGGAAAGAGCTTGTCTGCTGTTTCTTCTGAGGCCCAATGGCACGTCAAGGTTCGTCCTACCGAAATGTCAGAATAGGCCAAAATAAAGTTGCCAGTACAAATACTAGCAATTGTGGTTCCGGCCTTGTGCCATTCATTAAGGATAGTAAAGAGCCGAGTCATTTTATCTAAAAGCTTTTGAGAATGTGATGGCGTTAAAATAGACTCAAAAGCGCCCGGTAAAATGACAATATCAGGCCTTTTATAGTCCTGAATTTTCATAACAGGCCCTATCTGACTACCATTATAGGCGCGAACAGTCCCTTTAAACCCTATTAACTGGTAATTAAACAGCGGCGCGCACGTGTCAAAATACCTTTTCAGAGTGTAATTAGCCGCAATGAGCAAATCAGTTACCGCAAAAACACTCGATGCTTGACAGCGTTCGTTGACAACAATACCTACGTTTAACAATTGCACTCCTCTTTCGTTTAGACCGTGTATGACTAAGCATGACACATATTTTGAATAACTGCATGAGCCTTATTAGACCTCATTAAGGCCAAATAGAACACTCCTAATAAAAGTACATTTTAGCCTTATATAGGTCTAATAAGACTCTTAATTTTCGTTCAAACACAACGTAATCTAACGACTTCATTAAGTAAATGAAGAAGGTATTTAAACCATGATTAACAAAGCAAAAATGCTTTCGCTAGTTAACGCGTTAGCGAAAGCTAAAAATGAGCAAAATATATTAGCCTCACTTACTATTTACCACCCTGAAATAGAGTTGGTGTCACCAAGTTTTAATGCGCATGCAAATGGGAGTGAAGAAGTAGAGCTGCAACTCAATGTGTTTTTTAGTTTATTTCCTGATTATAAAGTTTCAATAGATCAGCATGCTATTAATGGAAATGTGATGCTTGCGACAGGCCAAGCCTGGGTGACCTTGGATATTCCTGAAAAAGATTGCCCTCGTATCCAACTCCCGGTTTTTATCGAATTTCATTTTCATGAAGACAGAATATCAAAAGAAATCTTTTATCTTGATGCAGGTATGGTTTGTAAAAAATCTCAAGTGACTCCAGAGGAATTGGCGCATGCAACCTTATCGTACCAAGCATGGAAAAAACATATAGCTCATTAATCACAAGAAGGTAGAAATTTATGAATATTCAAGCACTTAAAACTCAACCCTTATTTAATATGCACGTCACCTTAAAAGAGCCTTTAAACATAGGAACCACTTATGCAGGACATCGGATTATTTTCGATGTTGAAAGCGGCTATTTTGAAGGAGATAAACTTCGCGGTTCACTCAAACAAAGCGGTGGAGACTGGTTAATGCTTCATTCAGATGGATCATACACTCTTGACGTAAGAGTGTGCCTTGAAACAGATGATGGCGCCTTAATCTATATGAACTACAAAGGACGGTGGATCATCCCTGACCTCCTAAAACAAAAAGTCCTTAACGCAGATACTTGCGAAGAAGTTGATAAAGATGAATATTATCTGCGAACCCTCATCATGTTTGAAACATCAGATGAACGTTATACATGGCTGAATGATTTAGTTGCAGTTTCTCAGGGGTATCGAACTAAAGTAGGCATATCCTATAACGTGATGGCCGTACTCTAATTTTCAGGCGTCATGAAAACTTAACCGAAAGCCTTTAATTATAAAGGTTTTCTAAGTAAATTTAGAAATTTTAGTGACGGAGAGTAATCATGAGTTGTAAAAAATACACATTTTCAACAATGTAATATTTGAGGAGCCATGTGTGGTTTAGGAATTCAAACTCATGGTAAACGGTCATCCTATCTGGATCCTGAAACATCAGTTTACTGCACAAGTAGGCCTCTCATTGGCCATGTGAAACGCAGAATATTTCAGCAAGTTAGAGAGTTATGATAATTAATGAAGTGAGCTAAAGATTTTTTGGTAGGAATAGAGGAAAATCATTATGTGAACTATCTCATTACAAAATCAGGCTTCTTACATTTACGAGACACCGCTGGACAGGTTGGTAGATAAGGAGGTATCAACACTATCAAATACTCTCTATTAATGACATAACCCAACAATTTAAGCTTACATATGAGTATGATTTGCCATCGAATGGAGCATCATTCACAAACTGGCGGTATATTTGTTGACCACTACAGTTAAGGAGTGACCATTAAAGCCCAAGATATAGCTATGGTCACCTTAAACACTTCAACTCTACACGGGTGATGTAACACTTATAGATATATAGCAGCACCTCATTATCAATTTTCTTAAGGAGTGACCATTAAAACCCAAGATATAGCTATGGTCACCTTAAACGCTCCAACTCTACACCCGTTATGTAACATTTGGAGGTATATGGTAGTACGTCATATCAATTTTCTTAAGGAGTGACCATTAAAGCCTAAGATATAGCTACGGTCACCTTACCCTCTCCAACTCTACACACCTTATGTAACGTCTTAAATAGATTATAAGTACTTCATATCAAGTTACTTAAGGAGTGACCGTTAGTTTACGCACAAAAACCTATGGTCACCTTTCTCTCTTTCATTCTACCTAGTCAATGACAATTGCTTACTTCACAAAATTTTCTCTTCAGAAGTTACTTAAGGAGTGACCATTATTTATCAACATAATAACTAATGGTCACCTCACTCTCTCTAGCTCTACTGTTTCAGTGTTAAGTCTACATAACTAGACAGTACCTACTAAGAAATAACTTAAGGAGTGACTTTTAGGTCATCGTAAAAAGCTATGGGCACCTTACACGCCTATCACTCTACTGTTTTTGATAAAGAGCTATCCACCGAGAAATCAAATGCTATATATTTATTTAGGGAGTGACCATTAATTACTAATAATGTACCCCTTTGCGCTATTAGCGCTCTACAATCAATAAATAGAAGTACGGCTTTAATATCTCTATGACATTGAAGAATAATAAGTAGCAATAATCTATTGATCACTAAAACACTTCTAGAAAAAACAACCGAATAGATTTAGAAGATCAACCTAAATATTTGTTTAAGAAGTGACTGTTACCCTGGTTATAAGCAATGGTCACCTCTTTCGCTTAACTTCTACGTTAGTGCAATACTTCGAATAAACTAATCAAAGCATATTCAAAATTAAGGAGTGACTTTAATATGTTAAGACCTGAACATAGTTTCGACTTTAACGCGTAGTAGTAGATAAGGCTGACAAGTAGCAAGTTCGAATATTAATCAGAGAATGGCCATTAAAGTGAATTAAAAGCTATGGTCACTGTAATAACTTAAGCTCTACCCTATTTAGAAATCTTACGTAACTTTACCTAAGTTAATCGTACTTTAAGGAGTGACCAATAGCCTGATATTTAACCTATGGTCACCTCACTCTCTTAATACCAACTGATACGCATTAAAAAGAAATATCTCTTTGTAATTAAAGATAAACTACGAGATATAGTGCTTTGATAACAATACTTAAATATTATTCTAAAGATAACTTATCTAAGACCTGGGAATCTTACCAATAGAAACTATTGATTCTATTGGTATCGAAGTAATCATGGAAAAAATCAATAAAAATATATACAAAGTAACCGTCACCATATTATCTTTAACTCTACCTATGACATAATTCCCCTCATAAAATCAATTTAAATGAATACACAATTATCAAATAAATTTAGGGAGTGACCATTTAACAGATATGAAATTAATATGCTTATACCTGTGTATAAACCCCTGAACAAACTGTTAATAACTTGTTAATATCTTGTGCATTAGTAATAACTTAGGGAGTGACTGTAACTTAAGTTAAGGAGTGCCCAATAAGATTACTAAGGAGTGCCTATTATGAGATTAAGGAGTGGCGATCACCCTCAATAAGGAGTGACCGTTAATAATTATAAGGAGTGCCGGTAATAATATAGGGAGTGTCAATTCTCAATTAAGTAGTGATCTTTTATCTTTAAGGAGTGACCATAGATTAGGAGATTTATAAGTTGCTGATTCTAATAAAAAAAACAGAGTTAATAACAGGCCCTATTATGTATGATATATCTACTGATTTAGATATCTATATTGTTAAAGAACTAGTTTATAAGAGAGAAAATATTTCTAGTTAGTATTCTTAATATAAAGTTTACGAAAGTTATAGATATTCTTCTCTTTGATTTATACAAATAAGTAATGGTCACCAAAAAAAACTTGAACTCTACCTCAGGAATAACTAATATTCAGGCAATGGTCACCTAAAAACACTTTGTTTCTACGACTGAATGCAGTTTTAATAAGAACTAATAACAATCCTCACGAGGTAAACATGGCTTGTATTCAACCGAATGGCACCGGTTCAGTTTATAGAATCAAAGATAGACATTTAGACCAAATGAAATTATACGCCGATTTAACGTGTATCAATGAACCAGAAAAGAAATTTGTATTATCTCTAGTAGAACTTGCCCATACACTAAAAGTTAAATACACAAACGTTGAAGAAGAATCCATTGATACAATAGATATCTCTCGATCTCTACTACAAGAATGGTTGAAGGATAAAGATCAAGGTTCTGGAGATACAATACTTAAAAAAAGATCAGCGTCCCTAGCAAGTATTGGTTTGTTTGAAAAAAGTAAATATCCGATTAAAAAACGTAAACCTGCTGACCTCTTTATTTTAAAAGATGCATCTGAAATCTTACATTTACCATCCATTAAACAAGAATATGAAGATCATCGACCACATCGACAATCACTCAAAAAAATTCGTTCACAGCTAATAGAAGCTGATTCTCAGATACTCGATAATAACCTACCCTTACGTTTAGCTCGATCAGAGCGTCTATGGAACGGTGTTCTTGGTAGCTGTATGCGCACATCTAGAAATGATCCAAGAAAGAATGAACATTTCACAACAGTATATCGATTTGGAGCCGACAGAATTGAAATAGTAACGTCAACACAAACTACGTCGGAAATATGTCATGTTGATGACCAAAGAACAATCAGGGCTATTATTACACTAGCTTGTCTTGAAATTGGAGAAAGATTAGATCTAGGAAAAGAGATAAAAAACGAATTTTTTATCGATATTGTTCATTTGTGTGAATTGATAGGCCTTGATGGAAGTGGATCTAATCGAGATACAGTTAGAGATTCAATGGAACGACTCTACAGCACTAATTTCAATCTCAAACTTGATTCTCAAAGCGAAACTGGTAAAGCATTTATTAATCAATTTGGTCTTTCTGACGGTATTGATGACCTTAATTATCGGTTTCTAACCGAATTTGATTCAAGCATAGATCGAGCTTATGGTGGAAGTGCTGTTCGTAGACCGCGTTGGTATAGGATTTCCTTACACTCTAAAACATTTAATGACCTAGTAGATCCTACAGTTATATCAACATTTATTGATAATAAAGCAATTTTGAAAGTTTCATCTGGATTAATTCATCTCTTTTATACATGGTGTTCAATCCATGTAAAAAGATCTGGAAAAAGAGTTATTTCAATTTCTCTACCCGATCTACATAAGCAATTAAGTCCCTCAACTCGCTACGATAATTTTCGAGATCGGTTTCTTACTGCTTTAAAACAACACCTTAAAAGCCACAATCAAGGCGCTGAGATATTATCAACGGTTAGGATTCCCTTATTTGGCTATTATATAAAAGCTGAAGCTGATGACAGCTTTGATTATATATTTACCGCATATAGAGATAAAAACGATTCAGTCATCGGAGATAAGTCAATGCACAACAGACTTCGCTCCACGACCATACAGAATAGCTTAGAACTCATATAAGCTAAGGTATTTAGATAAAAGTTGATTCCGATAATTAAGTAAACATTTGATAAAAATGTAATTGAGCAGGCGACCCATGGTCAATACAGATCTAGCAATGAGCTAAACAAGAAAGGCATTATCTTGAGTGATGCTCAGATAGGTACCTTTGAAATAAAAAAAACGACTATAACGCTTTCAGGAAGTAAAAACAGCGCATCCAGGTTACTTAATCCCCCAAGATACGCGCTAAATTGTAAACTTCAAAGAAAATAGTCAATTCTTTCAGGAAACCTTTGTAGAAACATATAGTAAATGCAAGTTTTTACGACTAAAACAGCTATCACAGTAGCGATATACTGAATGATAAAGAACTACCTTATTTGGAATAACGTAGATTACTCATGCTATGAATTTTAACCAACAGAGGAACTTAATATTGTGGAGGTGTAGATCATCATGATTATCTAGCTATAAACGATATTGATTAAACTAAAACAAAGTCACTCTAAACAGATTGAACCTGTGAGCGTTTTTTCATAATACGATCTGGACTAAAAAAGGATTTAATTCAAACCTAAACTGACAGACACCTGTAAAAACAGGTAACTATCAGGTCAAATCTGAGCTACTACAGTTAACAACCATTCTGGAACTATACCAATTACTCTAACCTCAAACATAATCACCTATTTTACTACTAAGCGAATATCAAATTATTCGATTAATTAAACCTGCCAATAGCTATCATAACTATTAGATTGATACTCATTAACCTAACTACAAACTAGGTTATTTACTATTATCAATCTTTAGAATAAATGTCTCTAATTCTTTGTATTGCTCTTCAGTTAATTTTGAATCCACTACAAATTCTACTTTTGTACCACCAGAGACCTTCGTTTTAGTTACTATTGTACGCCCGCTATGACCATATTCACGTTCTTTCTTTTCTGATTCAAAAATTAGAACCGGGCTTACATTCGACAACCTTTCAACAATTTCTTCAAGAGATAAACAAACTTGGGGTTCTTCTCTAAGTTCTTTTAGAAAAGCGGTTTTTTGTTCACTTTCTATAGCATCCCAAAGTTTCTTTACTAAGCAAGCTTTTCGAATCGTAATATTGCTTCTATCAATTCGAGAATATAGTTCAGAAGGTACTGACTTAAGGTTATATATTTTACTTGCATGTTGCCTGCCGAAGCCTAATCCTTTTGCGAGGTCACCAATGGAGTTATATAGTGGAGATTTTGAGTTAATGAACAATTGATATTGTTCACTCCATTCAAAAGGTGATAAATCCTTATTGCCCATATTTTCTTCGGTAGCAAAATATATAGCGTCTTCATCACTCATATCTGCACATAAAGCTAATAATGGGACTTTGTTTCGTTCACAAGCAAGACGTCGACGTGAGCCGTATATTGCTTCAAATTTGTAATTTGGATCATTTAGTACGGGACGTACTAGGGCTGGTACTAGATTAGTTCCAGCTTGTTTTATTAAAGGTTCTAAGTCAGTAACATCAAGGTTATTTTGGTCCCTTTTATTAAATTTAGAGACCCTTACCTTAGAAGCATCAATCTGCATTGGTACAGGTCGAATTACATTCCCTGAGGGTGTTTTAAGACCACCGTTCATCAATTCTGTACTAAGGCTGTCTGCAGGCCCCTGCCCTGCTTTCTCAGACCCATAACCTGCGTTATTAACAATAGAATCTAATGTATCACCACTTACAGTATCTTGAACTCTAGCTTTAGCAGGTTTTGTAATGCTATCTTCCATATTTAAATCAAACATTAGACAACCTCCCCTTCTACACCTACTTTTTGCATATATACAGAACGTTCACCATCTATTTCCTGCCTAAGGAGTTCAAAAGTAGCCCTCCTTGGATCCATTAAATCATCAAGAAACAAACCTGTTTTTGGTAAATCTTTATATATTTTTGCAGTTGGTATCTGGACGCTTGATAAGGAAACAAAATTACTGCATGCATCTAATGCTTTTTTAGCATCCACGATCTCTGTCGATTGTGTCTTTACAACTTCATTCAGTATCACTCGAACATCAAGTTTAAATTCTGAATCACCTGTCACAAGCTGCATTTGCTCCTCCATTTGTTGGATTAATGAAAATATAGGAGGAAGTTGTTCCAGTTCAAATTGTGAAGGGCTCGTTGGGATCAGCGTAATATCAGCAGCTAAAAGAGCACTTTTAAATGCCCCGTTTTGATAGCCACCAGTGTCAACAATTACAATATCGTATTTTTCTCTAAGGTTTGTAATATCCTGTCTTAAATTATCATCCTTATCTTTTGCTGCGCATTCTATGTATGTGTAATCATTTTGTTCAGAAACATTGGCTCGTTTAACAAATTGTTTTACATGCTTATCAGATCCTAAATTTTCATCCTCCTTCCAGGTCTTATCCCATACCTTTTCAAACGTGTTCTTCCTGCGAGAAAAAAACTTGATACAAGTTTCATTATCATCACAATCTAATACAATGACTTCAGCACCAGATGCTGCATAGGAACCAGCTAAATTTACTGCCAAAGTAGATTTTCCAGTGCCTCCTTTCTTACCGCCGATAATTATTGCTTTGCCCATTCTTCCTCAATCCCCTATTTATAATATTTTTATCATAGTAGTTTTGGTCTTTCACTATATCAATCATTGATTTGAGTATATAAGTTAAACTAGTACATAAACATGATTCTCTGCTTTAACCCTACCCTATTCAGATCTGGTTTTAATGATAGGTGTCGCACACGTGCGACACGGGAATTAGTGCCAGTAGTTTTTAATACCAAAAAGTTAATTCATATATTAGCAGTAATTTTTAGATAATATATTTAATACTATGTAATATACTTTAAAACCAAACTGATATTTTCTTATTTAGTTTCATGTTGAGGTAAGAGCTAAAAATATTTACTTATAAGGTTTCGAGTGTCGCACATGTACGACATCGAATAATTCAAACACAAGATGATAATAAACTGAATAAGTAAATTAAGATTTACTCCTTGGAATTAGTACTGCCATTATTTCTTATTAAGGAATCTAGAAGTGTTTGAAGTTAATCTTATATAAAATTATTTAGTAGAAGTAAATGTCGTACGTGTGCGACATGATCGCTATATATTAATATATTATTCAAAACACAAAGGCTGATATTATTTCTATTTAGGAATAACCATTTTATAAGGAGAAATCCTTCATTAAATATAACATTGTAAATGTAATACAT
>ENA-OSET01005350-OSET01005350.1-sediment-metagenome-genome-assembly--contig:-NODE-5350-length-10890-cov-3.138907_pt1 | contig 10890 bp, 12 predicted proteins | sample MGYA00237882_ERZ534229 | MGnify/ENA primary metagenome ERZ534229 (study PRJEB26408, sample SAMN06266212) | sediment metagenome | isolation source: Hudson Canyon methane seep mesocosm | place...
TTTTCTCCCTTCCTTCCCTTTATTTGAACGGTGAGTTGGAGAAAATACTGACAACACAACACTATACAAACGACCAACAATATAACCGAAACTCCACATACCCTCTCCTGCTCAATCCCTTAATCAGTTCTACTAAAAATAACCAACTTCTACCTTACACCTAAACATCTTTTATACTCAATAACCATATACAACCACTCAACACCCTTTGTCTTGTACGTCCACCGCCCCATCAAAATCATTATCAATTCCATCCCCACATGAAGACCCAGATTCAATTGATTCTGCCATAGGATCATTCTTCAACCATTTATCTGGTATTGAATCCCACATTTCGTTATAAAAATCTTTATAAGATGAAGCATCTTTTGTATTTCTAATTATTAAGGTGTTTTCATCATTCTTACTCTCACCCGCACTTGTCCAATTCATAGATCCTATTATTAAATGTTTATTGTCAATCAAAGCAGACTTCATATGCATCTTCCCACCCCAATTCTCAACCTTAACGGGTATTCCATTCTCTCTTAAATAGTTGTGTTTGCTATAACCATTAGTTGCTGCTGTTGCATCTAATATCACACGAACAGACACACCTCTTTGTTTTGCTAAAACCAATTCCTTTGAAACATTCTTATGCGTTAAAAAGAACACTGACACATCAATTGATTCTTTTGATTCTCTAATTAATGGTATGACTCCTCTATACATTGCGTAACCTTGAGGAGAAAAAAACAGACTAACTTCCTGACCATCTATATCAACTTCAATATCTTTCTTTTTAAGTTTCTTTTTTGCCCTATGAAAATAACCATTAAACATCTGTTCAAATTCAATCAAGTAATACTTAGCAATGAATTCAGATTTTAATGATGCCACAACATTTGCGTTGTATCCTCCTGTACCCGTATCACTGATGTTAGATGAACCTGTCCAGACGTACTTGTTGTCCACAATAAAAAACTTATTGTGCATTATGTCTCCTTTGGATGAGAACTTTTCCCTACTAGCATATCCCTTCCCCTCAAAACATTGTAAGGGTCCTTTATATCCAGAAGGTCTTACGCATTTATCTTTGTAATTCTTATAGTTGGAATATCGAGAAGTTTTCTTATCTTGCTTATAGTCAGACCTGACTTGGTTAAATCTTTCTTCTAGTAAATGAGTATCAGAATAATAGTTCTGATTAGATGTGTCTTTATCAATAACACCTCTAACCATCACACCTCTATTTTGAGCATCAATCAATGCATCTAAGATATCATCTTGTCCTCTTAGACCGTAGACTGCAAAATCAATAGTCTTTTCTGATTTCGTTATAAGTGACAACAATTCGGAACATATTTCAGTATTACAATTATTCTGAGGTGAAGAAAATAAATGAGGGGAATTCGTTATAACTCTGATATAAGGTTTTATGTTTTCACTGTCACCATATACCAGAGTCGATTGGCAACTTAGAAAAAATAAACTTACAATCAGAAAAACTGAAGTTATCGGTGATTTTTTATAATTATGTATGGTCATTCATGTCAATATTAAAAGAAAATAGAATCATCATCAGTGTTTTCTTCATCCCAAGAACCATCTTTACTCTCCCCAATCACAATAATTTCTTTATCTTTCTGCATTCTCTCAATATTTTTTAAAACCAGAAATTCATATGACGATGGATTAACCGACTCTTCAAACTCATGACCATACTTTTCAAGAATTCCAAAAACAGAATTAACATCCCCTGTCTCTGAATAAGCAATAACTGACTTAACTCTCAAACTCTGTACAACCAATTCTCTTAGGTTCTTGCTTTCTTCTAACAACTGACTCCCAACCATCTGAATATCTTCGCTACTAATTTTCTTTAAATGTTCGTCAGTAATTCCTTCACCAAATAAGTAATTTGTTACTGCTGCTGCCCAGAGACCATTACTCTCCTCATCTAATATCTTACTGTTAACTTTAAATCCCTTAACCTTAAGCATGTTGTATACATGGACATTAGAGAATTGATACAACTTCTCCATTTTCCCATGAACTCTTTTTTTAAATAAACCAAACATACATCACCTTTATCTCACTAGTAACAACCAACTTCTACCTTACACCCAAACATCTTTTTCACTCAACACCAAACATAAAAAAACCCAACTAAACAAATGTCTAATTGGGTTCTTCTGCATCGTTTTACTTGCTTAGAACCATATGGAAGTACCTTGACCGAACCGTATTAAGAATAAATAAAACTTACTTGACTCTAAAAGTATTATTCACAACAATGTTTAATAAGATTCTGGAAGATATTGAGATGTTTTATAAGTTGTGATTTTATGAGGTATTAAATGCTTGGTAAAGAAATGTGGTGGGTATGGGGAGGTAATGCCATACTTTTAGTTCTATTTTTTAACCATAGTGGATTTGCGATACTACAGCATCCACTATGGTTAGGTATTTTCTTATTCCTTGTTGGTGGAGCACTGTTTTTGTTTTTGAATTTATTTACCTATTCGTCAAGTAAGGAAAAACTTAATGCCGATAAATCACAAAGTAAGAAAGTTAATGATAAAACGACCCACCCCAAAACTACGGTTAATCGAAACGACTGTGCAGAACTATTAACATCAAAAGGATATGAGTTATATCGTGGATTAAATATGATTTACTCTGTTGGACCAATTGGTGGTTACGGTGTCGATGCTGTATTTAAAAGTAAAAGTTTGAATGAAATTTATGAGTTTTTTTTAGAGGCATATTCAAATTCCTCAACATTTATAATTGTACTTGAATTTCTTGCATTTATTTTTGGAATAATTAGTGTTATATATGCCAAAAGGGAAAACATATTAGTTTACCCAACAGGAATTATTTGTACTGTTATTACAATATATCTTCTATATAGGGCTCAATATTTTGGAGATATGATGATGAATGTATACTATTCTGTAATGAGCATATATGGATGGTGGAATTGGTCTAGAATTAAGGATAATCGACACATAGTTTTAATCTCTAAAACTAATAAAAAGCAATATTTGATAGCCTCTTTTTTCTTTTTACTAACCATAGGAATTACATTTTTTGTTTATAAAATCAATTTAGATTATCTACAAATTCCAAATTATATTGACATTTTTACATCTGGGATTTTCTTTACAGCTATGTGGCTAATGGCAAATAAGAAAATTGAGAGTTGGATTTTTTGGATTGTTGGCGATATAATAACAGTTCCTTTATATAGCTATAGAGGTTTAGGTATACTATCTTTACAATATTTAATTTTTCTGATATTAGCAATACAAGGATATTACGAATGGAAAAAAACCTTAAACAAACAAAGTCAAACTGCATAAAGGTTGTTTTATTTGGTCCAGAGTCTACTGGAAAGACAACTTTGGCTCAAAAACTAGCCAGACATTACAATTCAGTCTGGGTTAGAGAGTATGCAAGAGAATATTTGCAGAACAAATGGAATAATCAAAGAAAAACTTGTGAACCAAATGATCTAATTGAAATTGCTAAAGGTCAAATTAGGACAGAAAATGAACTATCTCAAAAAACTAATACAGTCTTAATCTGTGATACAGATTTATTGGAAACTAAGGTATATTCAGAATCATATTATTCTGGCACATGTGATCCAACTATAGAAAAATATGCTATAGAAAACACCTATGATTTATATTTTCTAACATATATTGATGTCCCATGGGTTAAGGACGATCTTAGAGATAAACCAAATGAGAGACTTGAATCTTTCAATACTTTTGAAAGAGCATTAATTAAATATAATCGGCCATATGTTATTTTAAAAGGCAGCAAACAAGAAAAATTAGATTTAGCAATTAATCATATTGACAATCTTTTAAAAAATTAATATATTTGCTCCGTGAAAAAATTTTATAGCATTTTTCTTTTATGTGCGCTAACTATACCAAACCTAGTCAGTATAGAGCATATTTTTTCAGAAAAACACATAATTTGTGATGATATAGACATACATGTTCATCAATTAGAAATGGACTGTTCTATTTGTTACTTTTTCAATACAACTTATGATTATAGTTTTGAGAGTTTTGATAAAAACTATGAGCAATTATCTAAAATATATAAACTAAATCTAGTTTATACTAAACTTTATACTTCTAATTTTTTATTTTATTTTGATTCTAGAGGTCCTCCTTCAAATTGTTAAAATCAATTTCAACATTAACAATTAATCAAATAAAAAATAAAAATCATGAAAAAAATCATTTCATATGCCTTTATGGCATTATGCTTACTACATACAAATAAAAATATTTCTCAAGTCACAGAAAAGGATTCTTTAACAATTGTAGATGTTCATTTAGAAGAGGTTGTAGTTGCAGCCTTTAGAGCATCAGATGATACACCTGTTACCTATTCAGAAATAACTAGAGAAGAATTACGACCATTCAATATTGGGCAGGATATCCCTACATTGCTAAAATACACACCAGGTGTTATTACTCATAGTGATTCTGGAAATGGCATTGGATATTCAGCTATGCATATTAGGGGCTCAGATGAAACAAGGATAAATGTCACAATTAATGGAATTCCATTAAATGATGCAGAATCTCTAAATTCTTATTGGGTTGATATTCCAGATTTATCTTCTTCGATTAACAGCATTCAAATTCAAAGAGGTGTTGGAACTTCAACGAATGGAGCTGGAGCTTTTGGAGGAAGTATAAATATTCTAACAGATGTTCATTCCAATGAACCTATGAGTGAATATTCAACTTCATTTGGGAGCTATGGAACTTTAAAAAATACATTGAATTTTTCAACAGGGCTTTTAAATGATAAAATAGAGTTTAGCGGTAGGCTATCAAAAATTGAATCAGATGGATATATCGATAGAGCGAGCTCTAATTTAAAATCTTATTTTCTTCAAGCAATATATGAGACTGATGAAACTGTATTAAAGTTTTTAAATATGGCTGGACATGAAATTACCTATCAATCTTGGTTTGGTATTGACGGCACTATTTTAGAAAATGATAGAACATATAACCCTGCTGGCTTATATACTGATGATGAAGGAAATATACACTTTTATGATAATCAGGAAGACAATTATAAGCAAGATCACTATCAATTTCATTGGAATCAAAGACTAAATAATAATTGGGTGTCTAATTTCAGTTTACACTATACTTATGGAAGAGGGTATTATGAAGAATATGCTGAAGATCAACATATGGAAGATTATGGTTTAACCCATAATCACGAAGATGAAGATGGAGAAGATGAAGAAGAGGAAGAATTAACGGATCTTATTAGAAGAAAATGGTTAGACAATGATTTTTATGGTACAGTTTTCAATTTTATTAATACTACGAATAAGTACGAATTAATTCTGGGAGGATCATGGAATAATTATTATGGAAAACACTTTGGTGAAGTAATATGGGCTAGACACGCTGGTGAATCTGAGATCAGACATAAGTACTATGACCTTTATGGAGATAAAACAGAACTAAATCTATATTCAAAATTAGACTACCATTTAAACGAAAAAATTTCATTATTTGCGGATCTTCAATTAAGAAGTATTAATTATGATGCTAGTCTTCCAGGTGAATTTGCAACTCATGACGGGCATGTGCATGGGAACCTAGGGGATATTCCACTAGAAGCAATAGATAAAAAATATAAATTTTTTAATCCTAAACTTGGTATTTATTATAAAATGGATAGCAGAAATGAGTTTTATTTTTCTTTTGCCAGAGCTAATCGTGAGCCTACAAGAACCGATTTTTCAAATGGGAATCCCAATCATGAGGAATTAGATGATTTTGAATTGGGCTATAAAAACAAAACTAATAATTCTCAGTCTAAGGCTAATTTATATTTCATGAATTACACTAATCAATTAGTTTTAACTGGGCAGATTGATGATGTTGGCAATAGAATTAAAACTAACAGTGGTAAAAGCTACAGATTAGGTATAGAAATTGAAGACACTAGAAGTTTAGGAAATAAGCTAACACTGTATACTAATATTACAGGAAGCATAAATAAAAACAAAGATTTTTATTATGAATACGATGGAGAATTACAAAATTTTGGAGATACTGATCTTTCATTTTCTCCATACCTAATTGGTGTAATTTCTTTTAATTATGAAGTTTTACAGAACTTAGATTTAAGTTTAAATACAAAATATATATCTGATCAGTATATGTCAAATATAAATTCAACTCTATCAAAATTAGATTATTTTACTATTGTTGATTTAAATGTATTCTATCAATTCCCAATACCTGATATAATTGATAAAATTTCAGTGAGCTTATTAGTTAATAATTTATTCAACAAGCTATATGTTAATCATGGTTATCATTACGCCTATAATGATATATTGACTGACCCTAATCAGGCAGTAACATATGAAGGCGTTGGTTATTACCCTCAAGCTACACGAAATTATTTGTTAGGATTTACATTTGAGTTTTAGAAACTAGTAATAATCAAGTTACTTCCAACCTGATCTACTCTATATGTTTTTAAAGTACAATTTAGTTGAGTTTCTAATGATTGCCCAGTTATTAAGCTATATTTATTTTCATCAGGGCAACTGCATAAAGCTTCTAGTCCTTCAATGGATAAAATTGAGCATTGGCTAAAAGTATGATTTGGATCAGCTGCATCCCAGGCTAAAAAACCTGTACCTGAGTTTGTTACTATTACACCTCCATTTCCAATATTTGGAACATAAACTGAATTACTAATGAAATTCAAATCATTGTATTGCGGTAGATTCATATTTAACTCATGCGCAACTTTTATATCAAACAGGAAATTGCATCTTGGGTCATCATCAAAATCAGAGCATCTTAAAAATGTACATATAATGATACATAAAAACAGCAGTTGCTTCATTTTGCGAAATTACAATAAAAATATATTGAAATAAATATTTTGTATATTTGATATAATCTCGTGTGAACGAGATTTTTTTAATATAAACAGGAAATAGTATTAAAATTTAGATCATGAGCAACATCTCATACTATACTGAAGAAGGGCTAAAAAAATTAAGACAAGAGCTTAATACACTAAGGGATATTGAAAGGCCTAAGATTTCTAATGCAATTGCTGAGGCAAGAGATAAGGGAGATTTAAGTGAAAATGCTGAATATGATGCTGCAAAGGAAGCTCAGGGGATGTTAGAAATGAAAATATCAAAATTAGAAGAAACTTTAGCCGGCGCTAGATTAATTGATGAATCTCAGCTAGATGCTTCTAAAGTTTTAGTTTTATCAAAAGTTAAAATTAAAAATGAGTCTAATAACATGGAAATAGACTATATGATTGTAGCAGATGGTGAGGCAGATTTAGCTTCTGGAAAGATATCTGTTAATTCTCCAATAGGCAAAGGCTTATTAGGGAAGTCAGTTGGTGATATAGCTGAAATAGATGTGCCAAGTGGAACATTAAAATTTAAAATTCTAAAAATTTCAAGATAAATGTCTTCAATATTTTCAAAAATTATTTCTGGTGATATTCCCTCATTTAAGGTTGCTGAAAATGAAAATTTTTTAGCTTTTCTTGATATAAATCCCAATACTAGAGGCCATACTCTTTGTATTCCAAAAAAAGAAGTTGATGATTTCCTAGATCTTGATCCTTCACTATTTAAAGAATTAATAGGGTTTTCTAGAGATGTGGCGCTAGCTATAAAGAAAACTATTCCTTGCGAAAAGGTAGCTTTATCTATTGTAGGACTGGAGGTCCCTCATGTTCATGTCCATTTAATTCCAATTACAGCAATTAAGGATGTAACATTTATAAATAAGGTAAAATTGGATAAGGATGAGTTTATATCTACAGCAGAAAAAATTTCTTCAGCTTATAGCTCTCTTTAATTGAATTTTTATTGTTGTTCCTTTACCAATTGTTGAAGAAACCACCTCTATTGATCCTTTATGATAATCTTCAATTATTCTTTTTGATAATGAAAGCCCTAGACCCCAGCCTCTTTTTTTAGATGTATACCCCGGATCAAATATTTTTTTATATAGTTTTTTCTCAATTCCACTTCCTGTGTCAATTATAAGAATATCTACTAATAAGTTTGTTTCATTTATTTCTATAGTAATATCACCTAACCCCTTCATTGAATCAAGACTGTTTTTTAATAAATTTTCAATTGTCCAGCTGTAGAGTTGTGAATTTAACAGGGTAATAATTTTTTGTTTTGGTTTTACTAATTTAAAACTCACTGAATTTGAAGATCTAGTTTTCATATACTCAATCGCAGATTCTGTCTCAAATACAATGTCTTTTCTTTCAAGAGTGGGAACAGAACCAATTTTACTGAATCTATCAGTAATAGTATTAAGTCTTTTAATATCTTTTTGAATTTCATCTATATAGTTATTATCAACATTTTTATTTTTTAGAATTTCAATCCATCCCATAATTGAAGATAAAGGGGTAGCAATTTGATGAGCTGTCTCTTTAGCCATGCCTGACCATAATTTATTTAGTTCAGCTGTTTTTGAGCTTTTATAAAAGAAATAAACTACTGATGTAAAAAGAAAAACTATTAGAAGAAGTGCTAATGGATAATATTTTAATTTATTAATAACAGTTGAATTACCATAGTAGAGGACTGATAGGATCTGATTGTTATACTTAATTTCTATAGGTTTATTTTCTTTAGAAAAGCTTTTAATTAGCTCAGAAACAGCAATTGTATCTGTTAGATTTAAATTTTCTATATTATTATGTTCTATACTTCCATCATTATTTACTTTAATCATTGGTGTAGAAGTATTATTTCTTAGAATTTCTAACGTAAGGGATGATATATTTTCTTGATCAGTATTGATCAGTTCAATTTGAGCTTTAGACCAAAGCTCCATTTTAATTCTTTCTTCATTTTTAAAGTACTGGAAGAAGAGATAAGTATTCCAAAGAATTGATGAAATTATAAGAAATGAGCCTAAAATAATAGACCATCTAATAATATTTATATTATTGTTCATTATTTCTTCTTAGAATAATCATACTAAATATAGTGAGATTAAATCAAAACAAACTAGTCATTAATTTGTAAATAATTGCTAATCTTTATTTTAGATTGTTAAATTTGTCAATTCAAATATTAATCAGAAAAATATAGTAAATGGAAGTTCAGGGTAAAATCAAATTAGTTGGGAATGTTCAAGAAATAACAGATAGTTTTAGAAAAAGAGAGATAATTCTTGTAACTCAAGAGCAATATCCACAAACTTTATGTATTGACTTTGTACAGGAAAAAACAGATTTGTTAAATGATTTTAAAGAAGGTCAAGAGGTAAAAATTGGAATTAACTTAAGAGGCAGAGAATGGGAGAACCCAGAAGGAATAATTAAATACTTTACTTCACTTCAAGGATGGAGAATCGAATTTTTGCAAGACGAAAATTCAGACCATGAACAACCCGGGCTAGATTCACTGACCCCGTTTGAACCAGCTGATGATTTAAATAAAGAAGATTTAGATGACCTTCCTTTTTAGCAGTTGTTAAATTCTGTTTTATTAGCTTAATAATAACAATTTTTTAGATTTAATTTTTTAAACATAAATTATGTTAAAAGAAAAGGATTTTATTTTTTTTGATGATAAGGACAAATTTTTAAAAATTTTAAAAAGAAAACTTCCAACTAAAAAATACAATAAAGTAATTGCAAGGGTAAATTATAACAAAGAATTATTATCTCTACAATCCAGACTTGTAGATCTCCAGAACTGGATTATAAACAATAAGATGAGAGTATGCATTATATTCGAGGGAAGAGATGCTGCAGGAAAGGGAGGAGCAATAAAACGTTTTACACAACATCTAAACCCACGAACTTCCAGAATTGTTGCACTTCCTGAACCAACTATAGAAGAAAAAGGCCAATGGTATTATCGTAGATATCTAAGAATGATGCCGAGCCCTGGAGAAATGGTATTTTTCGATAGAAGTTGGTATAATAGAGCTGTAGTTGAACCAGTTATGGGTTTTTGTACAAATCGAGAATATAATACTTTTATGTCTCAGGTAAATGAATTTGAAAACATGTTAATCGAGGATGGAGTTCAAATAATTAAATTTTGGTTTTCAATAACAAAATCTGAACAAAAGAGACGTTTTCAAAAAAGAATGATAAATCCTCTAAAGTCATGGAAATTCAGTAATGTAGACATGGAGAGTCAGAAGAGATGGGATGTATATACAAAATACAAGAATCAAATGTTTAATAAATCAAGCACAAATATTTCTCCTTGGATTAATATTAAAAGTGATAATAAATTAAAAGCTAGAACAGAATCTATAAAATATATATTATCAAGATTTGAAATTTCTAACAATAATATTTTACTAGATAAAAAGATTATAAGTTGAATTTAAAAACATCATAAAAATGAGCAGTAGTCTTTCAGATATGGAACTAAAATTATTGAATTCCAACAAAGGATTGGTAAACTTATTAGGCAGACGTAATACATCTATTGCTAAAACTATAAAATATGTAAAGTATGAATCTGAATTAAAGAAATTACAGTCAGAGATGATTAAACTTCAGAATTGGATATTTGATAATAAAAAGAAAGTTATTATCATAAGAGGAACGGTGATTGATGGGACAACTAAAGAACCATTAATGGCTGAAGTTGATATTATTGATTCAAAAACAAATGAAAAAGTAGGAGATTTAATTTCTAACGCAGACGGAACATATATGGTTGTGGTTGAGGCAGGAAAATCTTATGCGATTTCTTCAACAGCTGCAGGCTACACGATAGCATCTAAAAATATTTCAACAACTACTAAAGATTCTGGAAAAGAATTGACCGTTGATTTAGAGTTATTCCCTCCAGTTGCTGGT
>ENA-OSET01005351-OSET01005351.1-sediment-metagenome-genome-assembly--contig:-NODE-5351-length-10889-cov-14.481132_pt1 | contig 10889 bp, 9 predicted proteins | sample MGYA00237882_ERZ534229 | MGnify/ENA primary metagenome ERZ534229 (study PRJEB26408, sample SAMN06266212) | sediment metagenome | isolation source: Hudson Canyon methane seep mesocosm | place...
AAGAAAGAAGCGACTAATAAAATAAATGCCTCAAAGGATATGAATAAAATAATTTTTATAAATAGATACTTTTACCCAGATCATTCGGCAACCAGCCAAATGTTAAGCGATTTAGCCTTTGGCTTAACATCACAAATCGAAGATAAAGAAATTCATATTGTCACCAGTCAGCAAAGATATGATGATGCAAGTGCAAAACTGCCAGCTTACGAACAAATAAACCAAGTACATATTCATAGAGTCAAGACCACCCAATTTGGTAGACAAAACCTAATGGGTAGAGCTGGCGACTACCTTAGCTTTTACTTCTCAGCAGCAAGCAAACTATTTCAACTAACAAAAAAAGGCGACACCCTAGTAGCCAAAACGGATCCTCCACTTATATCCGTTATTGCAGCAATCATTGCTAAATTAAAAAAAGCCCATCTAGTTAACTGGTTACAAGACTTATTCCCCGAAGTAGCCGCAGAGTTAGGTATAAAACTCGCCAGCGGCATTATCTATAAAATATTAAAAGGGATAAGAAACAAAACACTGCAACAAGCCAAAATGAATGTTGTTATTGGTGAATTAATGGCAGAAAGACTAAGAAAAGAAGGCATTGCAGATAATAAAATAACAGTAATTCATAATTGGGCAGATGGTGAACAAATTAAACCTGTCCCTCATGAAAAGAACCCACTAAGAAAAGAATGGGGGCTAGAAGGGAAGTTTGTTGTTGGTTACTCAGGTAACTTAGGTAGAAGTCATGATTTTTCCACCATCTTAGCAGCAGCAGAAGCACTAAAAGATAACCCAGAAATAATCTTTCTGTTTATTGGTGGTGGAGCACAACTACCAGATATAAAACAACACTGCGAAGAAAAGGGACTAAGCAACGTGATGTTTAAACCCTATCAGCCAAGAGAAAACTTAGATAAAAGTTTATCGGTTTCTGATGTGCACCTGATTAGTTTAAAGCCTGAACTTGAAGGGTTAATTGTACCCAGTAAATTTTATGGAGTTTTAGCCGCGGGCAGACCTGTCATATTTATTGGTGATAATGCAGGGGAGTTGGCTGGAATTATCAAGCGGGAACAATGTGGCCAATGTATTGAGCAAAATGTTTCAGATCAATTAGTTCTAGCAATTAATGAGCAAACGGCACAAGAAAATAAGTTAGAAACTGAAATAGTCATTAGAACTCTTTTTGATACCCAATTTTCTAAGCAACGAGCTCTTATGCAATTTGATGAGGTTTTACGTGAGCGATAAAAAACTCAGAGTTGCTATTGTTACAAATATTATTGCCAGTTATAGAGAAGATTTTTATAGACGAATTTTAGCCAATGAAAAACTAGATATTACAGTGTATTGTCAGTCGGCAATAAAAGGGATGAATCTACAATCAGCTCACCCGCAACTTATACAGCATATTAAGTTAGTTAAAGCGATTAGTCTGAATAAAGAAAAAATGGCATGGCAATTTCTACCTTTGCTTGAGTTATATAAACAATATGATGTGATTTTTATCTATGGTAATCCAAGGGTTTTATCTAATGTTGTCTATTCGCTTATATTAAAGCTATTAGGCAAAAAAATTATTATTTGGGGACAGGCCCATACTGCAGGCGCAAATACAATAACTGAAAAAGTTAGGTTAGCTTGGTGGAAGTTATTTGATTATTTGTTTCTTTATACAGAAAAAGAAACAGAATACTTGCGGAACAAAGGCTTTAAGACACAAAAAATGCTGGGGATGAATAATGGCCTTAATCAACAAAAAATAGATCAGGTTAAAGCACATTGGACAGCAGAAAAGCTAAGTGAATGGCAAGGGCAGCAAAATATAGCCAATCACACTGTTTTATTATCCTGTGCTCGGTTGGATGCAAAAAATCAGTTTGAATTGATGATCCCTGTTCTAAAACAACAGTGTCAAAATAATTCCACATTACTATGGTGTGTCATCGGAGATGGTGAACAATCCAAGTATTTAAAAGAATTGGTTAAACAAGCAGGATTAACTCAACATGTACGCTGGCTAGGTGCAATCTATGATGAACAAGCATTAGCCCCTTGGTTTTTAAGTAGCAAGGCATTGATTCACCCTGGAGCAATAGGGCTTAGTTTACTACATGCTTTTGGCTATGGATTACCGGTTATTACCCATGACAATATAGAAAACCAAATGCCAGAAATTGCGGCATTAAAACAAGGTGAGAATGGTTTGTTATTTGCTGCGGGTGATGTTGGCTCATTGGCTAAAACGATTGATTACTTACTTGATGATAAAACCATTTCAGACAGGCTGGCTGATGGGGCTTATCAAACAGCAAAAAATGAATTTAATACAGAAATAATGGCAGAACAATTTTATCAAGCAGCCATGCAAACAAGGGATTAGTAGAATGAAAGTTGCAATGGTCAGTACTGCTAAAAGTAGAGGAGGAGCCGCTAGAATGGCATCAACTTTAGCGAGTGGCATTAAAAACTTAGATGCCTCAGTTTCAATACAGTTTTATCATTGTGATGATAATAAACAGCAAAAAGGTATTACTGGTTTAAAGCGGCCTTTATCAAGAGAGCTTAATGCGATGTTAGCCAGAGTGGGTGGTGCTCGTCTGGTTTTTGATGGAGGTGTAGCCGATCAAATAATTAAAGAAACGCAAGATGCTGATATTTTACATATCCATAATTTACATGGCTATTATCTGAATTATGAAAAGCTCTTAAATGCCTGGACAGATAAGCCAATACTGTGGACTTGGCATGATATGTGGGGTGCAACTGGAAGGTGTGGTTTTTCATTTGATTGTAATGGTTGGCAAACAGGCTGTGGTAAATGTGAATATAAGGAGTATTACCCAACAGCTTGGCTTGATTTTTCAGCACAAGAATTTAAAGCAAAAACACAGTTATATTCAAAGTTATCAAAGTTATTTATTGCTTCTCCCTCACATTGGTTAGCTGATATTGCTGTTGAAAGAGGGTTTGATAAAGCACATGTTTCAGTAGTTCCCAATCCAGTAGATACACAAAGCTATCAAGTCATGGACGTTAGTGAAGCAAAAAAATCATTGAAATTAGATGATAAAAAATATATTTTATTTGTAGCAGCGGATTGTAATGATGAAAGAAAAGGTTATGAAGATTTCTTAGCCGTTATTAAGAAAACTCAATTAAATGGATTGGTAGTAGGGAAAGCACCAGAAAAAAGATCAGATAAAATTACTTATGCTGGAGCAGTTAACTCATCTATAGAGTTATCTAAATATTATTCAGCGGCAGAGGTGATGATTATTACTTCAAAACAAGATAATTATCCAAATACGGTAGTTGAAAGCATGGCATGTGGAACCCCTGTTTTAGGTTATGCCGTGGGCGGAATACCAAGTCAAATGCCTGAGTTTTGGGATGGCGTAGTTCCAGCAAATGATGTTAAAAAATTAGCAAAAAGACTAAAGACTTATATGGGTAAGGGTGGAAAGAACACTGAACTGCAAAGTGAATTTAGATTGCATGTGGAAGCTAACTCAAGCCCTGAAAGTGTTTCTCAGCAGTATCTTGATTTGTATAAAGAGCTTTTGAATAAAAATAATACTTTATGAGTATTACAAAGGAGTGTGTAATTGATCATGTTTTTTATAATGATAGTTCGAAAGATTAGTAAGTGATGGTAACAAAATTATTTCAAAGAATACTTAGATTGTCAAAATACTCCTCTTTGAGTTTGGTGGCTTTGTTTATAGGGTTTTGGCGAGAAATTGTGGTTTCTTCCCATTTTGGTTTAAGTGAAGAATTAGATGTCTATGTGGCAATACTTGGATTCTATCTTTTTTTTGGCGTACAAATAGCCAATACACTTGAGATGGTGTTTATATCAAAAGGTGTAAAGATTGAGTCAGAAGAGCAGATAACTGCGCAGTTATTTAATGCTGGAAAAATATTGCTAATAATTAATATTATTGTTGCAGTGGTATTGCATAATTATGGAAAAGTACTCATAACTCTATTTTTTCCTGGTTTTTCTATTGATCAAATTAGCCTTGCAACCCTATTTATTGACTATTTTATATTGGCGATTTTTTTTGCTAACTTTGCAGGTCTTTTTAGGGCTAGTTTGAATATATTAAAAATATTTAGTCCAGGGCTATTATCTGGAGCGATCGTTTCTTTGATTTCAGCTCTATCTGTTATTGTGCTGAGTGATCAGTTCGGGCTTAAAGCTCTAGTTTATGGTTTTATAACGGGTAATGGTGTGGTACTAATTGTTTTGAGTTCTGTTTATTCATGGAAAGTAGGCTGGAAAGGCTTAATAAAAGGATTTAAATTAAAACCTAAAAAAAGTGGATTGTGGAAGGCAGCATTTATTGTTTTTCTTGGTGAAATTTGTTACCAGGGTTTTAATATGTCCGAACGGAGTATTGCTTCCACTTTTTCAGCGGGTACTATTTCTGCTTTTTATTATGCATGGATACTAGTTGCAGTGCCATTATCTTTAGTAATAAGCCCACTTTCTACTGTGGTCTATCCAAAATTGGCAAAGAGTTTTACCGAAAATAAAATAAGAGGTTATAGATTATTAAAACAATATATGGTGCCTTTATTTTTATTTAGCTTGTTAGTTGTGTCTGGAGTATCTTGGTTATCTGACTTTTTGGTTAAATTGATTTTTATGCGAGGTAACTTTAATGCATCCGATGCACAAAAAACTGCTGATATTTTATCCGTTTTAATATTTTCACTGCCATTTTCAAGTTTTGGAAGATTGGTTCGGTATAGCTTATATTCTTTGTCTGATTATAAAGGAGCATCTTTAAGTCAATTAGTTACAGTTTTAACATTATTAACTTCTGCGCATTTTTTGACTCCTCTCTATGGAATTATCGGTTTGGCATATTCTTGTACCATCGCTCTTTCCTTTCAATCTATTTTTATGTTAATACTTTTAAGGCGACAAATAACTAAATGAAAGCAAAAAATAAAGCAAGCTCATCTTGGGTTGGTTATATATTTGGTTTATGGCTTAGCGGTATTTTTACCGCCTCATTATCAGGTAATATAATGTCTGGTAACAAGCATAATATTGTTATTTCTGGTGGACAAAGTAATAAATTAAATATGATTCTATTGCTTGTGGCCATCTTATGGCCCTTAATATATTTTCCATTTAGCAAACACCGCTTTGTACCCTCTAGAGTTTATGGTTCAACCTTAGTCGCATTAATCTTGTTTTTATTGTTTAGCTTTATATCTATTTTTTTTAGTGCCGTAATGTTTATGTCTACGGCATATTGGTTATTGACAGTAGCCAGTATCTGGATTGCTTTGCAATTTTCATCTTCGCTTGATTTAAAACAACTTGAACTGGGCTTTAAAATATATGCCGTATTATTAACAGGACAGATGGCTGGTTTTGCTATGTGGGAGTATATCCCAGGTATAAGGCTTGGTGAGGCTCGTAGGATCGTGGAGCCGGCAATGATTGGGATGATATGTCTGTCGGGAATTATGACTTCAATGGCTATTCGATGGAAAATAATTCGCTTTAGTATCTTGGCTGTTTTGTTTTTTATTGTATATCTCACTGGCTCAAGAGCACCAACTTTAGCAGCATTATTTGGGGTAGCTATCATTTTCTATTTGCGTAGCCGGGCATCTAAAGGGATGAGTCAATTAGGTATATTTCTTTTGTTACTAGTTGGTAGTGTTGGCGCTATACAGTTTTTAAGCGATATTGTTCCTTTTGTAGAAGATTTCTTAGGGGTGAACAATAAACATAGAGGTATTGAGTCAGGAGGTTCTGGGCGGTTAGGTATTTGGCGTGAAACGTGGCAACTTTTTGTTGATAACCCTATTTTTGGTATCGGTTATAGAGGACATGAGGCAAGGTTAACCTTAGGATCCTCTTCTCATAATGGATATTTAGCTGTGTTAGCTGAGATAGGCATTGTTGGTTTTTGTGCGATTATTTTTATAATTGTGTCAGGTATTTTAAAACTTAGGGTTAGTTTGAAAAAAGAAAAGGACAAAATATATACGTACAGTATATTTTATGGGATTTGTTATTCTTATCTGTTTTTGGCTATTTTTGAACGATATATGATTAATTCTGGTAATCCGACTTCAATCTTGTTTTTAGTGGCTGTTTTTTGGTTAGCTGTTAAAACTAAAAGAGAATCTGTTGAGTAATTAATTTAACCGTATAAAAAATAAATGAATAGATATATATTTGCATCACTGCTACATATTGATAAAAGAAATTTTGGTTCACCAAATAATAAAAATAATTCACCAGATTCTTATCTCCGACAAATAAAATTATTAAACTCAACTTTATACAATACGTTTGGACAAGAGTTGGTTGTTATTACCAATGATAAAGAACAAGTTGAAAGTTTTTTTGCTGATGAAGCTATGTCTCCTAAAGTAATTAATTATGAACCTACATTTCAGCCACCTATAAACTTAACTTTTTATGGTGCACATTTTAAGCTTGAAGCATTTAAAGCAGGTTTGAAATTGCTTTCTAAAGGCGCTGCTGATTATTTTTGTTTGTTAGATTGCGATATTATTGCGAATATGTCGTTTGATCAGCAGCAAGAATGGTTGATATCTAAATCTGATATTGCTGTATATGACATTTCTGATTATGTGTTCCCTGCTTATGGAGTGAGGGAAATATGGGAGAATCTTGAGCTTGTTGGAGGCGTTTCATATACAAACCCAAAATGGTTTGGAGGGGAGTTTTTAATGGCGACAGAAAAAGGCTTGAAAGAATTAATCACTGAGTGTGAGCATACGCTTGAGTTGTACCTTAAATACCATTCTGAATTACATCATAGTGGTGATGAAATGTTTGTTTCATCAGCATTAAACAATATTATTGAACAAGGTGACATTAATGTTGTGGAAATTGGTACATCAAAAGTTATTGGACGCCATTGGGCGCAGTTAAACTATATTTCATTCGATTTTTTTAAAACATGTAATTTTATTCATTGCCCTGGAAGTAAACAGATTTTAGAGGTTATGAGCAGTATGAATGCATCGAAAAATACACGATTGTATATGTTAAAAATATGGCAAATAATTGTTCGTATTGGCCGGAGAGTTAGAGGGCTGTGAAAAATGAAAGTATGAATGTACTTTTGTATTGTGCATAGTTATATTTTGCTTAAGTAAATGTTGGAAAGGGGAATGGAAGTGAAAAAATACATCTCAATTACTACCTCATTATTGTTATTTGTTTTATATTTAACCTATTCATATTCCGCGACTGCTAGAGATTTTGTTAGTAATAGTTTTGGTCTAAATGAAGGTGATATCCAGGTAAGACGCGAAGTATATAATAAAAACTTTAGAGTGTTTGATGGTACACAATACTTAAACAAACCTAATTTTAAAATGTATGGAATAAGCCCATTTAAGGTCGTTTATGAATCCGAAATGTGGGGGAATAAGAATAATTACGCAAGACTTCCTAACAAATATAGAATTAAATCTGTTGTAAATAAACTACCTTCTGATACTGATTTTATTGTAATTAATATTGAACACTGGCCTCTAACTGGCTTTAATGACAAGTTAATTGATAGTAGTTTGTCTAAATATCAGAAAGTGGTTTCTTGGTATAAGAAGTTTTCACCTGAATTGAAAATAGGTTTTTATGCTCGTCCACCTATGCCTGATTATTGGAGAGCTATCGATGCTAACCCTAAAAAAAGGCGGGTTGATTGGATGGCAGAGAATGATCGTATTAATTTATTAGCTGATTCAGTGGATGCACTATACCCTTCACTTTATACCTTTTATACAAACAAAAGTGAGTGGGTTAAGTTCGCTAAGGCACAAATTATGGAGGCACGTAGACTTGCTAATGGCAAACCAGTATTTGCTTTTTTGTGGCCACAGTACCATGATTCAAATCTTTTGTTGGGTTGTCAGTTTCTTCCTGGTGATTATTGGCAGTTGCAATTAGATACAGTGAAGAGCCTCGCTGATGGTCTTGTTATTTGGGGTGGGTGGGATGTTTGTAATAAAAAAGGTAAAGCTTTGCGATGGGATGATAGTGCTGAGTGGTGGGAGGTAACCAAGAATTTTTTGCTGGAAAACCCTATGTGATAGCCAAGTAGGGTGGGCAATTTTTTGTGCCCACCAGCTTTATTTACATGGGTATTAATCAATAATTTAAAATTGGATTTGTGATGTTGTGAAATGATTTGTTGGGTGTTGGTGGGCAAAAGAGCGCTGCCCACCCTACGTTTAATGATAGGGTTGAATTGATATGTCAAATTACCTGCGTACAAATACTCCGGGCGCTTGTTATTTCTTTACTGTGGTTACTTTTCGGCGACGGAACATTTTAACCGATGATGAATGTCGTGTTTGGTTGCGAGATGCGGTTGTTAATACACGGAAGCGTTATCCATTTATGATTGATGCTTGGGTATTGTTACCTGATCATATTCATTGTATTTGGACGTTGCCAGAAAATGATAGTGATTTTTCGGTTCGTTGGAATGGTATTAAAAGACGGTTTACTCAATCTGCAAAGCATCGTTTTCATAAGCCTGAGTGGATTAATGCTTCTAAACAAAAACATCGGGAAGGGACTATTTGGCAGCGGCGTTTTTGGGAACATCAAATCCGTGATGATAATGATTACCAGCGACATTTGGATTATATTCATTACAATCCGGTTAAACATGGTTTGGTTCAATCAGTAAAAGAATGGCCTCATTCGACCTTTCATCGTTATGTAAATCAAGGCATATACCCTAGTAACTGGGGGTCTGAGATTATTCAAGATAAAAATATGGAGTGGGGTGAATAACCTTTAGGGTAGGCAATTTCTTCTGTCCACCGAGCTAATAATAATCAATGATTTTAATTTGGGTTTCAGTACTATATAAATCAATATGTATGCCTTAGTAACAGGGAGCGAAGAGAATAAGTCTTGGGATTATTATATGCTATGATTTATCGAAATAATTAGTACTTATTGTAGGGGATATCAAATGGCCTTAGCTTATCAAGATTATTATACGCTTGAGGATTATCAGTACTGGGCTGGTGACTGGGAGTTAATAGCAGGTATGCCGTATGCAATGGCACCATCTCCAACAGTAACGCATCAAACGGTTGGTTTTAATATCGCTGCAAAAATTAAAGAGCAGTTTGATAGCAAAGAATGCGCTTGTGATAGATGCTGTGTGTTGATGGAGACTGACTGGCAGGTCTCAAATGATACCGTGGTAAGACCCGATGTAATGGTAGTTTGCCAGGATATTGATGAAAGGGTAACGGTAACGCCTGAAGTCATTATTGAAGTGGTTTCTGAATCGAGTACGAAGAGAGATGAGGTGATGAAATTTGATCTCTATCAGCGTGAGGGCGTGTTGTATTATATTCTCGTGTACCCAGAAAAAAAACGGGTAAAAGTCTATTTTAATATGTCGGCTGGATTTAAAAAATTAGGTGACTATTGTAGAGATAGTGCCCAATTTGATATTGGGGCGTGCAGTTTTTTAATTGATTTTTCTCTTATTTGGCGTTGATATCTTAGTTTTATAAAACTGATCGCTAAGTTAATATTGAATGGCATAAAAAAGGTGTATCGATTATTTTAAAATAGAACCAAGAGTGGGGAATCTCTTTTGTCCGTTGATGATGTCTGTCTGGGTGTTAATCAATGATACAAATTTGGGTTTATGATGTTGTGAAATGGCTTGTTGAATGTTGGTGGGCAAAAAAAGCGCTGCCCACCCTACATGATAGAAAACGCAGTCAAGTAGGGTGGGCAATTTCTTCTGCCCACCAGGTTTACCCATTTGTACAGGTATCAATTAATGGTACCTATTTGGAATTATGATGTTATGGGGTGATATGTTTAATGTTGGTGGGTAAAAGAGCGCTGTCCACCCTACGGTTAATCATTAGTTTGTGGAAAGTAAGGGGCAATGTTCTTTTGTCAGGATAAAGAAAAACACTGTATGTCGTTTCCGTGGAGGGTGAGGAACTGCCTTTTGGGGCGTTTTTATTGAAGTTGCTTTAACAAAATTTTCTTTTAATATTGTTATGAGCTATATCGGCTTAATCAACAACATAGAATCCTCTAACTTTTCACACTCAAATAGAACATCATCAATGGAGCCATCAATATGATGAGTATAATGTACACCGTATTCAGTATCAGAATGTAAATGCTTAAGAGTACCGTGAACAGTAAAGGGTGTGCCTGATTCAGGTGAAACTAGGGTTATTTTTAAGTTATCATCAATGTTTTTCCCCAGAGGACTGCTGAGTCTTATTCTAATACCCGTTAGACTAATGTCTAATATTTCACCATTAATTGATGTTTCATGTACTGACGGGTCGATAGAATGAATGTCGGCCTGTACATTTTTGGGCTTTACCCTGAGATGATTACGTCTTTCTGCTTTCATGGTTATGAGTGTATTTATTTGTCCTTAATTAATCTTCATGACTATTAATTTATTGCAGCTAACCTTAAAACTCATCTTCTTTAAAGTTCTCTCCAGAGGGTGAAATAGATGTTTCTTAACTTTTAAAATACAAGGTAAAAAGAATCATTTATATAGAAGCTCCTCTCGGCAATTGCTCCATTCAGTCGCCCCAAGCATTAGAAGGCTTAAGAGCTGAATTTTATAGTGATCTGTAGTTTGTTAATAATCATGTTAATCTTAAGTATAACAGAGTAAATAATTAATGTGTATTGAGAATTGTTTGCAAGTAAGTTTATGATTTATAAGTAAGTATTGGCTTACTGTTGAGTAAGTCATAAGATTTTTTTGTAATTAAAAGAACGCAAAGGGTTTTGCTAGTGGTTCTCCAATAAAAATCCCTTGTCCTGGCCATGCAACACTTTTCCAATAGGCTTCAAT